>OLRQ01000626.1_pt1 | contig 34664 bp, 35 predicted proteins | sample 1671971 | NCBI WGS metagenome assembly OLRQ01 (sample SAMEA3136631, study PRJEB25190) | human gut metagenome | biome: human gut; feature: human-associated habitat; material: faeces | place: Austria | collected 2013
AGCAATGCAATATGAGTTACGAAAGTGTAAGACGAGCAATAAAATCTCTTGAGGAGCAATGCTTGATTGATGTTGAACACTGCTCGGTCAACGGTAAAAAAATTCAAATATTTATACTGTGCATCGGTTGATTTGATTTTGCTTTCTACCTTTGCATTTTTGATGCATAAACAATATAAAAGCCCGGAATGAAAAAAGTGAATAAAAAAACGATGATTTTTTAATGAAAATCTGCGGCTTTTGGATCGATTTTGAGGCGGATTTCAAGCCGTCGATTTTAAAGTAGGATAAACTGCCTGCCACCATGGTATGATTTGTTGATGAGAATACGGTAATTGTGAATAATACGCCATATAAAAATGGACTTGAGCAAAGAATATCAAAAAAGCTCAAAGAACACAGAATCAATACAATTCCTTTTCCGTATTTCGATTCACCTAAAAATAGTGCAGTGGGCTGTTATATCAACTTTTTGGAAACTGAACAAGCTATATTTTTGCCTGTATTCGGTGTTGATATGGATAGCAAAGCTATAGACACAGCACAAAATATTTTCAATAAAGCCATTGTCCCCGTTAACATAAATGAAATCGCCGAACAAAGCAGTGTGCTCAACTGCATCAGTTGGGAAAATTAAAAGTAATAATTTCACAACAATAAGTTGTGGGTGATAAATATCCCATCACTTATTGTATTATTATATTAAAAGTTGTAAAATAGATTTGAAGTTGGAAATATGGCAAACAAAAAAATCAGAACGATACAGGTAAATAGAATGCAGCTATGATAGCGATTACCTTAAGCAGTGTAAGGTTGGACAGCGAGTCGTTGCCCATAATAAACAATTAAGCACAACAAATAAACAAAGTTTCGCTGAATTAAAAATTGCTACCACAATTCAGAATTCACCTCAACTTATGTTTTATCGAAAGTATCATAGCTGCATTTTTAAAGGATATATTATGAGCGATTTTTCATTGACAGATATTTTTAATATGAGGGAAAAAGAAATATATTATGTTTCTAACCATATTTCCAAACATTACAAAAGGGTTGAAATACCAAAGAAAACTAAAGGTGTAAGAATACTATATATTCCAAGCAAAAAGCTTATGTATATGCAAAGAATAATTCTTAATGCGTTTTTGTCAGAATACAGAATATCAGAATGTGCAACTGCTTATCATAAAGGTTCAACTCTCGTTTCAAATGCTCAACCGCATAGGAATAAAAAATATGTTTTAAAACTTGACATTGAAGATTTTTTTGGAAGTATAACATATGGTCGTGTGTACAAAATGTTTTTTGAACATTTCCCTGTTAAGTATGCAAAGCTGTTTACCGAGCTTTGCTGTTATAATGATAAACTTGTTCAAGGTGCACCGACATCACCTGCCATTTCAAATATAATTATGCTTGATTTTGATAATCGGGTTGAAAGTTATTGCAAGGAAAACAATATTTCGTATACTCGCTATTGTGATGATATTACACTTTCAGCAGACTTTTCTTTGGACAGGACATATCACCGAATAAAAAAAGAACTGCAAAAAGCAGGATTTAAACTTAACAAAAGAAAAACTCATTTTGTAAAAAACACACATCAACAAAGAATTACAGGCGTTGTTGTAAACGAAAAAATACAAGTACCAATAGAATACAGAAAAAAGCTAAGACAAGAACTATATTATCTCTACAGATTCGGTGCAAACAATGTTATTTTGAAAAACAATTATACCGATTACATTTCCAATGGCAATACACTGGACGTAAAATATATCAATAGCCTTTTAGGCAGAATTAACTATGTTTTACAAATAGATCCTGATAATAATGAATTTGCAAAAGAAAAAGAAAAACTTTGTAGTTATATACAACAAATCAAAATACAAAAAAATTTTTAAGAGTAAAATAATTATGACATTAAGTAAATCACAAGAAGACTTTTAGCGGTTTTAATGGTAATGCAAATATTAGTCGAATTACTTTCTGGTAAAAATATTGTTTACAGGAGGAGAAGATAATAGTGACAGCCAGCCAACATATATCATCAGATTTCTTTGTTAATATGATAAACTTTTTTATTGATTGCACAAGAACAAATACAACAATTTATATAGTAATAATATTTTTTTTCTGTTTATCTTCAATAGTTACAACACTTTTTTTTATTATTTATCAAAAAAATAAAAAAAAATCAAATCTAAGATTAAAAATGATTGCTTGTGAAATATTGGTGCTGAATTGTTTTTGCATGCTATTAATAAATTTGTTATTTACTTGGCAAATTGCAATACCTTTATCGTTAATCACATTGCTTTTAATAAACAAAGAAAAAAATGTCTGTTATGAATTAGAAACAGAAAAACAATTATCTGAAAAAATATTAAAAAATAGAAGTTCCATTACCAATCCAATTTATATAAAATTTTATTTTTTAGCACTAATTTCTATAACAATTTCAATAATTTGCCATGTTTCAATTAACTATTCAGGAGTTTGATTTTATGAAAAAAATAATTCTCTTAAAACATGATAGTTTAAATCATGATAGTAAAATATTAGGACTTTTTTATGCGGATGATATCGTTAATATCATTAAATATTATTCGCACTTACCCGGTTTTTCTTCAAATACAAGCGGATTTGATATATCCAAATCAATTTGTTCTAATAATAATTTTGCATTTTTACTGCAAATTTGGAATAAAAACGATGATGAAGAAGTTATATTAGAAGAACTCTTTGCAAATAAAGAAGACGCTAATATACATTTAAAAAAATATTCAGATGAAAATGATATGAGCCAAAAATCATATCAAATTGAAAAATATGTAGTAAATCAAAAATATTGGATTGATGGATATATCACCTGTTAGCGCTCATTCTTAAAAAATGGTAACGGCAATATATCGCCGTTACCATATAAACATTTAAAACAATCAACAAAACGAATAATATATTACATGAAAAAACAAATTTTAGTTATGATTTCTATTATGGTTATAATTTGTTCATTTGTTGCTTGCTCAAATAACAGCAGTAGCAATAATTCTGCTGCTGTTACAAATAAATACGGTGGCATGTATACAAAAAATCAAGAGCCATCAACAAGTGATAAGGGTAACACAACAAAAAATCATTCAAATATTACAGAAACTGTTACTAAAAAAGAATCATCTTCCAATATTCAAAACCATTCTTCTAAAAGAGAATCGGATAATATAACTTCATTTGAATCAGAAATTTCTAAAAATAATAATAACACAAAAACATTAGAAGCCGCTTCAAAAAACAATGAAACAACTACAAAAAAAGCTCAAAGCACATCAAATACAAAATCCACCACCCAATCATTCACCGATGATAAAGGTTGGGTAAATAAATGGTATTAAAGAGGTTTAAATATGAAAAAATAATCTTACTGATGGCTACCTTTGCATTTTTGATGGATAAACAATATAAAAAGGCAAACTTAAAAGAAAGGGTTTAAAGTTTTATTACTTTAAGCCCTCTTTATTTTTTGAAATGTCTCTCAAATTTTTTGCTCATTTCAATTCGTGTTACGATTTTGATTTGAGCGATGTCTCTCAAAAGTCTCAGTCATAAATGCCCTAAATCGCACTAAAATGACTTTGGAATTTTGAAATTTGCTGTCTCTTAGAATCTCTCAGAATTTTATTTTCACTTAGAACAAAAAATTCGTATGAGGAATTACGAACCTTACACTGAGGTGCCGTTTGAAGCTCAAAGTCTACTGATCTGTTTTTTATTCCGCAATCAGCGTTTTATTTTTTACGACAATGCTGACTCAATTAATTCAACTATTCTATTATATTTAGAATTTTCTAATTTATAATAAACAGGATTTCCTTTATGACAGATATCAAAATAAAAATAATCTTTATTTAGTGTAATATCTAAAGAATTTTTATCGAGATTTAATTTCTGACCATCTGCAAAAATGAGTTTCAATTTATATTCTCCATAATCAGACATAAGTGATTTTTCACTTTCTAATCCCTTATCATAATCATTTAAATAACTGTTAATATCATCAATTTTATTTTCATTACATTCTTTGATAGTGTTTACTATTGAACTAATCACTTCCTTGTCTGTTATAGTGCCGATCAACAAGGGGCGAATGTCCCGCCCTGTAATATTTTCTTCTTCGGGTAGTTCAATAGTATAATCATAGAATTCGTCTTGCCAAATCTCAATACCAATAATTTCGTTATCGCCTTTTGCTGTGTATAAATTTAATAAATCTTCGATAGTATAGTCGGTAGTTAAACCATTTAAGTAGAATATATAATATTCATTATTAGTCTGAACTATAATTAAATTATCACTTTTGGCATATTTATAAGCTAACGCTTTATAAAATTTATTGTTTTTAGCTTCTTCAACAGTCATTGGTACATAATTTGACAAGTCATTAGTAAGGTTAAAATAATCAAGCTTACATACTAAATCACCTATTTCTGATTGCTTTAACTCAATATTATTGTTCTTATCCGCTTTTGCATCTCCAAAATAATACTGCGAATAAATCTTATTATCAATAATAATTTTTTGCGGATATTTAGTATTTTCAATTTTAATTTTTATAGTCCTATTATCAGTAGAAAAGCCCTTATTATTTGTTGATGAATTATGTGTAGTTTCAAAAGTATCAGAAGAATTATTATTTAAATATTTAACTGTTGATATTGAGGTTACAAGTATCATAAAACAAGCAGCAAATGATAAATAAGCAACTTTCTTTTTTCTTTGAATTTGATTATGTTTTGAAATTTCTGATTTAACACCGGCTAATGTTTTTTTATACAAATCATCCGGTAATTTTAATTGATTATTATATTCGGTATAATTCATAATATATTACTCCTTTTCAAGATAGGTTTTCATTTTACTTTTCGCTCGTAACAAATGAGACTTTATGGTATTCTCATTGCTTTTCATTATTTTTGCTATATTTTTTATTGGAATTTGTTCATAATAAAACAGATAAATTACAAGTCTTTGATTTGCGGTTAATTTTTTCATAGCTTCTTCTAAATCTAAATGATTAGTTGTTGCTTTTTCAAATTTATTATCCACAATTTTAATTGTATCATCTAATTCCAAATTTTGACGTGATTTTGAACGAAGAACATTTTTACTCAAATTTGCTGTTACTGTAAGAATCCAAGCTTTTTCATGATTATCATCGTTAAATGTTTTATTAGAAATAAAATATTTAATAAATACCTCCTGAACAATATCCTCAGCATCATCTTTATTCAAAAGAAAATTGTATGCTGTTCTAAAAACTATACCGGCATACTTTTGATATAAATCATCAAAACGCTGATTGTCAAATTCAATTATGGACATATAATTCATCACCTCCTATAAATAAAACACATATTGACTAAAAAAAGTTGCAAATTTTTTTGTATGTATACTGCAACTTTTTAGTATGGTTATGTGTTTACATTATAAACGCAATTAATCACAAAATAGTTATATGAAATTTGGAGGAATGCAAATGAAAACTATTAAAATTATATTAACTTGACCTAATGTGAATTGCAAGTAAAAAGCGATCTGATTATTACAGATCGCTTTGGCTTTTTGATAGCTACCTTTGCATTTTTGATGGATAAACAATATAAAAGGGCAATCTAAAAAGAGAGGGCATAAAGTTTTATTACTTTATGCCCTCTATATTTTTTGAAATGTCTCTCAAATTTCTTGCTTATTTCAATTCGTGTTACGATTTTGATTTGAGCGATGTCTCTCAAAAGTCTCAGTCATAAATGCCCTAAATCGCACTAAAATGACTTTGGAATTTTGAAATAAGCCGTCTCTTAAAATCTCTCAAAGACTCTCACGATATTTTAATGCAAAGAAAAAATGCCCGAATACCGCCATAAAAAGCAGTATTCGGGCATAAAAAAGCCTCGGAACACGAATGTTCCGAGGTATTGTCTAATCACTATAAAATAGATTTTTTGTTTATTTTTAATAGGAATATGAACCCATGCAAAAACAGATAGTTTTTCTTCCACATTAAAACATGTCAAAATCATTCACAACATTTTATTGTCTCTTCAGCAAAGAATAAACCCCCGGTAGAACCGGGGGGAAAATAGAACGCTTTAGTAAAAATAAATTCGCCGAGCTTAATGCAAGGCGAGAATGTTGGCGAAAGAATAACCTCCAAGTATAATAGAAACGGTTTGGCAGCCACGTTACTAAAATACAGGAGGTTAAAAACATGATAAAAAAGAATGGAAATAATGAAATAAAAACATTATCGCATTCAACATACAGATGTCAGTACCATATAGTCTTTGCACCGAAGTACAGGAGAAAAGAAGTATATGGAAAACTGAAAAAAGATATCGGTGAAATCATAAGAAAATTGTGTGAGCAAAAAGGTGTAGAAATCATAGAAGCAGAAGCATGCAAAGATCATATACACCTTTTGGTGTCAATACCACCGTATCTTAGTGTAGCACAATTTATGGGATATCTCAAGGGGAAAAGTACATTGATGATTTTCGACCGACATGCAAATTTAAAGTATAAGTATGGCAATCGGCATTTCTGGTGCAGAGGATATTATGTTGATACAGTCGGTCGAAACAAGAAAGTGATAGAGAAGTACATACAAAATCAGCTTGAAGAAGATTTTGCAAATGACCAAATATCACTCAAAGAGTATGCAGACCCGTTCACGGGTAACAAGAATAAGTAAGCAAAAAAACAGCCCCACGAGAGGGGCTGCTTGAGATAGTAATGCGATGTCAAACTATCAGTACCGAGACTTTCAGTCGGCAAGCCAGTAGGCGGCTCTTATAGGGCCTGTGCAAACCACCCGTTTGACGGGTGGTTATGATTTGTTAATGACTTTTTGAATATTTTATTAAATAATTTAATTATCAACAATTCCATTGGTGAGCCTTTAAATCAACGCAACCGTTGTCCTTGAAAGTTATATTTTCTACTGATAAAAGTCCTTTTTGTTTAGCCCACCCTGGTACTAATCTTCCATTGTGATTTACTACCCTATAGCAAGGATAATCTCCATAATATTCTGCCATATTAAGCACTTTCCCGACAAGACGTGCATTTTTATCTCTGCCTATAAGCCGTGCAATTTGACCGTATGTTGCAACACAACCATAAGGTATTTCACTTACAACCGATAAAATTTCGTAAATTAACTTTTTATCTAATATTCTACCCATAAATCAATCTTTCTTATTTCTTATTATGCCAATAATATTATCGGGTATATTAATGTTAAAGTCAAGTCTTTCAATTCTTTCATAAATCTAACAATATCAATTTTGCATATAAAACATAGTGATTTTTTCGTAATATTAATTCTTAAAATTTTTTGTTTATTGTTACAAAAGAAAAAATGAGATACTCGATTGAATATCTCATTCCTTTTTGTCTGTGGGGTACGAAAAAGATGTTTTTGCATTTTTTCGGGTAGAGTTGAACTCTCGCAATACTTTTATTTTAAAGCAGTTGCTTTTTGAGAATTAGCATAAAGCTGATAGATTTCATATTAAATCACTATTTTTATATGTGTCTGATACTCCTAAAATTTTGCTCATATTTATTAATCCATCGATATCAATCAGACCATCATAAATATTATCTGCTCTCTTTTCCAACTCATTAAAGCATTCTATCATTAAGTTCGTAATTCTATTCTCATATCTAACAACCGTATTCTGTATCATCTCTTCAAATGATTTTTCAACTTGCTCAAAATACAGACCGACATAATTACGGAAAAAGCCCAATCTAATAGATACGGAGGATTCAAACGATTCTTCAGACACAGTCATATGTTGCATAGCCAATAATTGAAGATTCATTATTTCCAAAAACAATGCCTGTCCAGCCAATAATTTCTTATTGATTTCGTTGTTAAATTCCACCTGAATGTAATTATAAATTATAGCATAAGCGATTGCATCTGCAAAACACTCTTCTAAAACACCACTATGTTCATTAATAATACTTTTTTGTTCTTGAATTAAAATAACGTAATCTTTATCAATAAATTCCTTTTCGTATTCAGTATATAATTCACATAAAATATCTTGTATATCTTTCAGTAGCGAAATCCAATTTTCATTAAAATTAATATTAAACAAGTCATCAGTGTGAGTATGATTTAACACTTTGTAAACCCAATGGCCTAATTCATGACCAATAATGTAATGTTCTTGAATGTCACTAATAAAATCCAAAAAATTCTGTGACCCAACATTGGTTTTTAAAGGACCTAATGCTACTTTATTTAAACCGTAATATGTTAATAAGACTTCATCATTTTCAAGCAAAGCATCCTCTGCAAATAATTCATAAGATAATTTCCATATGTCATGACCTGCATCATTTTCATCAAAATAAATTGCATTAAACAGCCGGTTAATTTCATTTAAATAACGATCATATAAAACATAGTATTTATATTTATTCTGTTTCATTTTCACTGGAAGAACCGTACTGTATTTATTGTAAGTATTACAAATAATCAGACTGGGAATGAATTCTGCATCAAAATTTTTTATGATTGAAGATAGGCAATTATCATATATTGTTTTAATCCTATTATATTCATTTTCTGAAAAATCATCTTTTTGATTATGTGCTCGAGAAATTTCAACGAACTTGGAAACCATATCATCTATATTCATAATATATCACTTACCAGATAATAGATCATGCAAAACTTTTTTTGCTTCTTCCTCTTTCTTTTGTGCTATGAGTTCCTTTGCAATTTCTAATGCCTTTTCTTCCTCTCCTTCAACTGTAATACCATCATCCGAAACCTTTATTTTAATTTTCTTTCTGTTTTTGATTAATTCTACAATAATTAATGTGATGCCTGTTATAGCATACGGTGCTAATTCTACGCCTATTTGAATTACAGTATTAAGATCACTGCTAAAAGATTTCGGATCTTCAATTAACAATGACATTTCCGCTAAATCACTTATACGTTCAGCATATCCAATATCTTCTTTCTCAAATTCAAAAACTATCATAACTTTGTGCTCTCCTTTAATGAAGTTAATTTTCTGCTAAGTATTGATCAGGTGAATTATTAAAATCGATTTCTAATTTCTTTTTTACCTCATCAGCAACTTGGTATCCAATATGCGTCACTAAAAAAACCTGACGTTTATAACTACCAGCCTCTATTAAGCCATAATTCTCTAACTCATCAACAGCTCCACTCCATCGAGCGTTCTCTCTGGCACCACCATTAGCATCAACAAAATTCCATTTTCCTGCACATACAGATAAACCGCCTAGAGTACTCACCATTATGATTTGCCCTGATTCATCATTAGCAGCATACGCTAATAACACGGCAGCATCCGTTGAAATTGAACTTTGACTTTTCGAATCATTACTCGTTTCATCATCACATATTTCCTCTGAAACAAAAGCAATCTTATTGACAAATTCATTTCTGTGTCTTTCCCATTTTGCTGCGGATAATGATTGAAGTTTAAATTCGTCAATCAAGCTGTCTTTTAACTCGTTAAGGCGTTGATTTAATTCTGTACAATCACTATCTAATTTGATACCGATTTGTTGCGGATTAATAGCTCCCTTAATTTGAGGGAAATCAAACTCAGGCAAAAGAACCGTGTCATATTTTTGTTTTAGGACCCATGCAGCACCCATTTCATTAAGACAAGCTACACTGTTATAGTAATTATCAGAAAGAATAAATATAATATGCAAATCACAATTTTGAAATTGTTCAGATAACCAATCATATATATCTTTACCCAATGGTATTCCGTATCCGGGAATTGAGGAACATACAATTTCAGTTTCCGACAAACCTATATCTTCCAACAAATTAACAATAAGTTGCACAAAAGGTTTATCATTTGATGCATGACTTATAAATACCTTCTTTGGTTTATTATCAGATGTGGATATTGAATTTTCATCAGAAATTTTTTCTAGTTCAAATTGCAATTTGCTCCTTAAAATCCGAATATCTCTAATATAGTCAATATCAATATCTTTAGTTTCATCTCCATAAAAGCCGCGTTGCATATATCGAGAAAGTCCATTGCGTATATTCTTAATATCATTACCAAGTACAGATACAATTTCATTTTCGAGTTCTTTTGCCTCATTAGGCTCTTTACTATTGTTAATAATACGGTCACATGATTCAACGTATTTTTGAATAGTTGCTATTTTAAACATAATGTTATCCCTTCAATTGTTTTGCATATATTAATTATATCATAAAAGTACGAAAATTGAAAGGAACTGTTGATGATTATATAGATGATCAAAATAATTCAAATAAGCAATTTGTTATAATAACGAATGTTGCGTTCACTTTCTTTATTTATGATGTTGAAAAGTTCATTCACAAGTAGACAACATTTAACTTTATAGACCTCATACTTACTTATAACATATTGAGAAAAGAATGAAAATGTAGTATAATTTTGTAGAGGTGGTATATTAATGCGAAGACAAATTGCACTTTGTATCGGAAATGATGACTATCAGTATTCGTGTCTTAATAAATTGGAATGTGCTGTGAATGACTGTAATGCTATTGCAGAAAAATTACGCACATTGAACTTTTATGTCAAATCATACAATAATCTTGATCGTGATGCTATGCATACAGCAGTGGATGATTTTGAAGCACAACTACCTAATTATGATATAGCTTTATTTTATTACGCCGGGCATGGTTTTGAATGCAACGGCAACAATCTTTTAATGCCTATTGATACTAACGGAACAGATCGAGGTTATCGCGATTGGATGGCATTAAAATTGGATTATGTGATTGACGCTCTTGAAGGAAAGCAAACCGAAAATAATCTTAAAACAAAAATAATTATTATCGATGCCTGTCGCAGCAATTCGGACGGAAGAGGATACGCAAACCGTGGATTTGCACCGATATTCGCACCCGAAGGTACTATTATTGCTTTTTCTACTTCTCCTGGACAAAGTGCTTTAGAGTTAAATAGACATGGTGTGTATACCAATGCGTTATTGCAATCTATAGATTTACCGAGAATTCCAATTGAAAACATGTTCAAACATGTACGAGAAATTCTTTCTGCATCAACTGGAAGACGGCAGATTTCTTGGGAACACACCTCATTGATGGGAAACTATTGTTTTAATGAAGATAGAATTGACGCTTTTGCATTTTACTCATCAAGTGCTCTAGCCGATAAAAACTATTATTTTAAAACAGATAATCAATTATATCCTATTATTAACGGCTTAAAGAGTCATAATTGGGATATGCAAAATACGGCTATGGATAACATCTCTATGCTTAACTTTAGTGACGCAAGTGCAAATGACCTATTTGTCCTCGGACGAAATATATATCAATCAGCTAATGGTGGAGCTTGGAACGCAGAAGGATTTGTAAGAAACTTTTCAAATCATAGTATTCCATTGGAAGCAAAAAAACATATTCTTTGCGGAATGGCTTATGAAATATATTATAATAGAGATGGAGTATTACGCGAAGTATTCAAAGCAAATCATTATATAGAAATATTAAGATTGCTTCAAACAGAAACATATCAAATGAGTCGAAATTTTATTTCCGAAAAATTAATGGATGAATCCGAAAGAATTATTTACATACCATCCTCGGAGAACAAGATAGAATTACACTTAGTCTGTGAAGAATTAGAGTCAAAAGAAAACGGCGATATAATTTATTATATTCGTTCAATATATTATCAAGGAATAAATATTCTATATAGTGCTGATGGAACTCATGATATAAATATAGAATCATACTACTATTTTAGAAATGCATCTAATTTAGCAACACTCCGCACGGAAATAGCAAGAACATTAGTAGCACCTCCCGATATGCTTATTGTTACATTGAATATAGAAGATACCAATAATCATTATTTCGCCTTGCCATTTAGCTACAGCTTTCGCAAATCAAAACTTGTTGAATAATGAATAAGTCCTTCTTTTTGAGGGACTTATTTTTATATGCCGAAGAGTTTATTGATAATCAATTCTGTTGCTGCGAATGATATTTAATAATATAATATTCGTACTACAAGGTTCAAAAAGGGTTCCTTTGCACTTTGTGCTTTACCCCATTTAACATTTGCGCTGATATTTTCCAACTCGCTTTGAGCAATGCTGCCGTATCGAAGTGGTTTTGTTCCGAATCATCATTCTGTTAAAGCCGATTGCAACCGCAAAGGTTGATCCGAGTATGGATTCCTATGCCAACCATCAAGAAAGCCACCAAGGACCTATTCCAAATAGCATAATTTTCCTTTGTTAAAACAGATCTGAAAAAACGCACAGAATTTAATATCCGTGCGTTTGTGTAATAATTACGTGATGTTATGTTAGAGTTCGAATCCATACACAAATGGAAAACAGCGGTTTTATATCCACGAAATTGTTTAGTGAAATTTTGCCGTATAAATGACGAAAACCCCGTTTTTATCGGGGCTTTCTTGGGCTATATCTTTTTGTAGCCTCTTGATGGCAGAGGTATAAGGATTCGAACCTTAAATGACGGATTCAAAGGCTCGCAATCTTTTTTAGAATCGCTTATTTAAGCCATTTTTCAGACTTTTTATCTCTCAAAAATCTCTCGGAATTTTGTTTTCGCTTAACACAGCAAATTCGTATGAGGAGTTGCGAACCTTACACTGAGGTGTGTAGAGAAACTCTAAATCCGCATTATTATTTACAGCAGGGTACTGTGCAATTTGATGACGAAGAATATAAAAAGTCATTATTCAATCGGATTTAAGCTGAATGCCGGTCTCATATATTCTATTGAACTTCTGCTTAGACCGTATTGTGCGGCAATTTTTTCCCAATTGGAATTTACAATTCCGATAATATCATTAGCGTATTCTATTGCTTCTTGTTCTTTAAGATTATAATATGATGCAGATTTAATAGCTAAATCAGCGTAAACTCTATTATCATTTGCATCAACATTTAATGATAATTCATCTCCGAACGGAACAGGATTTACATCATATAATGGTGACAACACCCATCCGGATTTGGTTAGAATAAATCCATGATTTCTTAAATGGTCATCCGTATTGTTAACCGCCATATTAAATACAATTCGTTTCCATAATTCAACAATATCTTGTTTGGGATTTGCTCCATATGATTTAAGAAATGAAATAATGTCTAAATAGCTGCTTCCGTCATCTGCACTTGCTCCGTCTGTTTTGCCAAGCATAGTCATTGTAGAAGAAAATATTTGTATTTATTCATCGGATTTAATCAATAATTCAGTATATAATAAAATATCTAAAACAATAAATTCAGTGCTATATGAATTTATTAAAGAAATAATTGATCCAGCAATAATATTAAAACTAAAAAAAGAGTTAAAAATTAATTTGAATAAATTCTTAAAACAATTAATTATATTTATTAAATTATAATTAGAAAGCCTATACAAATCTTTTTAGAACTGTATAGGCTTTTTTTCTTAATTTATAAATCTGCAAAAAGCAGTCAGTTACTACTAATTATAGAGTTTTATTCATTATTCCCTCCTATCGCATAGTGATTCATATGAATTTATAACACTTTCATTATATAAAGTTGTTTCAACTTGCTAAAAAGTAACACTTTTTTTAAATAAAATTATAAAAATTCAAACTTTATCTATACAAATATATTATTTATGTAGTATATTAAAAGGACAATAAAATTTTTATAGAATTAAAGTACCAATGATGAAAAGGGGTACTTTTATGGAAATTAACTATAAAGATATAGGAATTAGAATTAAACAAGAAAGATTCAATCAAAATATCACTCAAGAAAAACTTGCTGAAATTACAGGAATTTCTGTCACACATATGAGTAATATAGAAAATGCAAATACAAAATTAAGTTTGCCAGTATTAGTAAATATTGCCAATGCACTCAATTGTGATGCAAATATAATTTTATTTGGTAATACAAATTCAAATTTAAATGCTTCACTATCAATGATATCAAAAATATTATCAGATTGTTCAAGCAAGGAAAGAATTATAATCATAGATACCATACAGGCTCTAAAAAATTCATTAAAAAATAATAGAAAAGAGGTTAATTAGTGAACGAAAACCAAAGAAAAATATGTACGGAAATTTGGCAAGAATACGAATCGCAGTTACGTAAGATTTGCAAAATCAAACTACAAAGTCATCCAAATGAAATTGATGACGTTATGTCCGAAGTATCATTAGCTTTATGCAAACAAATAAAAAAATATGGGGAACCTAATAAACCAAAACAATGGCTATATGCCACATTAAACAATATAATAAACTTAAAATATCGGGAATTATATAAATTTAAAGAAAAACAAGAAAGTTTAGAAAATAATGATTTTGAATTACCATTTGAAGAAAACGGTATCGAATCAAAAATTGAAGAAATATATAACAACGAAATAAGAGATAAATTATCCACTTTTTTGTCCAATGATGAATATATAATTATTAAGTACATATATTTTGACAGATTAAAAATGAAAGAAATTGCTGATATAATTGGTTCAACAGAATCAGCAGTAAAACAAAAACACTATCGAATTTGTAATAAATTAAGAAAGTTAGCAAAAAAATTTGAAAAGAATTATTGAAATTGCGTTACCTTTTCAATTTACAGAACAACTTAAAATATAGAAAGGTGATATTATGGATAGATTAACACTTTTAGAAACATTAAAATCCAAATCAATGACCTTATCATTTGAAGATATTCAAGGAATTATGGATGAAGAACTTAATAAAAATCCGGAGGAAATGGATGCTGAACTGATAGACTTATGTGCGGATGTTCTAGATAATGCATATTTTGGTACTCAGGATGAAGTTATTACTTTAGAAAATAATAGCGAAGAAATTCAAGATGATGCCAAAACACATGCAAAAAGAATTAAATTCAGCAAAGTATTTTTAATTGCAGCTGTTTTAATTATAATTACGAGTATCGCTATACCAGTAAGTGCACGATATGTTCATAATGAAACATCTGATAAAATCGTTCAATTTTTCAGTGACCATTTCAAAATGGATTTGCGTGAGGGTAATCAAAATGCAAATTATCATTCTAATGACAATGTTAATTTAATTAGTGAACTTGAAAATGCAGGATTTGATAAAATTATATTGCCTGCTGCTTTTTTGAATGACAACTATTCAAAAAAAGATATCAGAATTACAGAGAATGCTTCTTCTTTATCAGCGGACGTCAATTTCAAACTTGATAATAATATCACAGGCTGTATTGGTATCACAAAATACAAAAGTGCTGATATAGGCGAAATGCTTGTAGGTCAGGGTGAAATCGGCAAACAATACGATTCTGCCAAGCAAATTACTATTAATGGAATGGATGTTCTTATATTTTCTTCAAGTGAACAAGTTTATATCTGCTATGTCGATAATGATATAGATTATTCAATAAGCGTTCTTAATTGTGATTTGGATAAAGGTGTTGAAATTGCCAAAACATTAGAATGATCAGGAGATTTATATGAAAAAAATAATTAATTTAATAATAACAGGATGTTTAATTTTCGCTTTACTAATCCCACAAGTGGCATTTGCAGCAGTAGGAGGAGAAGAAGCAGAATGGCAAGATATTGTCTTATCAGATGAGGAATTTGAAGAAATACTTTCTAATAATCCAGACAATCAAATTATGCCATTGTCTTCAGATTTAATTAATAGACATTCCATTGCAATACAGAAGAATGGAAAATCTTTAATAATTGCTGGAGCAACTTATGGCTCATCAGAAGTTTCAAAATGTGGATTTACAAAAGTTTCAATACAACGAAGAAGCAACAGCGGTGCATCTTGGAGCAATTATCAAACATATTCTGATTTGTACAACAACAGTCATCAATATATTTTATCAAAAAGCATTTCTGTACCAAGCGGATATCAATATCGCGTTACTTGCACACACTATGCTAAGAAAAATGTTGTTTCAACACAAAAAATCAATGGTACATCTAACATATTAACCTTTTAAATGTTAACTGAACTAAACAAGGACTCTTAATTACAGAGTCCTTGTTTTTTTCTGCGTATTTTTTGACCATTTCAAAAAGTTTTTAAAAAAGTGTTACTTCTTTGTTCATTATTGCAACTACACGTATGAAAGCAATGTTCAACAAATAATTAAAAAGAACATTATCTTTCAGTCGATGTTAAAAATACAAATTAAATAATTCTGGTATTAAAATTTATCAGCAAAGTTATTTTATAAAATGAAACACATTGTAATTTGCAGATTATATATCAGAACAGATAAAAGAAAAAATGCGTTACATAATCGTTGGTTATAGCAACCATATTTATGAAGATGGTATGTTCCATAAAGCGCTTTTAAAACAAAATCTTCTTTACAATATTTTTAACATCGACAAATATATCTGTTCTTTTATAAATCTCATTTAATAACTATATTTCTGAATATTAAACCAACTATTGAATGTTTAAATATATAATAACGGAATTAAAATTAGAGTTTAGGAGGGATTTATGAATAAAATTAAATCATTTGTTGAAAAATTCCAGATGTTTATAACAAATTTACCAAAGTTTGAAGCAACTGGAACAGAATCAACAAAAAGTGATAATTTTGTTCAGACTTTTATTGGTCTAATACAAAATATTACTAATTCAAATAACAAGTCATAATATAAAACAATGAAATATAAGGAGGAATAAATTTATGACATTTGATCAGTTTATAAGTAAACACTTAGGAAAGGCAATGGATTATGATGGCGTTTCAGGAGTACAGTGTGTTGACTTAATTAAATACTATCTTGATGAGGTGTTTGGTATAAAACCGGGTGCCTGGGGAGATGCAAGAAATTATTATGAAAGTTTCACTTCCTATTCTGCCTTGACAAATAATTTCACACGAATCTCTGGCAATAATGCCTCATTTGTTCCTAAAAAAGGAGATATTGTTGTATGGGGGGCCAACGTAAGTTCCAATCACAATTGTGGACATATCGCAATTGGTATAGGAGGAGGAACCCATAATTCGTTTAGCACATACGATCAGAATTGGAATCAAAAAGCTATGGCAAAAACAACACACTCTCATACGCATTCTAATGGTTGTCCATTGCTTGGTGTTCTTCGTCCAAAAGATCAAAGCAAAATAACTGGTTCAACCGGTGGAACTACAACTGGCAGTTTTCCGACGGCTAAGAACTGGAAGAATGGTTCAACATCAGAAACCGTATATAAACTTAGCAATCTAACAGAAAATCTTGGATCATTGAGCGCAAACGAAACAGCTAAATGCTACAGAAAAGTTGGCGGCAGTTATCTTGTTGTTTACAACCTCAGCGGTACAACAAAACATAAGGCTGGATTTGTTAAGTATGCCGGTGGCGTTACATCAGCTCCTACAGCTTCTAAGACTTACAAAAATGGTTCCACTTCAGAAACCATTTATGCTGATACAGCTAAAAAAACTACAATCGGCAGTCTTGATCCGCAGGAATCCTGCCAGTGTATTGGTAAGGTTGATGGAATGTATCTTGTATGCTATAAAGTCAACGGAACATCAAACTATAAGTGTGGCTTCGCTGCATACAGTGGTGGCTGTTAATTACAATTCAATATAATCAAAAAGGTTCTGTGTGCCTATGGCATGCAGAATCTTTGCGCGCATTTATATAAAAATTTTTATTTTCTTAATTTGTTGTAACAATCACATTGCAAAACAGCTCTTTAATTATATCAGAAAAAATTGATGGGAAGTGGTATAAATACATTATAAAAAACGCAATGTAAATCCATTAAAATTTTATTTGAGAGAGGTACTTTATTATGAAAAAAGCAATATCAATATTTATATCAATTATATTATTAGCTACAACAATTTTATCCGGCAGTCTGTCAGCTTTTGCCGAAAACACAACTAAATATTGGGGGCCACGTCCTAATTGTCAAGATACAATTGCCTGTGTAAACGATAAAGAATACAGCGATGATATTAAAATGTCTTATAATAATGATTCCGAGCAGTTTGCAATTTCATATAACGGCAAAGGTGTAGTGACAAATTGGGAATTCCCTCTTTTGCAAGAAAATAAAGACTATAAAATCATTTCACAAAGTAATAATACTATTTATATAAAACTTATAAATAAAACTCAAGAATTACCGTATATAAATGCTATAGTTGACTTTAGAGAATCGACTACAACACAATCTACCGGGCAAACCGGCAATAATTCAACGGCAGAATCAAATAAAACAGAGGAAAAAACATCAGAAATAATAACTACGGATATTACAGGCACTGCCAAAACAGAAGCTACATCTCAATCAACTAAGAATGCCGGAAAAGAAACTGATAATAAAAACAGAAATCAAATAATCATTTCCGTTATAATTGTGTGTATAACAGTTTTTGTATTGGCAGAAGTAATTCTAAATAAAAAAAGAAGAAATTAAATGCGGACTTGTTCATTATTCAGTCCCTTTTTCATTAAATTACCGATTATATTGTAACACTCAATATTATAATTCACACTTAATATTATGATGACGTTAAGGAGAAAAAATATTATGAATGAAAAAGAGCTTGTTATAAAAGCAAAAAAAGGAGATATAAATGCCTTTTGTCTACTTTATGATATGTATAAAAAGAAATTATATAATTATGCATACTACAAACTCGGAAATTCAGCAGATGCTGAGGATGTCGTCCAAGATTGTGTATTGACAGCGTTTGAACAAATACATAAGTTAAAAAATCCTGAAGCCTTTTCCTCTTGGCTATTCCGAATACTGTATTGCGGTTGTTCGGCAAATATCAAAACTCAAATTTCAAACAAAAGCAATGCTGACATCAGTAACTATGAGAATTCCATTTCTTATGACAATAACCTCGAATTTGAACGAGAAGAATTAAAACAAGCTTTAAACATATTAAAAACAGATGAACGGAACATAGTTCTTCTTTCGGTAGTTGCAGGATTTAACAGCAAAGAAATATCTAAAATAACAGGATATTCATCAGGTAATGTTAGACAAAAGCTTAGTAGAAGTCTTTCAAAGATGAAAATATACTTATCTTTATAAGGAGTGTTTACATTGAAAAACAATAATTTTGATATTATAAAGGATAAATTCGACAGAGTAGAACCAGAAATTCCATACAGCATGGATTCAAAATTCATCAAAGAAATGATTTTGAACAAACAAAAACACAAAGTAATTAAATATAAAGAAAGTAATATTCATTTCAAACAAATCGCAAGTTTGGTGGCGTGCTTTATTTTAATTATAGGTGTTGCTTTCGCAACAAATTCCGATGTTTTAAAGAATAACAAGGTCGCAACATTTAATAATTACGAAGAATTAAGTTCAAAATTATCAATACTTGAAAAACCGTCAACTTCAGGCGAAAGCGGCTGCGGAGAATTTAAAACAATAATGCAGATAGACGAAGATGGCGTTACAGAGCCAAATACAATAAAATCGTTTGATAATTACATTTATTATGCTTACTACGACCATAACAATATTAACAATCGAAATAAAGTATATATATATCTAACTGATAACGGAAAAACAAAACTCCTTTCAATAATTGATAATTTCGTTTCTGATGATTTCAGCATTGACGATTTAATAGTCAATGAAAACAGAATAGTTATCAATGCTTCAACCAGTTCAAAAACTGTTACAAAAATTTATAATATAAGTGACAAAGCAAATCCAACATTAGTATCAGAATTTGAACAAAGCGGTCAATATTCCACATCACGATTAATTGATAAAACGTTATACATTATTACAAATTATAATGCTTCTGTCCAAGACAGTCAAAAATCTGTTCCGTTTGTAAAGCAAAATAATAAAATCACATATGCGTTATCGCAGAACATAAGCTATTTTAAAAATGTCAGTATTGCACAATATGTTGTAATAAACACTATTGATATTGAAACCGGCATGCAAACAAATGAACTAAAAGCTGTTTTGGGCGGTTCATCAAATATTCATTGCACCAAAGACTATATGTATATCAAAGATGACAATTTTACAAATTCAAAAAAGAATGATTATGAAACAATAAAATTAAATCTCAATAACAATAGAATTTCTTATGCGACAAATAAAGAAATCTCTGAATATTCAGAATTTGCAGCAAATACAGGAAAAGAAAGTAATTATTCAAGTGTTTTGTATTTTGAGCAGGAATATTTTATAGGCATAACAGAAAATACAGAAACAACGGAAAATGAAATTATACTTTTCGACAAAGAATTAAATCGATTAGATATAAAAAATCTCACTAATGCACACATCCCTACACTACCAAAAAGCCTCGCAAAAAACGAGAAAGAAAATGTTTTTGCTATTCCTGCATATTTCACTGATGGTCTAAAGCGCTGTTATGGTGTTATAACGTTTGAAATAAAAAACAATCATATAGTATTAACAAACGAATTTAAAAATGAAAATTTCGATATGATGTATCAGGGTAATTGCATAATTATAAATGATTATGTTTATAATGTTGAAACAAATGATTTTTTAGCTGATGATAAAAAAGTAAAGATATTCTCATATAAATACTAAATAATTATTCGTTTTGAAAATTCTTTTTATTTTTTGTACGTTAATCAATTATTGCTTTCCTTAACAATCGCATCTCGCAAATGAGCAAATGTACTTTGAGTTTTGAGTTCTGTTTCATGTTTATCAAGTTCTTGCTTAACTGCATTCAAAATAGCAACGCTAACAGGCGGTGAAGAACTTTCTTTGTATTCTCCCAGAGGTGCATATGGTCGATTTTCTTTGTTTGAAGTATGCGGATATTTTTCGAGTATACTGCTTGTTAGTTTTTTAGACGATGCATACTTAACCATACGATTACAATAAACATTTAAAAACATCTTAAATCTAATAAAATTTTTCAAAAAAGCGTTACTTTTTCTTATATTCTAGCAACTACATATATGTATGAACAATATATAAAACTATTAACCAATTTATCAGGAGGAAATATATATTTAATGAAAAGCACGAAACTTAATTTATCACAAAAAAAAATTCAAATAATCTTTAAATTGATATTTATATTTTCATTTATTTCATATATAGAGACCTTAATAGAAGTTACATTATTCAAATATATCTCAATAACTGATTTATTTTCTTCGGAAAGATGGTTTTATATTCAATCTATTAATTATGTTCCTTTTTCCGATTGGAATATAGATCGCGGTGGATTAATAAGAGATGTTTTGTTAAATATAGCACTGTTTTTTCCTTTTGGCTTTCTATTACAAATGATAAATAAAAATAATAAAATAAATCTGCTACAAATATTTATTCCGTTTACTACCAGTATATCAATAGAAATATTGCAATACATCTTTTCCGTAGGTGTAACTGATATAACAGACGTAATTTGTAACACTTTAGGTGCTATTCTCGGTGCAATATCATATCTTGTGTTTAATATTATTTTTAAAAAAAATAATATTAAAGCAAATAAGATATTATTGTGTTTTATTGGTTTATTTGCAATAGTTAATTTATGTTTATCAATATAACAAATTGAAAGGAATTATAAAATGAAATTAAAAAAATTTTTCAGTATCTTTTTAGCTACAATAATGCTAATTACAGCTATACCATTATCGGCATACGCAGATGATATACCTACAGACAATGAAGAAAGTTGTGAAATAATTTGGTATAATGATGATGGAAGTATTGTGGCACCTATAATTAATAAAAATGGTACTTTCACCTACTATTTTTCAGACAGACTACATTCAAGTACTTTTACTGCTACATCAAATAAAATTTCTCTTAGTTTTATTACAAGTACAAATACAAAAGCATACTATTATATTGCATTATATGATATGACAGATGATTCATTGTATCCAACATTTAAAAGTATGACGCAATCAAAAGATAATAAAACTGCTGATAGTAAGACATTTAATGTAAAAAAAGGCAGAGAATATCGTTTGACTTTTTCTAAGGTAAATCCTAAAAATAATGATTGGATTAGAGGAAAAGGAACCCTTTACGGAGCAAAAGCATAATGTATTTATAAACAGAAATTAGCAACGCAATATAACCATATATAAAACAGGGCAGAGTGGACAACTACTCTGCTCTTTTTAATCAATATGTTAAATTATTTATATACATTTTACTTATACTATATAAAAAATAACCGCACTTTTATAGCAATCTTCTTCTAATTTTGCTATTTCATATCATAAAGACAGGTGATAAATGCTTATAGCACGCTGTCATTATTCACATTGACCAACGGCTATTGCTTATGTTATTATTGGAGTATAATAAAGGATTTTTATACAAAAGAATCACAAACTATTTTATATTCTTATTATTTATAGAAAATGCCAGTCATAACATTCATTACATTTTTATAGAACATAGCATTAGTGAATGTTTTATTTTCAAGTTTATGAATGCTCTTCATTCCTATAAATTTAAAGTTATTTTACCATAAAGAATGCTGTCTTGTTCTTCGTTTTCTGTAATCACAAACCCGAATTTTTCATAAAAATGATACAATCTATCCTTGTGGTCTAAATCAACTGTTGATAAATGACCGTAAATAGTTTTGTATCCGTTTTCTTTTGCATAAGATATAAGTTTTTGCATCATCAAAGTGCCATACCCCTTGCAAAAATCTCTGTCTTTATAATGCCTTATGTCACCGATTAATATTGTATCATCAGATTCTATTGTGCATGGCATTTTTGCTTTAGGTATTTCACCTTTATTTGCTACTATTTGTAATGAACAACCATATACCGTATATTCTGCTGAAATCGGCTTTTTCTTAAATAACATAAAATCATCCTTATATTGTTTTAACAATATTATAATCGCTAACAGCGTTCTTTTTTGTTACTGCTCTCTATGCAATATTCCATATTATTGTTAATGAATTTCATTGAACAACCTCAGCATAATTGTTTGATATATTCTCTCATAATTTTAATAATAAAAATGGCTAACAATAACTGTAATTCGAGAAATTATCTTTCAAACTTTTATTTATTACTTCATAAGCCTTTACTTTATTATTTGTTTTATTCTTTTATTAAATACTGTAGGATATTCTTCTAATGCATTAAAGACTATATCCTTATGCATTGATAATTGTTGCTTTAACTCGTTAAAATTATTTTGTATTCCAATAAAAGAACTAATAATTGATGAGATGAATCTATCATTTACAACTCTATCGCAAATTAATAATTGTGTTGAGTTATCAACTCCGTATTTTAACATTTTTTGTAGTTTAGCTAACTTTATATGATTTGCGTTTTCATCTTTCCACTCTATAATGTCTATAATATTGCCAACCAAAAAACTCATATCATAAGAAAGATTTTTCATGCATATTATTTCAACATCTTTGAATGACAAGCCAGTATCAGAAGTTATTTTATATAACGGACTTCCATCTACCCACATATGTGCAATTATTTTCAATAATTCCTCAGAATATTTTGAATTGCAGACTGATTTGTAACACCTAATTACTAATTCTATTAAATCATTATAATCATACTCAAAATCAATATTAAAGTTTTCAATTATCCAATTTTCAATTTTGTTTGATGTTGTTATTCCAGTCATAGAGGTGGCATACCGATTGAGTCTTTCATATGGCAGATCCAATATTTTATTAGCAATCACCTTAAAGAGTTCTAATAAAACACTCCTTTTTTGTTTATCAGCTATATGAAATGCTAGAGTGTTTTTGCATATTGTTTCACTCAGCATTGAAATATCAACACTGTTATTTTGTGAATATGCAAAACATAAATAACTTTCAATAGATTGAATCGCAAATTTCATTTCCTGTATTTTAGTATTTAAATTTCCTCTTTGAATATCACTATCACAATCAGATAACAAAGTTTTATATAATTCTTCTATAACATCATTGCAGTCTTTATAGTGATCTGTTATGTATTTTGCATTATCTTCTCCATTAAAATAATATGTATGGTCAATATAAAGATCGTTAATTAAAGTTAAAATGGAACTGTTACAAGGCTCAGAATATTCTGAATTTGCTAATTTTTGACACCTTTGCCAAGCGTAATAGTTTTCGTCGTGATTATTCTTTTTATCAAAGAAATTTGGATCGGTTATAATTACATCTCCTGATGTGTACATACCAGAACGAGCAGTTCTGCCTATCAAATTTTGAAAATTTCTGACCTTCATATTATCAAAATCAAATTTGTTGCTTGTGACAAATAAGTACTTTATAGGTATATTTACTCCCTGAGCAAGAGTTGAAGTACATACAACGAAACATATAAACCTTTTCTTAAATGCAGTCTCAATTGCTATTCGTAAACCGTTAGGTAATCTTGAATAATGTGGAAAAACTCCCAATTTACTTGCCTTTGTAAAAATATGATTTTCTCCATAATAAGCTGCAAACAGCCTTGTGATTTTTTGCGTTTCTTCTGGATTACTGTTATGAATGATTTCAGATAAGTCATATTCACGGTCGTATAATTCTATAATACGTTTAATTACAGTTGATACCGAATCGGTTCTATTTACATAGATTGCAATGCCACCATTATGGCAGAGTTTTATAGAATAATAAATAGCAATATCTTTTGCATTATTTGCTTCGGGAAAAACTCTATTTTTACGTTCTCGAGGAAGTTTATTTAGAGTTGTGATTTCTAGGCTTTTAGGGACGAAATAATCTTCTTCATCAAAATTATTAGTAAAATAATGCAGATCTTTTGTGCAAGAAGCAAAGCCTAGAGTTTTGGGCGTTCCTTTTAATGTTTCGCTATTTGCCAATACGCCTTGATCATTAAATAACCATTCTTTAATGATTTCAGCATTAGGTAAAACAGCAGACAGCATGACTAATTGCTTTTTAGAAAAATTAATTCTACTTCTGATTTCTGAAATGAGTAATTCAAAATTCACCCCTCTGTTACCATCGTCAAACATATGAGCCTCATCAAAAACTATCAAATCAATTAAATCAAAAACGTTTGACTGATGATATAAAACATAATTTAATTTTTCAGGTGTGCAAATAATAACATTGTTATTATCATTTGATAAAAAATCCAAATCAAAATCCGTTTGTAAAATATCCGAAAATTGAGTGATAACAATTTCATCCTGTAGTGCTTGTGCTAAATCATCAGTTATTTCATTACAAAGGGCTCGTAAAGGTGAAACAACAATTGTATTTTTTACTCTATTAGATATAATTCCAGTTTCAATTATTAATTCAAGACTCTTTGTTTTGCCAACGCCCGTTGGTAATTGAACAATACCACTTTTACCATTAAGAATTCCAGATTCAGCGATAATCTTTTGGGCTTCCCAAAAGATTTTGATAGCATCATTTTTCCCAAAATACTTTATAAAATCATCAGTATTATAATCATTAGAACATCTTATTATCTCCCAAGCTGAATTTTGTTTTGTGATAATAATTATAGCTATCAGCACATTTATAAAAATATTGTCTAATACCAGTTCTTGCGATTCAACCTGATTTTTGTAATTATACACAAGATCTATTATAGAATCATAACCATTTCCGTTATGAAAATAATCAACAAATTGTGTAATTAAATCCAATAAAGTTTGATTATCAGTCTTTATTGATATTTCAGTGGAGTTTAGTAAATAATCAACAATTGCAATAATCAAGTATTGTGGACTATCTTGCGAAAAGTATTCTTTTTCTATTTCTTTACATAAAACTTTTGCACTTCCAAAGTCATTTGAAAGAAAATACGCTGATAATCCTATTAGTAAAAATTCATTTGAGTATTCTTCATTATCTTTAGAATTAAAACAAGCATCATAATATTGAGATACCAACTCTAAATTTTCTTTTATACTCGAAGCGGTAGTTTCATCTCCACAAACTATGCATTCAGAATATCTTGAAATAATATAAATTGTGAAATAAAACAAATCCTCTGAATCTGCTCTAAATTTCGGATAATCTTGTTTGTCAATTTCAAACTCCGTAAGTTTTGCTTTTGCTTTTTGGTATTTTAATAATAATTGTGTTAAATTTGAAGTTTTCATTATTCTTTACACCTATCATATACATTGTGTGCTAATTCCATCAAATCTTTTCCATGAACAAAATAAACATTTTGATTTAATGCCAAATTTAAGTCTGAACCATTAATTTGAATTATCGTATTATCATCAATAACATCAAGACTAGTTATTGCAAACGCATTATAAATGGTTTTATAAGGAATTTCGCTTTTACGTTCGAATCGCAAAATTTTTCTTGCATTGTCAACATCACCATACTGTTTTAATTTTAGCCTGTAATAATCTAATGTTGTTGCAATTCGAAAATTATCCTTTTTTGAATCCTTTACAGCCTTTTTTATTGTGTTGAAATTGGCCCCACTTAAATTTGCTTTCACCTCTGCAGCTATCAATATATCTTTTCGACTAGGCTTATCGGCAGAGTTCTCAAATTTATATCCAATAACATCTGTGCCATGCTCGGATAAATTCTTGTTCGAACGATTAAGCTGTCTGATTCTTGGCACCTCATAGTTCATAAGGAACTGTAACATATCTGCAACAAGTATTTCTGTGATATCTGCCGATCTGGATACTGAACCCTGACCACCTCTTTGGGGGATTTTATATGTTTTTAGATATTCTTCTTTAGAATACGGTAGATCTTTTAGACTTTCTTCTAATTCATTATCTTGTATATAATGTCTCCTTATGTGTAACGCCCACTGGTTTAAAGTCTCTTCATCAGAAATATCGTATGTGATTTTATAGGAGTTTAATGGTACACCGTCATTAAAAACAACACCTTGTTCTTCAATAATCCATTCTATATAATTAGGTCTGTTCATAAAATTCATCTCTTTTATAATTAGTGCTTTTTACTGCATTTAATATGCAAGAATATTCAATCATAATAGAAATTGCAAAAAATATACTCTCTGCCTATTGTTGGCTCAGAGCACAATTATCAAGCCAAAATTATCTATAGTGGCAATAGATGTACAAGTAATATCTATATTAGTACTATATCACAAAAATAAATAGAATAAAAGTGAATATTATTAAAAGAGGTTTGCCCTAACATTTGGGGCAAACTTCTTTTTAAGTTATGTCTTTATTTTTCATCAATAATCGCATCTCGCAAATGGGCGAATGTACTTTGAGTTTTGAGTTCTGAGTTCTGTTTCATGTTTATCAAGTTCTTGTTTAACGGCATTCAAAACTGCAACACTAACTAGTGGTGATATGCTTTCACCACAATCACCCGGAGGTGCATATTGTCGATTTTCTTTGTTTGAAGTATGCGGATATTTTTCAAGTATACTGCTTATTAGTTTTTTAGACGATGCATGCTAAAGCATTAGTTTCATCCGGATTTATCTGTAAATTCTTTTCAGCAATAGTTTCAAGAAACATTCGCTTTTGCATTAGTTGACTTAATCCCAAAGTAAGTTTTTTAGTTGGACAAACTATTACTATTTTCTGCTTCCTGTAATTTATCCTTCAGAAAATCAATTGACTGAAAAATAAAATAATGCTAAAATTATTATTATAAGCATAATAACGATAATTTATGGTGATAAGATGAAAATTGCAATTTGTGATGATAATTTGAATATAGTTGATGAGGTTAAGAATTTGCTTGATGAGTACGCTTTGAGCAAAAATCTTTCTCTCGATATTTCCACATTCAACAACGGGCAAGCCGTGCTTGAAAGTGACGAAAGATTCAATATTGCTATCCTTGATGTAGAAATGCCGGGTTGTAACGGAATTGAATTAGGCAAAATACTCAGAGAAAAAAACCGTCACATAGTTTTAATGTATATAACCTCTCATAAAAAATACCTTGATGAAGCGTTAAATCTTAATGCTACAAGATTTTTTGAAAAACCAATTGATTCAAAAAGATTTTATGACGGACTTGACAATGCTCTTAAAAGAATTGATAATACTACAATAAAATTCTTTTTAAAAGAAGATAATGCATCCGTTAGAATAAACGCGAACGATATTATATATGCCGAAATTGAACCTATTGGTCATAGAAAAACAAAGGTTGTTACAGAAGAAAAAACATATATATCTTCTAACAAAATTGCTTTTTGGGAAGAACATTTAATAAGCTCACTCTTTGTTAAAACTCATAAAAGCTACATAATAAATATGGAATATATAACTAAATATGAAAATAACACCTTGCAGCTTGATGGCAAGTACAATATTCCTATTTCAAGGAATTACCAATCTTCTGTGCATAAGGCTTTTATTAGGTATATGACAGGTATGTAATATGAAACTGATATTTGATATTTTTCTTTATACATTTGAAATGATTATAGCATTTGTATTCATTTCATATAATTATGATAAAAAACGAAGCAAAACAATCAATATTCTGTTTATAGGATTTTTCATCTTCTTAGCAGGTGCTTTGATTTTAAAATTTGTAAATAACGAAATATTAAATCTCGTTGTGTTTTTTATACTAAATCTGCTGTTTTTTATAATATGCTTTAAAATAAAAATTAAAGAAGCTGTAATTTATTCTATTCTTTTGGATGCAGTTATGTTTGGTGCAGAAATGATAGCACTCTTTTTTTCATCTTATGTAATGAAATTTCCCACAAATGCGTACAAAACAAACCCGGCAACCTTTTATATATTGACAATTATAAGTAAGATAATATATTTTGCAGTCACTCAATTTATTGCTTTTATCATCAATAAACTGAAATTTAAAAGTAATAATTCAACAAGATTTATACCTTTGTTTATATTCCCATTCATTTCCATTGCTATTTCTGTTTTATTTTTAAGAATGTCTTTTGTTAATAATTATGATAACAGGTACAACATCAGCTTTATAATTTTAAATATAATAATGATTATTGCTTGTATTTATGTTTTTATTTACTATCAAAGATTAGCTAAAAGTGATGCATATCTAAACGAATTGCAAACCGAAAACAAATTGCTTGAAATCAACAATGATTACATAGAAGTCTTAAAGCATCAAAACAATGAAATGCGTATGCTTTTTCATGATACAAAAAATCATTTTTTAACTATAGCAAATATAGATAATATAGATGAAATAGATTCATATATTAAAGGCGTTATAGGTGACATTCAAAAATATGATATCGTTCAATTAACAAATAACAAACTTCTTGATTTATTGCTGAGCAAATACAGTGCATTATGCAATAACAATAATATTAAGCTTAATATTGAAGTCAGAACAGCTAATCTCGATTATGTCCCCGATTCCGATCTCTCGATGATAATTAATAATTTAATGGACAATGCCTTTGAATCAGCCAAGCAAAGTCGGGAAAAGGTTATAGATTTTTCGCTTATTCGTGTTAATAATTTTGACATTTTAAAAGTATCCAACAGTTGTGATACTCCTCCGATTGATAAAGCACACAAATTATTAACAACAAAGAAATCCAAAGCAGAGCATGGTTTTGGTACAAGAATTATAGAAAAATATGCAAAAAAGAATAATGCTGAATATGAATGGCTTTATGAAAATGACAAAAAGCTATTTATAGCAACAATTATTTTCAAGCACTAAATTATTTTAAAATGCAAAAAAGACCACAATCTAACTAAAACTGATTGTGGTCTTTTTTTATGCGTTTTCAACAATTACATTTAAAGATATTTTATAGCGTTCAACCAAAAATGGCTGTAAAACACACCACTATTGCAATTTCTATATATTTTTCTACAAAAAAATATATACTATAACTTGCCAATATGACTCTCCGAATAAATTGAAGAGCAAAAATTTTTAAGGGTGATACTATGAAAAAGCAGTTATGTTTAATCCTGTCAATAATGCTGAGTATATCTGTATTTGCTCCGTGTCAAAGCGTAATAGCGGCACAAGTCAATAAATACAGTATCGGGTATTTTTCCGACTCGTTAAATGAGATAATAGATATATATGATTCAGATGAAGATTACATTTCCGATTCTGAAAGTGACCAAAAAATAATCAAAGACAGACTTATAGTATCATCCAGTAATGTTGCAGATGATTACGGTGCTGTCGATAAAGCAATCGGTCTTGGATATACAATTCTTCAATACGAAACCGATGAACTTGCAAAAAACGCAAAGGAGCGTATAAATTCAGACGGATTTAACGCTGAATATGATTCGGTTCTCTCATGTGCTGATGTAAATTCGACACAAGCTACATCGAAAACTTGGGGTAATGACAGAATTGAATCAGTTGAAACCTTAAATGCAATAAAAGCCTCCGACAGAAAGCTGTCGGAGGTAACAGTCGGAATTATTGATACAGGTGTCGATTATACGCATAAAGATTTGAAAAACAGAATTGTTGATACAAATTTGAATTTTTCATCAAGCGGCAAAACCAATGACAGTATGGACGATCAAGGACACGGTACTATGGTTGCAGGTATTGTTATGCAAAACACTACCGAAAATGTAAAAATAAAGCCATATAAAGTGCTCAACAGTGACGGTAAATGTGCCACTTCACAAATTATTGCTGCCGTTAATCATATACTTTCAGAAACTGACGCTCCTGATGTTATCAACCTTTCATTAGGCGGCGAATACGATAAGCTTGACCCGTTTGAAAAAACTCTTCGCAGTCTTATAGAAAGCCTTATTGGAAAGGGATGCACCGTAGTTGTTGCGGCAGGCAATGAATCAAGCGACGCAGGTAACTACTCTCCTTCAAATATAAATAATGTAATAACGGTTTCGGCATCAACTTCGAAAAATGAAAAAAGTTATTACTCTAATTTCGGTTCCGTGGTTGACATTGCCGCTCCGGGCGATAACATTTACACAACAAATTTAGGAGGCGGATATACAAACAGTCACAGTGGAACATCATTTTCATCACCGTTTGTAACTGCCGCAGCAGCTACGGTTTTGATGCTTGACAACACACTTACATCTAAAGAAGTTGAAGACAAAATTAAAGATGCTGCTTTTCCAATTGTTTCAAATTCAGGAGTCGAATGGTGCGGTGCAGGAATTTTAAATTATTCTGCAATTTATGAAGAAATGCTCGCACCTGCGCCGACATTCAGCCAAAAAAGCGGTGCATACAATGAAGTTATCAATCTTACGGCAAATGCAGAAAACGGATATACAATAAAATACACTACTGATAATACTATCCCGACTTTGACTAACGGAGAAGTATTTGAAGGCACAATGACAATTGATGACAGCAAATCATTTGTTGCTGTTGCAATAAACGAAACCGGTAAAAGTCAATATATTCCTCTCAATTACTCTGTCATATACAAAGCAGACGAAAGTGATTTTGAAATCACGGCAGCAGGTGCTGTGAGCAGCTATTCGGGTGAAAAGACAAGTTTTATAGTTCCCAATACAATTAACGGAATAACTCCTGTATCAGTTGCAAATAATGCATTTGCAAATAGCGATATAAAAGTAATTCAATTGCCGAAAACAGTAAAAACACTCGGTAAAAATGCTTTTAATAAATGTGCAAAGCTCACCTCAATTACTGCCGAAGGAGTAACAAAAATAGGCACATTTTGTTTTTATTCTGACACATCATTAACAAATGTAGATATGCCAAATGTTTCGGTTGTAAACACATCGGCGTTTGAGAACTGTAAAAAGCTTGAAACAGTCAACTTTAATGAAATAGTTGAAGAATTATATCCGAGTGCATTTGAGGCAACAGGATTCAAACATGCATATTTTCCAAATGTTTATAACTTTCAAGACACATTTGTGAATACACCGCTTATATCTGCCGACTTACCTTTAATATATTGGGCAAGCGGCGCTTTCAGCAATTGCTATGCACTTGAACATTTATACGCACCTGAAATAGAAAAGTTAGCAAACGGTGCATTTAATAATTGTGTTAAACTTACCGAATTTGTAAAAGAAGGCGAATATGATTTACGAAATATTCAAGAAGTCGAATCAGGTGCATTTAAAGGTTCATATTTTAAAAACATAGAATTACCTTTACCCGAAAAGCTTGAAGGCAGCACATTTGACAGTTGTCACGCTGAATATATTGATATTCCTAATGTTAAGAATTTTGGTTCACGTACATTTTATCAATGTAAAGAACTTAAGCATATCAATATGACTAATTTTGTTGAAAGCTATAACGCTGATTATCAAAACATATTTACCGATTGTTTTTCTTTAGAAGAACTTTATCTTCCTAATGCTGTAAATCTTCCGGCAATTTTCCCTTCAAGTGAAGAAGAAAACAGTAAAACAATGAGTTTAAAATTCATTTATGCTCCTAAGGCAGTAACAAGTGAACGAGGTTTTATTCTATGTTGCGGCAATTTGGAATGGGTTTATTTACCTAGTATTGAATATATCGGCGGCTTACCTACAAAAGTGGATTTCAAGTTGTACTTGTCAGATAAATTTGAAGAAAATGAACTTTACCCGGCAACACAGGCAACAATTATTGCTCCCAGCGGTTCTTATGCAGAAACATATGCTAAAGAAAATGACATAAAATTCATTACAAGTGACAAAAGAGAAAGCGATCAAAAAGATGCAATAAATGTTAATGCTAAAGGGCGATCAATTTGTACCACGGTTGCAGGATTAAGATTTGGTTTTGACTGGAGCGAAATACCCGAAATTGAAAATTTGGCTTCAAATATTGAATACGGATTTATATACAGTCAAAAAGGAATTAAAGATTTATCTATTGAAGCAGTAAATGGTACAACCGTTAAGAAAGCATTGGCTCCTAACAGAATTGAAAATGACGGCACAACATCGTTTAATCTGGTTATTTCCAATATACCAAAGCAGTATTATAACAGAGAAATTACCGCACGAGCATATGTTTGTATAGACGGAATGTATTTCTATTCAAACACATTAAAAGGCTCTTTCAGCGAGGTTGCAAATCTTGTCCTCGCCGACGATGAAATAGATCAAAACACCAAAAACGCAGTTAATAAATTATTGGAGGCTTAATAATGAAAGAAATATACACTAAACCAAATACCGAAATTCAGGAGTTTTCATCTACGAATGTTATCACAACAAGTTCAAAAGACATTGGAAAAGATGATAATATAGTAGACGGTTCTGATGGTTGGTAATATGAAGAAGTGCATACTAATTATAATTTCAATTATAGTTGTGCTTTTCTCTTTTATTGCTTGCACAAATAACAGCAGTAGTAATAATTCTGCTGCTGTTACAAATAAATACGGTGGCATGTACACAAAAAATCAAGAGCCCTCAACAAGTGCTAAGGGTAACACAACAAAAAAGCATTCGAATATTACAGAATCTGTTACTCAAAAAGTATCATCTTCCAATGTTCAAAACCATTCTTCCAAAAGAGAATCAGATAATATAACCTCATTCGAATCCGAAATTTCTAAAAATAATAATAACACAGAAACATTAGAAACCACTTCAAAAAACAATAAAACAACTACTAAAAAAACTCAATGCACATCAAATACAAAATCCACTACCCAATCATTCACCGATGATAAAGGTTGGGTAAATAAATGGTATTAAAGAGGTTTAAATACGGAAAAAGAATCTTACTGATGACTACCTTTGCATTTTTGATGGATAAACAATATAAAAAGGCAAACTTAAAGTGAGGGTTTAAAGTTTTATTACTTTAAGCCCTCTTTATTTATTGAAATGTCTCTCAAATTTCTTGCTTATTTCAATTCGTGTTACGATTTTGATTTGAGCGATGTCTCTCAAAAGTCTCAGTCATAAATGCCCTAAATCGCACTAAAATGACTTTGGGATTTTGAAATTTGCTGTCTCTCAGAAGCTCTCAAAGACTCTCACAAGATTTTGAGGCAAAGAAAAAGAGCCCAAATACCGCCGTAAAAAGCAGTATTCGGGCATAAAAAAGCCTCGGAACACGAATGTTCCGAGGTATTGGCAGAGGTATAAGGATTCGAACCTTAAATGACGGAGTCAGAGCCTCGCAATCTTTTTTCAAAACCGCCTATTTAAGCCATTTTTCAGACTTTGCGTCTCTCAAAAATCTCTCAGAATTTTATTTTTCTCTAGAACGGCAAATTCGTATGAGGAATTACGAACCTTACAATGAGGTGTCGAAAGAAACTCTAAATCCGCATCATCTCTTACAGCAGGGTACTGTGCAATTTAATGACGAAGAATAGAAGAATATAAAAACTAATTATTCAATCAGATTTAATCCAAACTCAAGTCTCGTATATTCTATTCAATAATTAGGTAACAAAAAAGCGCCGTATTTCTACGACGCTTTTGTCTTGCTCAGAAGATGGAGCAAGGGAATGTTATTCAATTATCTGTTGTACTTTTTCTTTCTGCTGGCAACCGTTGTAGCAAGGGTTGCGCCGCCGCTGGCTAACAGTAGGGAAATCCACAGTGCAAGGTCGCTTGTATAGCCAGTCAGCGGACTCTTATCTGATGTTCCCGGTTTGGTACTGGCAGGCTTTTTCTCAAGAGCAGCAATCGCATCTT
>OLRQ01000629.1_pt1 | contig 34568 bp, 31 predicted proteins | sample 1671971 | NCBI WGS metagenome assembly OLRQ01 (sample SAMEA3136631, study PRJEB25190) | human gut metagenome | biome: human gut; feature: human-associated habitat; material: faeces | place: Austria | collected 2013
ATGGTGTCCCTGGGCGACCTGGCCCAGTGCGGACGGTACGAGATGGAGATCTCACGGGCGCTGACGGATATTTCGTCGGTGGTGCAGAAGCTCAGCGAGTAACACCCCGGCCAGAACCGCCAGAGAGATCACCTGCGACGTAGACAGCGGCCCAAGAGATCCTCTCACCGCGTCCCCACGCAGAAACTCCAGCAGGAAGCGAAACACAGCGTACAAAGCCAGATACAGCGCCAGCAGGCGGCCGCCCGGCCAGCCCCGGTCTGTCAGATGGTCCAGCAGGAGAAACAGCAGAACGCACCCCGCAGCCTCATAGAGCTGCACGGGCAGCAGCGGCACGCCGCTGGGGGCTTCGACTGCGCTGGCCGGGAACGTCACCCCCAGCCAGCCCGCAGGGGCCGGGATGCCATAGCAGCACCCCGCCAGAAAGCAGCCCACCCGTCCAAAGGCATGAAACAGCGGCAGGGCCGGAACCAAGTCCCGCCCCAGGGTATCGAAGGAGAGCCGGCGTTGTTTGCAGAAGAGCCAGGCGCCCGCCAGACCGCCCAGCAGGCCGCCGTAGAAGACGAACCCGCCAGAGAGATACTTTGCCATAAAGGAATGCGGGGCTGTGCAGAGCAGCGGCAAGTCAGCTGCCAGCTGGGGGAGCAACGGGAGCAGATAGAGGAGCTTCGCGCCTAACATTGCCCCCAGCACACCCCAGAGGAACGCCTGCTCCGTCCGACCGGGGTTCTCTCCCCGCCGGCGGAGCCGGTGATGAACATAAAACCAGGCCGCCCCGGCCCCCAACAGGGCCAGGACGGCGTACATAGGGATATGGTTCCACTCAGGAAGCATAGAGACCCCCTGCGGCGATGCCGGTGCTGGCGAACAGACCCACGCAGGCAACGCAGGCGACAAAGGCCAGTGCCCCGCCGATCAGGCCGATCAGGGAGAGGATGAAGCCCGCCGTGCGGGTGGTGTCCTCATAGCCCAGCTCCTTGGCTTTGCTGGCCTGGATGAGGCCGACGATGCCGAGGATGACGGAGATGATGGCCGAGTAGCCGAAGAACCACAGGACCACGGCGATGATCCCCAGGACCAAGCTCGCGGTGGCGTTGCTTTTGCCAGGAGGATCGTTCGGTGGGGTCGGGGGCGTGTAGTTGTTGGTTTCGGGCATGGGAAAGCCTCCTTTCCGAAGGATAGCTTCATTGTAGAGAAAATCGGGAAACTTGTCAATGAAATTGCAGAAGATGGCGAAAGCGCCCGCCGTTTGTTGGAAGGCCGGCGGGCACTTTCGCATAGAGTTTGGATGGGGATCGGATGGATTAGTATGACAACAGAAAAACTGTCACTGGGGCAGACGGGAAACCGTGAGGCCCTCTAAGGAGGCCCCGCCGGCCCGGCGGCGGCAGTAGTTCGCAGTGCAGGATTGATAGGCGGCAAAGCGGCGGCGGGCGGCGTACTCATCGCCGTAGACCTTCCAGCAGCCCACGCATTTGCAGTTCTTGCCCCGGTGGGTCATAAACCCGGCCACGTCCTCCGGGGGATAGCCCAGGAAGAGGCCGATCTCGTGGGGGAACTCCTCCCCTTCCCGCAGGCGGCGGGTCAGTTCCCGGAGACAGACGAGGTGGCTCAGGTCGTCGCCGTAGCCCGCTTCCCGCAGCAGGCGGCGGGCCTCCTGGCCGGCCAGATCCCGCGAGAGGTCGGCGGGGCGAAAGAGATAGAGCAGCGCCCGGTCGTCCTTCCGGCGCAGGGGAAGCAGCCGCAGGCCGCGGGGCACTAAGACGCGGTTGACCTCCCGCAGGTCCCGCACCATGTCTTGGGTGGAGGCGAAGGTACAGGGGAAGAGGTTGCCCGTCTTGATGCCCGCCAGGGTGGGGGCGGCGTGCTGGATGACGTAATCAATGGACATGACGGCGTCTCCTTTCGTGCGCTCAGCTCTTGGGGCCGGCGTGGGTCTCCAGGATGTTGCCCAGGGCAGACATGGAGCTGGAGCGGGAGCGGATGATGACGGTGTCCTGGCCGCGGGTCTCGTTCAGGGCGTTCTGGACCATCTTGTGAGAGATGGTGTCGGTGAACATGACCAGCAGGTCGGGGTTGCCCAGCCGGTTTTTCAGCGTCCCTCCCATCTTGGAGATGACTTTGGCCGAACACTGGTAAGAACGGCAGAGATCTTTATACTTGCGGACCATACACTCGTTTCCGCCTAAAATGACAACACTCATGGGAGATGCTCCTTTCAATGGCTTTTATGCGTTAGGTTTCGCTAACCCTCAGAGCTTTTTTTGCGCCCCACAAAGGGGCGCGGTGCCTGGGGTGCTGTGATCGAACAGGGAGAGCCACGGAGGCCGCTCCGGCGAAGGCGTGAGATCGCTTCAGTTGTTAGCATAAGCTAACTTTACTGAGAGTATATCTGATTTCTCCCGGCCTGTCAAGCCCCTTTTTCAAAAGAAATTCTAAAATTTCCGCCGGAATGGGAAGAGAATGTCATTGCACCGGAAAATTGGTAATATTTTCTTTCTCTCGCTTGAAAATTAAGAGAAAATTCATTGACTTTTTGGGCGAATGTCGTACAATAGAGAAAACGATTTGCAGACAGCCATGCAAATCTCTTCTCATCCTGCCCGAAGATTTGCAAAATATTCCGGGAAATTTGTCTGGAAAGCCGATGGAAATTTTCGAGCAGATGGTCTAAAGTAGTAAGGATTTCAATGGATCGCCTGACGGCGCGGGGTATGAAGGTCCCCCTGCCGTCCGCTGCCGCCCCCCCTGGGGGTAGAATGACAGAAAGAAAAGGGTGTAAGAAGGTTAAAATGAATACCATCCTGATCATCAATCTTGTCATAGCCGTGGTTTTTTCCGCCTGCTATGCCTACCAGCTGTTTTTTCTGGCTGTCCCGTTCGCCAAGAAGCAGGAGCCTCATAAACCAGAGGTCCTCCACCGCTTCGCCGTCCTCATCTGCGCCCGGAACGAGGAGGAGGTCATACCAGACCTGATCCACAGCATCCAGGGCCAGACCTATGACCAAAGTCTCATCACCATCTTTGTCATGGCTGACAACTGCACCGACGCCACCGCCGAGGTCGCCCGCCAGGCCGGGGCCGTGGTCTACACCCGCTTCAACAAAGAAAAAGTGGGCAAGGGCTACGCGCTGGAGCGCCTGATCGAACACATCGAGGAGGATTATCCCCAGACGTTCGACGGCTTCTTCGTCTTCGACGCCGATAACGTGCTGGACTGCCACTTCATCGAGGAGATGAACCGGACCTACTGCGACGGCTACGAGGTCATCACCAGCTACCGAAACAGCAAGAACTACGGTGACAACTGGATCTCCGCAGGCTACGCCCTGTGGTTCATCCGGGAGTCCCGGTACTTAAACAACTCCCGGATGCTCCTGGGCACCAGCTGTGCCGTCTCCGGCACCGGCTTCTTCTTCAGCCGGAAAGTGATGGAAAGCATCCACGGTTGGAAGTTCCATCTGCTCACGGAAGACATCGAGTTCTCCGTGGATCAGATCATCAAGGGCCAGAAGATCGGCTTCTGCGCCGGGGCCGTCCTCTACGACGAGCAGCCCGTGACCTTCCGCCAGTCCTGGCGGCAGCGGCTGCGCTGGGCCAGAGGATTCTTGCAGGTCTTTATGAAGTATGGCTTTGGCCTGCTCAAGGGCATCGGCAAGGGCCACTTCTCCTGCTATGACATGAGCATGACCGTCATGCCTGCCTATGTGCTGACGGTCTCCCTGATCATTGCCTATCTGGTGACGGGGCTGACAGGGACCGGAACGGTCTTACCCATGGTACACTACGTACTCCAAATGGTGGCGGGGCTGTATGCCACCTTGTATGTGGTGGGGCTGTTCACCACCATCACCGAGTGGAAGAATATCCACACCACACCGGCCAAAAAGGTGCTGTATACCTTCACCTTCCCCATCTTCATGCTGACCTACATCCCCATCTCCCTGGTGGCGCTGTTCAGCCGGAAGGTGCAGTGGAAACCCATCGAGCACCACCGCGCCGACCAGCGGGTCCTGGAGACCGCCGCAGCCGGCCGCAACAAGTAATTCCGCATCGACAGACGATCGCCCCCGCTGGTTTCCCGGCGGGGGCGGTTTGCATGAGTTTGCATTTGAAAGGAGAATCCCCCATGGACGTGACCGGCAAGCACTACACCTGGTTTCAAAACAAAGAATGTGAATACTTCCCCTGCCACAAGGGCGTGCGGGAGGAGGAATTCAACTGCCTCTTCTGCTACTGCCCCCTCTACCGGATGCCCGACTGCCGGGGCGGCTTTGTGATGCGCGGGGGCATCAAAGACTGCTCCTACTGCCTGCTCCCCCACAACGGGCTGGAGAGCTACCCCTACATCCTGGCCAAGCTGCGGGAGGAGAACAGCAAGCAGCGGCAGTAATCCGGCTAGAGGCGGCTTAAGCCCACGTCTCTGCGGGAAACCGTGAATCAAAAAGGGAATAGAAATCCCCGGAAGAGTGCCAGCTCTTCCGGGGTTTCGTTTTGGTGAAGTTTTCTGGATGAAAATCGCATCATTTTCTCCATCTTTAGTGTATACGCTTCCAGCACATTTGTCAATCAGAACTTTTATGACTTCAAAACAGCGGCGCGAACAGGCGATAGACCGTCTGCACGATCCTTCTTGGGAAGGAGAGGGTGCGGCAGTCGTCCAGCGTGATCTCCTGGCAGACCTCCATGGTCTGCAAGAAGTCGTCCCGGACGGACAGCACCGCCGGGTCCCCGCAGAGCCAGACGCCGTTCTCGAACTGAAGGTAGAAGCTGCGGTAATCCAGGTTGCAGCTGCCCACAGACGCATAGAGGTCATCCGCCACCATCGTCTTGGTGTGGACGAAGCCGGGGGTGAACTCGAAAATTCTGGCCCCCGCCTCCAGCAGCACCGGGTAGTTGGACTGGGTCACGGCGAAGACGCCTTTTTTGTCCGGGATGTGGGGCGTCATGATGCGCACGTCCACCCCCGTCCGGGCGGCGATGCAGAGGGCGGAGGTGATGGTCTCGTCGATGGCCAGATAGGGCGTGGTGATATAGAGGTAACGCTTGGCCTTAGAGATCATTTGCAGGTACAGGTCCGCCCCTATGGTGTCGTCGGCGTTGGGCGTGTCGGCATAGGGGATAACGATACCTCCGGTGGTCTCCAGCGGCGGCAGCTGCCGGGGCCGGAACAGGCGGAAGTCGGAGTGGGGGTTCTGGTGGTCCCACATGGTCAGGAAGAAGACGGTCAGGCTCCAGGTGGCCTCCCCCCGCAGGCGCAGGGCGTTGTCCTTCCAGTAGCCAAAGCGCTCTTTCCGGTCCACGTATTCGTCGGCCAGGTTCAGACCGCTGACGTAGCCGGTCACGCCGTCGATGACGGTGATCTTCCGGTGGTCCCGGTTGTTCTGGTGGATGGACAGGACAGGCACCAGAGGCTGGAAAACGCGGCACAGGATCCCGCGGGCATGTAAAATGTCCGGGTACTTCACAGGCAAGGTAGCGGCGGAGCCGACCCCGTCATAGATCACCCGCACGTCCACGCCCTGGGCGGCTTTCCGGGTCAGGACCTCTAAGATCTCATCCCACATGGAGCCTTCGGAAATGATAAAGTATTCCAGGAAGATGTAGTCCTGGGCCTTTTCCAGCTCGGCCAGATAGTCTTGCAGAAATTCTTTGCCGGAGGGGAAATAGGCCGTCTCCGTGTTGGTGTAGGCCGGGCAGAGGGCGGTGTTGCCCAAATACCAGGCCTGCTGCAAGGCGTCCGGGCCATAGCGCATCAGGTCTGTGGTAGAGAGCGTGGCAGGCAGCTCCCGCTGAAAGGTCTTGCGGGTCTCCTCCCGGTGATAGTGGGGCCTTCGCGCTCCGCCGAACATGAGGTAGGTCATGCCGCCGATCACTGGCAGGAGGAGGATCGGGACGATCCAGGCCATTTTATAGGCCAATTTTGTCTTCCGGGTGGAGATGAACAGGGCCACGAGCAAGCTGATGGCAAAGCAGGTCCAGTAGAAATAGACGACGTAGCGAGAGAAGCGGAAGAGCACGAGTGCGTACAGCGAAAATTGCAGGATGATGCTCACCGCCACGGACAGCACCCGCTGGTGGTGGGGCGAAAAGACTTTGTTGACGGTTTTCTTGGTGTTGTTCATAGGTTGCCTTTCTGCTTGAGGACGACGTTCTCCTCGCCCAGCAGCTCCCGCAGCTCGTCCAGCAGCGCCGGGTGGAGCTGGCACCGGGCGCCCAGGCGGCGGCCGGTATCAGAGAGATAGAGTACGGCCTGCTGATTGCCGGGGAAGAGGATGAGCAGGTTTTTGATCCGCTGGAAGCGGGGGTCATTCTCGTTGTCAAAACGGAGGTAGAGCTTCCCGCTGCGCTCTGCCGGGTTTCCGGGATGCAGGGGTTGGTCCGGCACCTGGTTCAGAGGGGTCACCCGGTCGCACATGAGCTGGGGGGCCTTTTCGTCCCGCACGGAGATGCGGCCGTAGACCAGGATGGGCAGGTTGACCTGTAAGTAGTTCCCGCTCTCTTCCAGCACGCGGGAGAAGGCCAGCAGCTCCATCGAGCCGGTGTCGTCCTCCAGCGTAACGTAGGCCATGAGAGAGTTGTTCTTGGTCGTCTTCGTCTTGGCCGCGGAGACGACCCCGGCCAGGTTGATGCGCTCGCCGTCCTGGAAGCGGGTGGGGCCGTCCGGCTGGGCGAAGTCCTCCAGGACGCTTGCGATGGGGATCGCGCCGTGGTTCCGGGCCAGCTCCCGGTAGGCGTCCATGGGGTGGCCGGAGAGATACAGGCCGGTGACCTCCTTCTCCATCGTCATAAGCTCCTGGGGGGAGAACTCCGGGAGGTCCCGCAGGACCAGCTCGACCGTCGGCTCGCTGCCGTCCTCGGTTTGGGAGAAGAGGTCAAACTGCCCCTCCAAATTCTTGCGCTTGTTCCGGGTCAGGCTGTCGAGGAGCTGCTCGTAGGCATCCAATAGCTGGGAACGGCGCAGGCCCATGCTGTCAAAGCCCCCCGCGCGGATGAGGCTCTCCAGCATTCGCTTGTTCATGTCCTGCTCCAGCATCCGCTTGCAGAAATCGAGGAAGGATACAAAGGGGCCGTCCGTCTCTCGGCAGGTTAAAATTGACTTGGTGAAGCCCCGGCCCACGCCCTTGAGGGCGGCCAGGCCGAAGCGGATGTCCTGCCCGGCCACGGTGAAGTCCGAGCCGGATTCGTTCACATCCGGGGGCAGCAGGCGGATGCCCAGGCTGCGGCACTCGGCGATGTACTCCGCGATCTTGTCCTGAGAGTCCAGCACGGAGGTCAAGAGGGCGGCCATGTACTCCCTGGGATAGTGACACTTGAACCAGGCCGTCTGATAGGCCACGATGGCGTAGCAGACCGCATGGGCCTTATTAAAGGCGTAGTTGGCAAAGTCCGTAATCTCGTCGTAAATGCTCTCGGCGATCTCCTGGGGGATGCCGTTGGCGGCGCACCCGGCGATGTTCCGCTCCGGGTCCCCGTGCAGGAAGGCCTCCCGTTCCCGCTGGATGTCCTTCAGTTTTTTCTTGGACATGGCCCGGCGGACCATGTCGGCCTGCCCCAGCGAGTACCCGGCCAAGCGCCGGAAGATCTCAATGACCTGCTCCTGGTAGACGATGCAGCCGTAGGTGTTGGAGAGGATCGGCTCTAAGCTTGGGTGCTTGTAGCGCACGCTGGCCGGGTCATGCTTGGACGCAATGAAGCGGGGGATCGAATCCATCGGCCCCGGCCGATACAGGGCGATGATGGCCGTGATATCCTCGATATCTTTCGGCTTGAGGCCCACGCACACGCCGGTCATGCCGGCAGATTCCATCTGGAATACGCCACAGGTGCGGCCGTCGGACAGCATCTGGAAGGTCTGCGGATCGTCATCCGGGATGGTCCGTAAATCAAAATCCGGGGTGTGGGTGCGGACCATCTGAATGGCGTCGTCCAGCACCGTTAAATTTCGCAGGGCCAGGAAGTCCATTTTTAACAGGCCCAGCTCTTCCAGCGTGGTCATGGTGTACTGGGTGACCACGGCCTCGTCATTTTTCGCCAGGGGGACGTAGGTATCCACCGGGTTCCGGGTGATGACCACCCCGGCGGCGTGGGTGGAGGCATGGCGGGGCATGCCCTCCAGGCCCTTGGCCGTGTCAATGATCTTCTGCACCGTGGGGTCCTTCTCGTACATCTCCCGCAGGGGCTTGGAGAGGGTGAGCGCGGTGTTCAGCGTCATGTGCAGGGAATTGGGGACCTGCTTGGCAATGGCGTCCACGTCCGCATAGGGGACGTCCAGCGCCCGGCCCACGTCTCGAATGGCCCCCTTGGCGGCCATGGTCCCAAAGGTCACGATCTGGGCCACGTGGTCACTGCCGTACTTTCGGTTCACATAGTCGATGACCTCTCCCCGGCGGCGGTAGCAGAAATCCACGTCAATATCGGGCATGGACACGCGCTCAGGGTTCAAAAATCGCTCGAAGTACAGGGAGTATTTCATGGGGTCCACGTCGGTGATGTCCATGCAGTAGGCGACCATCGACCCGGCGGCAGAGCCACGCCCCGGCCCCACAGGGATGTCATGGGACTTGGCGTAGCCGATGAAGTCCGAGACGATCAGAAAATATTCGACGAACCCCATGCGGCGGATCATGGCCATCTCGTAGTCTAATTGCTTCTCATATTCCTCGCTGCCGTCGGGGTAACGGCGGGCGAAGCCCGTGCGGCAGAGGTGTTCAAAGTAGGCGTCGCCGTCCGTCCAGCCCTCCGGGAGCTTGAATTCCGGCAGGTGATAGACCCCGAACTGGAAGTCCACGTTGCACGCTTCCGCGATCTTGGCCGTGTTTTCCAAAGCTTCCGGCCAGTCAGGAAAGAGGGCGGCCATTTCGTCCTCGGACTTGAGATAGAATTCCTGGGTCTCAAACCGCATCCGGGTGGGGTCGTCTACGGTCCGGCCCATTTGAATACACATGAGCACGTCCTGGATCCCCGCGTCCTGGCGGGTGAGGTAGTGGGCGTCGTTGGTGGCGACGAGGGGGATGCCTGTCTCTTCGTGGATCTGAAGGAGGCCCCGGATCACCTCCCGCTGCTGGGGGATGCCGTGGTCCTGCAGCTCTAGATAGTAGCTGTCTGGGCCAAACAAATCCCGCATTTGTAGGGCGTGGGCTTTCGCCCCGGCGTAGTCCCCGGCCAGCAGCAGCCGGGGCAGCTGCCCGGCCAGGCAGGCGGAGAGCGCAATGATGCCGTCATGGTACTGCTCCAGCAGCTCCCAGTCCACGCGGGGCTTGCTGTAAAAGCCCTCGGTGAAGCCCCGGCTGACCAGGGCGGAGAGGTTGCGGTAACCCGTCTCGTTCCGGCAGAGCAGGACGAGATGATAGGGCCGGTCGTCGATCTCATGGACCCGGTCGAACCGGGTCCGGGGGGCCACATAGACCTCGCAGCCGATGATGGGCTTGATGCCCTCGGCTTTCGCCGCCTTGTAAAAGTCCACCGCCCCGTACATAACGCCATGGTCGGTGACGGCGATGGCCGTCTGGCCCAGCTCTTTGGCCCTGGCCACCAGGCCGGGGATCCGACAGGCCCCGTCCAGCAAGCTGTATTCTGAGTGAACGTGAAGATGGACAAAAGACATAAACTTACTTTCCTTCCTGCCGCATTTCCTCCAAAATTTCTACGGCGGTCACGATGAGCACGTCGCAGCGGTTGGTCAGGCCCAGGTCCGCCGCGGCGGGGGTGGCCTCGTTGGCCTCCACCTTGCTCTTCAAGAGGGTCTGACATCGCAGGTCACCGAACTTCTCCTTGAAGCGGCGCTGAAATTCCTTCGCCAGCGCCCCGGTCCGGCGCTTGCTGCCGACGGGGTCCTCTGCGTCCACGGGGGTCAGCATCCCCAGCGTCATCACAGCCCCGGCAATGGCCCCGCACAGCTCACCCGTCTGGGCCCCGGCCCCAAAGCCGCCGCCCATGTCAAAGCTGGTCTGTTCGGATAAACCGGTCACGTCGCTGAAGCTGGCCAGCACAGCCTGGCAGCAGTTAAATCCCTTGTGATGGTACTCAGTAGCACGTTCATATCTGGTCATAGTCGTGTTCTCCTTTGTGTTTGGTTGATGATAGTAGATGATAGTATTTGCAAGCTCTGGCTTTCTACTCGCTTTTTTGGCTGAGCTGGATAAGCTTCCGCAAGCGGTGGCTGAGGGAGGATTTGGTGACGGGTGGGTCGCAGAGGGCGGCCAGCTGGGAGAGGGACAGCTCCGGGTGCGCTTCCCGCAGCTGGGCGGCCTCTTGCAGTTTAGGGGTCAGCTCGTCCAAAGCGCCGCTCTTCCGGAGGATCTGGATGGCCCGGCGCTGCTCCAGGGCCGCGTCTACGGTCTTGTCCACGTTGGCGGCCTCGCAGTTGACGCGGCGGTTCACACCGTTGCGCAGGAATTTCTCTGCTTTCGTGTTCATCAGCGTCATGGCCGCGATGGGGGCCCCGATGGCGGTGAGCAGATCTTCGATGGCCTCGCTCTGCTTGAAGTAGGTGATGTAATTGGCCTTGCGGGTGGTTTCTTTCGGGGCGTAGCCCAGCTCTAAGAGCAGGGTATTTAACTCCCGGCTGACCCGCAGATGCGTGGTGGCCAGCTCCAGGTGATAGCCCTTCTGCGGGTCCGTCACGGACCCGCCGGCCAGAAACGCCCCGCGCAAAAATGCCAGGCGGCAGTGCTCCTCTTCCAGCGCTCCAAAGTTGATGTGGTGGGCGGGACCGGCGGGGTCAAAGGCGCACTGCTCCCACAGCACCGCCACTTTGTCCGGCGCGGTGATGCGGAAGATGCGCTTCCCCGGCGCGTCTGGGTCGCCCTTTTCGTCGAAGGACAGGCCAAAGGCCCGGTGGAACAGCCCCGGCAGCCGCTGGGCAAAGGCGGGGGATTCCGTGACGATCTTCACCTCCCGCAGGGAGAAGCGGTTGCAGTACAGCAGCACCCCGCAGGCCTCCGCCTGGGTGCAGCATTTTTTGCCCAGCTTGGCCCGGCACAGCTCGGCTTTGACGTCCGCCGCAAAAGACATGGTGGCTTCCTCCTTTTCTCTGCGCTCTGCTTACCGGCTGATGTCCCGGTGGGTCTCCTCCACCCGGTAGCCCTTTTGCTTGATGAACTCCGTGACGGCGTGGGCGATGGCCACAGACCGGTGGTGCCCGCCGGTGCAGCCGATGGCGATGACCAGGTTGGACTTGCCCTCCTCCACATACTGGGGCAGCAGGAACGACAGCATCTCTTCCAGATGCCGCATGAACTCCGTGGTCTGCCGGTAGCCGAACAAAAACGCCCGCACGGCCTCCTCTAAGCCGGTACACTCTTTCAGTTCTGCGATGTAATAGGGATTGGGCAGAAAGCGAACGTCAAAGACCAGGTCTGCGTCGATGGGGATGCCATACTTGAATCCAAACGACGTGACCGACACGGTAATCGACTCGTCCGGCGCCCCCATGCCAAACAGCCGCAGCAGCTCCCCCCGGAACTTGGACAGGTTCAGCCCGGACGAGTTCAGGATATGGCTGGCCCGGTTACGGACCGGCTCCAGCGCCATGCGCTCCATCTTCACCGCCTCCGGCAGGGCGTAGCCCTGGCGGGTCAGCGGGTGGGTGTGGCGGGTCTCCTTATACCGCCGGATGATGTCCTCGTCGGCGGCCTCGATGAACAGCAGCTGATAGTCCAGGTGCATCTCCCGCAGGCCGTCGAGCGCCTGGAACAGCTCGTCAAAGGTCTGCCCGCCGCGAATGTCCGTCACCAGCGCCACGCGGCTGTATTTCCCCGTCCCGGCCCCGGCCATGCACAGCCCGGCAAAGCTGGTGATGAGGGCCACGGGCATGTTATCCACGCAGTAAAAGCCCAGGTCCTCCAAAAACGCCGCAGCGGAGCTCTTCCCCGCCCCGGACATGCCGGAAATAATAATAAATTCCATCCGTTCGCCCCCCCTTTGATCTTATTTTTTTAGTATACCATAGACAGCGGAAGCGGTGCAAGATGCCGGGATGGATTCTCCTGGTGTCCGGCAAAGCCCCTCCCCTTCCAAGACAGAGAAAGGGCACGACCGTTCGGCCGTGCCCCGTGGGTTAGATTCGCTTGTAAAACTGATGATGCGTTCCATCAAACTGGAAAAAGTGAAACCCATAGTCTAAGTAGACCTGATGGACTTTTTCGTTTTCACTGCACTCGACCAACGCACAGCGGCAGGGAATGAGCGCGTCGGCATCCTGAATCACTTCAAAAGCATTGTCTAATATCTCCGCGCTGGAAAGTGGAGCCGCCGTCACGTGGCCTGCCTCATCCTGGTCAAGATACTTTCCCAGCTGACCGATCAGTACAAAATGGATCGACTGAGAATCCTTAAATCCACTGGTTTTCTGAACGCTGGACTTTGAGGCTGCACAGGGGATCAAGGACTTGTGAGACAGGGTAAAATACGCATCGATCTGAATGTGCCCTGCGTCAAACGCCTGCTCGTCGACGATCAGGTAGACCGAGCAAAATTTTCGGTCCAGAAAGGAAAGCGCTTTCTCTCGCAGAAATTCTTCTATGTCTTTGTCCAAATAACACCGAAAAGAATCGAGAGCGTTCCGCAGGTGAGCTATCCCACCAGACGCCAACGCTCTCGCTTGTAGATCACTTAACGAAATACAAAGGTGGCTAATTTTTTTCTGCCCTTTTCCAGGGAGGTTGATTTCACCACGTTTCTTTTCTGCGTGGGTGCGGCGTCCAGTTCCTTTTTCAGCCGCTCAAATGCGGTCTGGTCTTTCACGTAAAACTCTTTTGTGATGGAAGAAGTAGCCATAACAACACCTCCTCATAGTATAATATATTGCATTCGGCGGAGCAAATACATAGGGACCCAGCTCTTCTGTTTTTATTATAGTAGAGGATCGCTCCCCTGTCAATCAAAAAGGTAGCACCCCGCCGTGTACCAACGCACCGCCCTCCCCTTCCAAGACAGAGAAAGGGCACGACCGTTCGGCCGTGCCCTCGTGGGTTAGGGGTTCGTAATTTCTACAGCACTAGTTTCATTAAAACCAGATTTAGTAATTGTCAATTTGAGGCTCAAATTATTAAATCCAGCTGCTGATATAGAAATCATATATTCAGCACTTGTTTCGCCCCAAGTTATCGTTGGAGTATAAATGTAGATAGCTTGTTCACTTGCATCTACCATGTACGTTTTAGACTGAAGGTTATACAGGGAGCTTTCAGCTTTGTATGCCTCCAGAGTCTCTTTGCCAGCCTGAAGACCTGTAATCTTCTGGATCCACGCTTCCGCATCAGAGAAGGTCAGCTTGTAATAAGACTGATACTTAACTTTTTCAACACTCACAGATGTCGGCAACGCAGAGGAAGGTGTTTCTGTATCTCCAGTACTCCCTCCACCACCGCCGCTGCCGGAACCACCGCCAGAATCGCCGTCAGTCACCAGCTTACCATTCTTGACCTTAAACGTCAGGTCGGTGTAGCCCGTAGCCTGAATAACAACCGTTGTTTCACCGCTTGCACTGAAGCAATCCGTGGTAAAGTCAATGTATGTTGCAACGCCGTTGTCCTTAAAAATCTTCATCTGCTTTTCGCGCAGGAACTTAGAGGTAATTTCACAGGCAGTACCATCCACAGTAGCACCAGTGACCTTGTTCAAATACGCTTCAGTGTCCCCTGAGAAGGAAACCCGATAATAGGAATCGAAAAAGTCTTTTTCGGCCGACACACCTGCAACCGTCGGGGGCACGGCTTCCTCCGGATCAGGCGTTACTTCCTTTTCCGTGATCGCAAAGTTGACCGTCTGAGACGCATACCCATGCCCGGCGCGGATGGTCACGCTATAGTTACCAACGGTGGAGAACAGGTCTTTCCCTAGCGTCAGCTTGTCTCCGTTTACTGTGTATCCAATCTCATCGAATACACTTTCCACGCCGTCTTTGCTCAGCTCCTTCGTCGTTCCATCAGGGCGCTTGAGCGTCACGCCGGTCACATTGGCGAAGAAGTCACAAACGCCGTCCTTATGATTCTCTGCGTTGCAGGTGATAGTCACAGGGTCGCCCAGCTGAACACCCTCAGTGGGGCCAGTCAGAGAAACCTTTTCCAACACCTTCTGATACCGCACAGACAGTCTCACGGTCTGGTAGCCCTCAACCTGGATGGTAATGCTGTTGTCGCCCAGGGTCAGGTTTTCCTTGGAAATGGTGAGGAGGCCCTTTTCTGTGTCGACGGTGTAGCCGCTGTCGGTCAGCTTGGTCAGATAGTCTTTGTCCAGGCAGCGGAACACGGCGTCCTGCCCTTCCATCACCTCGGCAGCGGCAACGTACTCGTCGCCAACCAGTTTCACCAGCGTGATGTCGGGCGCAGCCTTGTTTGCGGTGTCGCTGAACGCGGTGGTCTTGCCCAGCAGGTTGTCTTCCAGGACCTGCTTGACGGCGTAGGGACGGCCAGCCGTTTTCTCTGCGCCCTCTTTGGCGGCATAGTCGGCAAAGGTCAGCGCAGTGCCTGCTACATGAGCATTGTTGACCGCGTCGGCATAGCCCACGTAAGTATATACATCAGAGCTGCCCTTTGCATAAACGTCAACGTGGCTCAGCTCGGCCCAACGCTCTGCAATGGCAGAAGCATAAGCATTGCCAGTCTTCAGCGCCGTCATAATGTTTGCGTTGGCCAGCAGGTCAGCGTCAAAGACGATATAGGCGTTCATGGTGTTGCTGCCGCCCTCGGAGCCGCTGCCGGAGCTGGCACTGCCGCCGCTCAGACTAGAGCCAGAATAGGTGTCAATACCATAGGCGAGCGCTGCCTTTCTGATGTTTAGGCTTTCACCGCCCGTGACAAAGAAGGTCTTGCTGAACTGCTGGAAGCCATCGGCATAAATCGTGACCGTATAATTGCCGGTATAGGGGATGTTGTTGGTCTTATCGTTGTACAGGATGAAGCTATCCCCAATGAGATACCAGTCATCGATCTTTGTCAGGGTTTTGGTGTTGCCCTGGGGGTCCGTCAGGTCTACCCGATAGATGGGCTGGGTGATCCCATAGGTCATATTCTTGACTTTGAAATAGACTTTATCCCCGGACTGGACACTGCCGGATGTGCTTTGCAGCTCAGGCACAACCTCGTTCACCACATGGATGGGGAAAAGCTTGCTGGTACCATTGGAGGTGACCCGCAGCTGGTAGCGGCCATTGGAGTAGAAGTTGCTCTGGCCCAGGGAGACCGTGATGCAGGCAACCGTGCTGTCACCGTGTTTATAGTTCTTATCGAGGTTCCAGTTCAGGCTCTCATTTAGAGTATTGTTGCGATCGTCGGCTGCAACCAATGCAACATTCGTGATACCATTGACCCAGGCTTTTTCTGCCTCCGTGCCCTTGGCGTAGTTGAACATCAGCTCCACGGTACCGCTGACGTTATAGTTGTTGCTGGCAGTGTCGTCCTGCTTCAGAACTGCATCGGGAGAGTAAAACTTGATGGCATCCTGCTCTTTGTTGGTCAGGCTGAATGTAGTGGTTGCAGGAGCAACACGCGCCTTACCTGCGGCATCGTAATTGGTCAGGTGGTAGTCCCAAACATAGACGGGGCCGTTGGCCAGAAAGTAATAGGCGTCTGCTTTCTGGCCCACAGTGGGAGTTGTAGGATTTGCGGTCTGGCTGAGGGTCACGGTCTGGCTCTGGCTGCCCTTGGTGATGACCAGCTTGGCGGGGTTCCAGGTGGTGGACTCCCACTTGACAATGGAGCCGTCGGTGGTGACGTTGGAGCAAGCTTTGTTGACCACAGTGCCGTCCACGGTCAGGGTGCAGTTGCGCAAATCGTTACCGCTGGTGAAGCGAACGGCAACATACTGGCCCCAGTCCACATTGACCAGCTTGGTCTGGTCAGCCACAACCAGGTCGGTCTTGGTGCTGCTGTTCCCGCCGGAAGACGAACCGCCGCCGGACGAGCTGCTGCCGCCGCCGGAACTTCCGCCGGAGGACGAGCCGCCCCCGCTGTTGGAAGCGCCGCCGTTCGTGGTGCCGTTGGGGTTATAGGCTTTGCCGTCCACGGTGACTTTGGGCGTGCCGTTGGGGTTGGCCAGCTGGATGCCGCCCTTGGCGGTGCTCTTGATGAGCTTCACGCCGTCGGTGCCGCCGCGGACGACCAGGCGGCCGGTGACGGTGACGTTTTTGAGACTCGCGGCAGAGACGCCGTCTGCGAGGATGAGGTCGCCCTTCACGGTGACGTTCTCCAGGGTGCTGTTGGTGCGGAGGATCAGGTTGCCCTCCACGGTCTGGTCCTTCAGGTCCTGGTCGCCGTAGGCGGCCACGAGGGCATCCATGACCTGGGCAAACTCGGCGCGGGTGATGTTGCTCTGGGGGTTCAGCGCGCCGTCTGCGCCGGTCACATAGCCCTGCTCCACCAGGGCAGCCACGGCACCCCTGGCCCAGGAAGAAACCTGAGCGCCGTCAGAGAACTTGTCCAGGGAGGACGCCTTGCCATCGGCCAGGCCAAAGGCACGGGCCAGCACGGCGAAGGCCTGCTCGCGGGTGATGGGGTCATTGGGGTTGAGCTTGCCGTCCGCGCCCTGGAAGACGCCCATCCGCACGCTCTTGGCCATCTCGTCGTAATGCCAGACGCCGGGGAGCATGTCGGTGAAGCTGGTCAGGGATGCCTTGGCGCTGCTGGCAAAGGCGCGGTTGACCATGGTGGCCATCTGGGCGCGGGTGAGCAGGCCCTTGGGCAGGATCTTGCCGTCGGACCCGTTGAGCAGGCCGTTTTGGACGGCGTGCGTCATGGCCGGTGCCGACCAGTCCGTGGGAAAGTCGGAAAAATCCGACGGGACGGCGGCGAAGGCATTGGTTGATAGGAGCATCGCTCCTATCAACCCCATGATCATGGGGCTTTTTTTACCTCTCATCAGGGGTACCTCCTATGGGAAAGAAATCGTTGCCCGTAGCGGGTTTCCAAAGGTCTCTCGCGGGCGTCGGTAGTTTACCACAACTAACTGTATCCCGTCTGTTCGGTTTTGGCGGAGTTTTTGCGGAGAGCGGCGAAGTTTTTCTCCAAAAAGGTTGGAATATTCTGATTTAGCCTACGCTAACATCGTGCATCAAAAAACCCCCGGCAGAGGAAAAACCTCTGCCGGGGGCCATGAATCGCGTGAATTCAGTTCGTCAAGCGCAAATTAGCACTTCTCGAAGATGGCAGCAACGCCCAGGCCGCCGCCGATGCACAGGGTAGCCAGACCCTTCTTTGCGTCGTCGCGCTTCATCATCTCGTGCAGCAGGGTGACGATGATACGAGCGCCGGAGCAGCCGACGGGGTGGCCGATGGCGATAGCGCCGCCGTTGACGTTGACCTTGGACATATCGAACTCCAGCTCACGAGCCACAGCGATGGACTGAGCAGCGAAAGCCTCGTTGGCCTCGATCAGGTCCATGTCCTTGATGGTCAGGCCAGCCTTGGCCATAGCCTGACGGGAAGCGGGGATGGGGCCAGTGCCCATGATCTTGGGGTCGACGCCGCCCTGGCCCCAGGAAACGACCTTGAACAGGGGCTTCAGGCCATACTTCTCGACAGCTTCCTTGGAAGCCAGGATGATGGCAGCAGCGCCGTCGTTCAGGCCGGAAGCGTTGCCGGCGGTGACGCGCTGCACGCCGGTGTTCTCAGCGGAGGGGGTCATGTGGGTGGCCTCGAAGGTCATCTCGACCTTGTCCACGGTGTTGTCAGCGGAGTTGGGGAAAGCGCCGCGCAGCTTAGCCATCTTCTCCAGGGTGGTGTCCTTGGGATGCTCATCGACCTTGAACTCGATGGTCTCCTTCTTCTTCTTCACGGTAACGGGCACGATCTCGTCCTCGAAGCGGCCGGACTTGATGGCAGCCAAAGCCTTCATCTGAGAGTTGTAGCCGAACTCGTCCAGCTCCTCGCGGGTGATGCCCCAGATGTCGCAGATGTTCTCAGCGGTGGTGCCCATGTGGTAGTTGTTGTAAGCGTCCCACAGGCCGTCCTTGATCATGGTGTCCACGGCCTTGATCTCGCCCATACGAGCGCCCCAGCGGGCAGCGGGGATGGCATAGGGAGCGCCGCTCATGCTCTCGGTGCCGCCGCACATGATCAGGTCAGCATCGCCAGCCTGGATGGCGCGGGAGCCCTCGATGACGGTCTTCAGGCCGGAGCCGCAGACCATGCTGACGGTGTAGGCGGGAACCTTCAGGGGCACACCAGCCTTGACCATGCACTGACGAGCCACGTTCTGGCCCTGAGCAGCGGACAGAACGTTACCGAACATAACCTCGTCCAGCCACTCGCCCTTGACGTTGCCGCGCTTCAGAGCCTCGGCGATCACAGTAGCGCCCAGGTCAGCAGCGGGGACATCACGCAGGGTGCCGCCGAAGGTGCCGACAGCAGTACGGCAGGAGCTGATGACATAAACATCTCTCATAGTAGATTGTACCTCCAAAAAATTTTAACAGGGTAGCATTAAAGCAGCCATTTACCGCAACATTATACTTGTCACGTCTGCAAAAATCAACTGTATTTTTGAAATTTCCTTTGATTTTTCTTCCCTTTTTTGAATGAGCCTCCGCTCACTCCGCCGCAGCCTGGGCGAGGCCTGCCAGGGCCTGGGGCAACGAACTGTCTCCCACCAGGACGTAATCGGACCCGGCGATGATCAGATCCCCCTCCGAGTTGCACCCGAAGGCATAGCTGGACGAGCCGTCGGCGTTGGCCAGTTTTACCTCATAATAGGCCCCTCCGTCGGGCAGCGTCACCACGCCGTGGCCCCGTAAAAAGCGGACCTGGGTGCTCTGCATGGCCTGCCACACTTCGTCAAGTTCCGACCCTTCGGCCACGTCCCACTTCTGCCCCTCCTGATGGGCCTGGTCGTACACCGTGAGGGTCCCCGTGGTGGGCGCTTCCGTCCCGCCCAGGCAGTCCAGCAGCGGCTGCGGCCGCATGAACGCGATCATATAGGCCGCCACCAGCGCCGCGATCACCACCAGCGTGATGAGGACCGTCCGCAGTTTCTTGTGTTTCATCGTCCCGTCATCTCCTTGCATTCAATTTGCGTATGCAAAGACCTATTATACCAGAGCATGTCAAAAAGGCAAGGAAAAGCACAGCAAACCGCACCCCGACAAAAAGGGAGCAGACCACCGCCTGCTCCCTTTTTATGTTCTGCTATTCTGTCAACGGGAACTCTTCCATTGTACTTCCTGTGGGGTCTGCAACGTCCCCGGAGGGGTAGATGTCTACGACGATGGCCTGCTTCTCACGGCTCTGGCTGATGCAGTATTGGAGATACCGACAGTCTTCGGTGTCGTTGCTGTGCAGTCCGAAGTAGAGTCCCAGATAGCTACTTCCCGTTTCTGCATTTTCCGCGAAAAATTCGCGGAGCGAAAAGCTCACAGATTGGGTCGTTTGGTCGTAGGAAGGCACGGGAAACTTCCCGTTGTTGACGGTGATACTGTGGAAATAGAAGCCGTCCGCCGGAACAAAGGTAAGCTCCTCTGTGCTGGAGTCGAATTGAAGACTGAGCGGCAAGATGGCCTCTTCCTCTGCTTTTCCTTGCGCGTGATGCGCAACAGCGAGGATGATACTGCACACCACTGCGACCCCAACCAAAAAGGCCACAAGCACACAGAGATGTTTTCTGGTTATGTTCATGTTTTTCTTTTAGCTTACCGTCCATCCATAATATGCAGCATACTTCAATGCAGACGTTATTGTTCCAGTAACTCCCAGCTCCATAGTTGAATAGTCCCCATTAAGTTTTAATGGATGCGGAGTAGGAGTTTCAAATTTGTAAAGGTATCGGGTACTAGATGACAGTGGTAATATATCTGTAAAATACTGCGATCTTCCAGAATTAGTTAGTTTTGTTAAATTGAGAACATCGTTACAAATGCTGTATATTGTTCCAACGTTAAGTGTTCCCGCTGCGATATCACCAGCTAATTTTGTCCCATAGAAAGCAACCTTAACAAGTTTGCCAATAGCATTGGTGGAAGTATTCTCTCCCACACCTCTAAACTCATACGAATCGAAATAGCACCTTGCACTACCAGTTCCACAACTTGCTATTCTTATTGCCATCGTAGGCTGAACCTTTAAAGTCGCTTTACCAACTTCCTGAATACTATATGGATAGACATCAAAATCGTAAGATTGAACTGTCTCTGCGGACATCACCAATTCAGAATCATTCTTTGCATGAAAAACTCTGACACCAATGCGTGCGAAGCTCCAGTGATAGACTTTGTTTCCGTTGTAGGTATACGGAGCGCTCCGTATTATTGTCGTATATTTTTGGCTTGTATCCCTAGAATTAATTGCAGTGGTGGCTTCGTCAGAAATAGATCGGGTTGGTGTTGCCTTTTGTTGTTTGTAGAATGCATCACGTGTTACATAGACAGTGTTGCCTCCGCTTGAAAACTTGTAGCACTCGTAACCTGCGTACTTTACTACACTTAGAACACCGCTGCTTTTCAATCCAGCTACCACAACCTGCATTTTTTCATCGGCCATGGTTTCCAGCTTTGTATAAGGTCCATATACAGCTTTGGGGGCAACCGTTGAAAAACTATCTTCAGGATCGTCATGGATAACGACAGCAGTAGAGTTTGTAACGGAGAGATTCTCTTCCTTTACTGGAAGAGGGTTATAGGGAGTATGAGGCAATTCATCAGGATCTACAAGATATGTAGAGTTGTCAATGAATTGATCCTCATGGATTCCTTGCTCACTCGCAACCGTAGGCTCAGCTGCTGACGCAGGTATAACCAGAGATGCGAGCATACAAAATGCAAGGAACATGGACATCATTTTTGTTTTCATAGGATATCTCCTAAATTTTTAAGTCAATTTTTTAATCCCTGTTATATTTTGCATTATCACCTTCTCTATGTGTCAGTTGTAGGGCAGCTGCTAAATTCCTACAACACAGGCTAAGTGAGTTTTAGAGAGAGTCAGAATTTACCTCCCTATTATCTATATGACAGTTTTGACCCAAATCTGACATATTTTTTAAAAATTTCTCAAAAAAATTTTTTGGTCAACTAAAATAGAACTACTGGTGCTTTGTATTTCTCCCGTTTGGGCAACATAATTTGACCAAACAAGGAGGGAAGCACATGAAGTCAGAAACCCTTCAACGAATTCTCGGAGAAAATATTACAAAGTATCGGACAGAACAAGGGATGACACAAGCCTACCTGGCCGAGATGGTCGGTGTTAGTACAGCTTTTCTTTCTCGTGTAGAACGTGGGCAAAAGATGATGAAAGTCCCTACCCTTCTGGCAACGGCAGATGCACTTCACGTAAGCTGTGATGCACTCTTGCGGGAAAGCTCTCCAGATGCCAGGTTAGAAACTATTACAAAGCTATTGACAGGATTGCCGGATAAATATATCCTTGGGATAGAACGCTTGGTTCGCGTTGCCATTAAAGAGTTTTGCCTGTGATCAAGGGAGAAGCAGGAAGTTAAGAGAGAGGTTAGTGATATGCGCCCAGATCAAAACGACTTCATAAAACAACTCTATCAGGACAATTTTCTAAAATTGATGGTTTACGTCTCTACATCTCTAAAAAACACGAGCCGCGCACAGGACATTGTCCAAGATACCTTCCATGAAGCCATCCATCATATTGACATCTTGATGCAGCACCCCAATCCAGGGGGATGGTTGAGAATGACTGCAAAATATAAGGTTCGTGAAGAGCAACGCGAAATGAACAAATACGCAGCGTATTTCATTTCTTTAGACAGCGACCTTTTGACCGAACCGGGCGAAGAAGACCCACGGCTAGCGCAACCAGGAGAACCGGACGCCGCCCCTGTTCTCCTTCTCGAAAAGATCAAAAAGATTTTAACAGAAGAAGAGTACCGCTTGCTCAAGCGCCTTACAATCGACGGAGTCAGCCATGTGAAGGCGGCGGAAGAATTTGGAATTTCTGTGTATACTAGCCAGAAACGTCTGGAACGCATCAGAAAAAAACTAAAAAAAGGACTTTCAAAAGAATAAAATTTCAAAAATCCTGTCAGAAACTCGAATTTTCCCTCATATAGTTAGAGAGGAGGTTCTTAAGATGGTCAACAAAAACGAATATGAATCGGGTACTTACTGGGATCAGTTGAGCACAGAACAGTTGGAAGATATTCTTCGTGCTGACATCGCTTCTCCGAACCAAACAAATGATGAGACCGTTTTTCATATTTTGGAGGTGTTAGAAAAGAGAGAAAAAGAAAACCCATCTGGCCGCCTGCCGGACACTGACCAAGCCTGGCAGGAATTTCAGAAGTATTACAACATCCCAGAAGGAGAAGGGGAATCCCTTTATCCTATTCGGAATACTCAGGAAAAGCGTTCTGCATCTGTACCAACCAAGACACGTCATGTCTTCCGCCCCCGAAAGATTCTCGTTGTCGCAGCGGTTTTGATTCTAATGTTTGGGGGTATGCTTACCGCCCAAGCTGCCGGAGTTGATGTGTTTGGAGCCATCGGACGCTGGACAGAAGAAACTTTCCATTTTGACATTGTTCAAGACAATGATAGAACATCACTTTTTCAGGAGACTGCTACACAAGCTAAAATCCCACAGGATTTTGTACCAACATGGGTACCTGATGGATTTGAGGGGGCAGAGCCTCAAGTTGATACCGTTGAAAATTACATGACCTCTATCATTTGTGTGTACAGCAATCAAGAAAAAACATACTCTGTAGATATTGAACACTACTACAATAAGGCAGATATTGAAACACTTGTAATTGAAAAAGATGATACAAATGTTTGTTCCTATGAGAGCAATGGAAAAACATTTTACATCATGTCTGATATGGAATATTTAACTGCGACTTGGACAGATGGTACATTCGTAGAAACAATATCCGGTCAATTAAGCATGGATGAAATAAAAACAATAATAGACTCTATTGGAGGATAACTGTGTTAAAACGATTTTGCGTGTTTATTTTTTCCCTTAGCTTTTTGTTTGTTGGCTGTGGGAACGCTTTAGCAAGCATTGACACGGAAATACAGACAAGTCAGACCATTCTTAAGTACGCTGCATCTGTATCAGCTGGAACAAAAAATGGTCAAATCAAGGTTTCCTACAATATATCTTCACGAGGAGTTGCCTCTTCTATCGGAATTTCTTCAATTAAGATATATGCAACAGGAGAAGGTTGTAAAGCAACTATTTTAGGAACAACTTCAAATGGACTTTTGGCTAATAATACAGCTAAAAAAGCAGGAACATATACATATTCTGGAGTTTCAGGAACTTCCTATTATGCAGTGGTTACATTTACAGCTACTGTAAACGGAACTTCTGACTGGAAAACAGTAACAACTAACACGGTGAAAGCACCATAAAATAGACAAAGCAGCAAAAAAGGACATCCACGACGGATGCCCTTTTTTGTTGCTTATTTTGTGCTGATGTTCTTGATTTACTTGCCGGGTGCTGTCTGCGTCACGTTGCCGGTGGTGAGGTCTACGGTAAAGGTATAGGTACCGGCCTGATGCACGTCTTGCACCGCCTTGTCGAAGCGATAGGTATAGGTGAGGGTCGTGCCCTTGCACTGGATGGAGGTGGGGGCCTCCTGGCGGACGGCGGTGGTCTTCACGCCGGGCAGGGTGACGACGGTGCCCTCGCCGGGCTGGGAGCCGGCCTTGTAGACCAGGACCAGCTCATCCTGATACCCGCCGTGGGGCAGGCCGCTCTGGACGCGCTCCAGGATGGTGCAGGCGCTCGTCTCCTCCATCCAGGTCACGTTGTTCACGCCCTGGAGCTTCTCGGCCAGGGCCGTGCGGTACTTGCTCTGCGTGTGCAGGGCGGCGTAGGGGTCAGCAGGGAACGCGGCCTGGAACTGCTCGGCGGTAAAGGCACCCGAACTGACCAGGCGCTCCCACAGGGGCTGGCCGGTGGTCTTGTGCTGGGCGAAGAGGGCGGCGGCGGTGATCTCCACCAGCTCGCCGCGGGTCAGGGTGGCCCAATCGGCCTGAGCGGGCAGGATGCCGGCCTGAACGGCGGTCTCCCAGGGGCTGTTCCAGACGAAGTCGGTGCCATCCTGATAGCCCAGAGCCCGGAGCATAAAGGTCAGGTACATGGCCGTCGTGACGGGGGACTTGGCCCCAAACTCCGTGGCGGAGATACCCCTGGTCAGGTCATATTTCCGGGCGTAGCTTACCGCTCCGTTGGCCCAGGTGGGCACGTCTTGGTAGGGGTGCTGCTTCGCCGTCCCCTCCTGATCGCCGGCACCCAGCGCCCGCACCAGCATGGTGATGCCTTCCGCCCGGTTGGGCTGGCGGTCCAGGTCATAGTTGACGGACCCGTCGGCGTTCGTCCCGGCCCCCCGGAACAGGCCGAGCTGGTTCAGCTGCTGAGCCAGCGCCAGGTCGCTCCCGGCAGGGGCGGCGTTGGCTTCGCTGTACTGCCAGGTCGTGTAAACAGGCTGGTCGCCCTGCGCTTCCACAACGACCTTCAGTGCGCCGTTGGAGAGCCAGGAGACTTCCAGAATATCGGACTTGGCCTGCGGTGCAGAGAGCGTTTTGGCGGTGCCGCCGGTCAGGTCGAAGAGCTTTGCGTTCCGCGCGTTGGCGGTGCCGTTGGGGACGTAGACCAGGGCCAGCTTGCTGGCGTCCGCGTTGAACGCCTGGACGCTCCGGGTCCGCAGCGTGCCGCCGAGCTTTTCTTCCAGCAGCGGTGTCAGCGCAGACTTGCCCTCGAACTTGCCAACATAGACCGTGTCGTTGGCCTGGTTCGTGTAGGCGATGCGCCCGGCCTTTGCCGCGATGATCTGCACGGTGGGGGTGGCAAATTGCAGCGTCACTTCGCTGCCGTCCCGGCCGACCACGACGAAAGCCCTCTCCTTGTCCCCCAGGGACTTGGTACACAGGGCGTGGTCTGCATCGACCCAGTCTGTGATCCCGTAAGTATCCTTATCCGGCAGGGTCACAGGGGTCGGCTGTTGCTCCGGCACGTCGGCGGTGTAGCCGTCGCTGAGCTTGGTCCAGCTACCGGCCTGCTGCCCGGCGGCAGAAACGCAGACACTGAGAGACAGCGCCAAGGCCAACGCCGTGGCCAGGGCCAAAATTTTTCGTTTCATGGGGAATCCTCCTTTGTGTTACACTTCCATTCGGTGTTTGATTTGGGAAAATTTATGTTTGTGCGGGAGCGCTCACCGTCTCCAGCCAAGCACCGGTCTCTGCATCCACGATGACGTAAACGTCCGCCTGCACGGGTTCCCCCTTCGCAGGCCCATGGAGCATGATCCCTACGTTGTGGAACGTCACGACCCAGGCGGGGCGGTCGGTCAGGGTGATGTCAGTCTCCGGCAGCACCGGACACTCCGTGTCCGAAAGCCGCACCAAGGAAGCCTGGATCGTTTCCGCGTCCTCCCCGGCATAGGTCTGGAGCTTGGCCGCGGCAATGGCTTCCTCCTGGGTGATCCAATCCCCTTCCTGCGCGGAGAGCGGAACCCCTTGTAGCCCGCCAAGGCCTAAGTCCACCTTCTCCGGCGGCTGCGCGGCAGGCTCCCCCGCCGTCTCTCCCTCCAGAGCGCCCGACGCGGCCAGCGTAACCACCGAACACAGCAGAAGCGCAGCGGCAAGGGCCACAAGGGCGCGTGCTTTTTTCATGCGACACCCTCCTTTCGTTGTATCTCCGTAGAGCATTTGATTTGGGAAATTCTTCCGCTCTCAGTATAGCTGATTTTATGAATGATTTCAATCATTTTCGCATAGATTTGCAAGAATGCAATCTTCAATCTAAATGAAAGCCCCGTTGTAGGAAGTAGCTCAGCCCAAAAAGCCAGCAACAGATACTGCCCACAGCGGGGAAGTTCATTTATTTGCCATCTATCTTGTTCAGGATCTCGTTCAAAAGAAGAATCACTCGAACTCCGATGACAAGGATGAGTGCGAATATTCCTCCTGAGATGCATAGAGAAGGATCAAGTACAAAGCCAATGAGTATTCCTAATATCCCTGTTGCACAAAATTCTATAAGGATTTTATACTTCATAGTGGAACCTCTCCATTTTTTGATTTAAGAATTTTTTCATCGTCATTATAACCGATTTCATGAATAATTTCAATCATTTTTCAGGCGAATTTATAATAAATGATAGAAAAGAAGGGCATCTTTGACGGATACCCTTCTTAATAATAAAAATGTTTCTATTCTGATAAAAGTTCCTTATTTTTTGAAGATGTCTGCATGGGTTCCAGTATCTACAAGAGTGAGGGTGAGAACATCGTTTTCGATCAGATAAACAAGGAGCCAATCTGGTTTGATGTGACACTCCCGAAATCCCTGGAAATTCCCAGTTAAAGCGTGGTCACGATATTTTTCGGCCAGCTCTTTTCCTTGTCTCAAAGTATCTACGACGTTATCCAGAAGAGAGAGGTCAAGCCCTCGTTTTTTCATCAGTTTGTAGCTCTTCTTGTATGCAGTGGTAAATTTGACTTGATACATTTATTCTTCCAACGCTTTCTTCAGCTCTTCCATACTGGTATATCCCTTCACACTAGGGTCTCTGGAAATACGGCGAGCTTCTTCCATAGCATCCAAGGTGGCTTGATTGTAACGTGGCAGTTCAATGCTGAACGGGATGCCACCGCGAAGCACACACTGATGCAGGAATAGATTGACGGCACTGGACATATCCAAGCCCAGGTTGCTGAATAAATCAGAAGCCTGTTTCTTGATGTCAGAGTCAATGCGAATCTGAGTGGGGGCAGTTGCCATAGTATCACGACCTTTCTTCTTTAGTTTACACAACTTGGTATACAATGTCAATCAAAATCGCAATAAAAGTATGGGTAAACTAGAAAAGTCACCCTGCGAAGGGGCGCACGCGGAAGATGGCGCCGAGGCTTTCGGCCAGGTGGCGGCAGGCTTCGATCTCCTGGGGTGTTTTTTCGTAGTCCACGATGGAGACCATGACCTTGGGGACGTAGTTTTGGGCGTCCCGCACGAAGTCCAGCATGGCCTGCCAGGCGGCTTCGCCTGCGCCGGGACGGGTGATGGCGAGGTAATCGGCCGCGTTGGAGGCGTTGAGGGAGACGGAGACGGCGTCCAGCCGGCCTTGCAGCTCCGGCGTCACGTCCCGGTGGTGGATGAGGCTGGCGTGGCCATTGGTGTTCAGGCGGATGGGCGGCAGGTCGGGGCGGTGGGCAGCGTGGAGCTGGTCGCAGATCCAGAGCAGGTCGTCCAGCCGGCACGTCGGCTCCCCGTAGCCGCAGAAGACGATCTCGGCGTATTGGGTCAGGTCCTGGCCCAAAATTTCCGCCAGCACGTCCTCTTTCTTCGGCTCCTCCTGGAGCCACAGCCCGCCCAGGGACGAGTCCGCCTGGTCCCGGATGCAGAACACGCACCGGCAGTCGCAGCGGTTGGTGAGGTTGATGTATAAGCTGCCATAGTAATCATAGGTAATGATGTCACCGGTCATTGGGAACGTCCTCCTTTTGAGATGGGGTGGGGTCGGCGCCGGGGTCGTGTTTGGTCTGCACCAGGATGGTCTGCTTGACCTTGTCGATCTGGAGGGGTTTGGGCAGGTGTGCGTTCATCCCGGCGGCGAAGCAGCGCTGGGCATCCTCCTCAAAGGCGTTGGCCGTCATGGCCAGGATGGGGATGGTCTTGGCATCCGGCCGGTCCATGGCCCGAATGGTCTTCGTGGCGGTGAGGCCGTCCATCACCGGCATCATAATGTCCATGAGGATGGCGTCGAAGGTGCCCGCCGGGTGGCTCTGGAAGGCCTCGACGGCCTCCTGTCCGTCGCTGACGATGGTGAGCGTGGCCCCCTCGTCAGACAGGGAGATGCGCACGATCTCGGCGTTGAGCTCGTTGTCGTCGGCCAGCAGCAGGTGCAGGCCCCGGAGACTGGCCGTGGGGTCCGGGGGCGGGGGCGCCGCCACCGCCTGCTCCGAGACGGCAAAGGGCAGCGTGATGACAAAGGTGGAGCCGACGCCCTCGGTGCTGCTGATCTCGATGGTCCCGTGCATCGTTTCCACCAGGTTCTGGACAATGGTCATGCCCAGACCGGTGCCCTTTCGGTCGGCAACGTTTTCCTGGGAGAAGGGATCGAAGATATGCTCCAGAAACGCCTCGCTCATGCCGATGCCGGTGTCGGAAATGGTCCAGCGATAGGTCACCACCTGGTTTTTCCTCCCCAGGCATTGGAAGCGCGTGGTGATGCGTCCCCCCACCCGGTTGTATTTGATGCAGTTGGTGTAGATGTTCAGCAGGATCTGCCGCAGGTGGAGGGGGCTGCCGTAGACGTAGGGCAGCTCCATGGGGTCCGAGCGCTCGTCGCGGACCATGGTGATGCCGGACTCAGCGGCCCGCTGCTCGATGATGGTGAAGACATCCGAGGTCAGCGTTTCCAGGTCCAGAGGTTCTCTGGCCAGCACGATCTCTCCGCTCTCCAGCTGGCTCATCTCTAAGATGTCGTTGATGAGGGCCAGGAGATGGTCCGCCGCCACCCGCATTTTTTCCCGGTTGGCGCTGAGGAGGGCGGTGTCGTCCGGGTGGGCGGCATCGATCTGTAACAGGCCAAGGATGCCGTTGAGGGGCGTGCGGATGTCGTGGCTCATGTGGGAGAGGAAGCTGGTCTTGGCGGCGTTGGCCCGGTCAGCCTGGTCCACGGCGCGGATGAGCTGTTCATTTTTCTCCCGGAGGTTGTTGGCATGCTTGATCTGTGCCTGGATCTGCTCATCGTGGTAAACCTGGGCCGTTCTCCAGCGGACGGCATTGGTGACGGCTAAGAGGATCAGGTAGGCCACCAGGGCATACACCATCGTCCGAGGGGTGCTGCGGAAAACGGTCTGCTCCGGCAGGAAGGCGTAGACGTAGCAGTCTCGCCCCCGCTCCATCAGGCCGAGGTAGCGGGCGAAGGTCCCGTCGCCCTGCTTGGCCTGGACCAGCTTGTCGCTGATCCCCTCGGCCTTGATCTTCCGCAGGATCTCCAGGTCATCGGTGCTGGAGCCGATGAGGGTGGGGTCGTTGCTGGCAATGATGTCGCTGCCGTTGCTGACCACGATGATCCCGTTGTTCTCCTGGTCGTAGCCGGAGAGCATGGATGTGATGGACAGGCTGAAGGAATCCATGTATTCCATCGTCGTGTGGTAATAGGCCACGACCAGCCCCGCCTGGTCCTGGCGGCGGGCGGCGGTCAGGTCCACCTCGCTGCCGTCCTCGCAGTAAAAGCGGGCGGCGTAGCGTTTTTCCGGGTAGGAGACCGTGTCCCGCAAGGCGGGGGAGGCCAGGTAGTCCGCCAGATCGGCCGGGGCTTGACCCTCGGCGTGGTATTGGGCCAGGATCTCCCCCTGGGGGTCCAGCAGGAGGACACCGGAAACGTAGGCGTTTTCCGCGCAGCGCTGTAAGGCGGTCTCGTCTGCCGCCGTGTTGCTCTCCGCCAGCTGGTGGACGATCTGCTTGCAGCTTTCCGTCATCCGCATGAGGCTTTTCGTTTCGGAAGCCAGCTGGATGCGGGCGTAGTGGTTGCACTGCTCTTTGACGTAGCTGGTGGTGTTGGACAGGGTGCTCTGGATGTTTGCCATATTGGACTTGGTCGCGGCCACGAAGGCCCCGATCAGCACGGCCAGACCGATCAGCACCAGGAGCAGGGACTGGTGCTTGGCGGCGAACTGGGTCAGAGGATGCTTGGGCTTCATGGCGTCACCTCCAAGAGGCGTTGTGGCTCGTCCAGATACCGCCCGACGATCTGTTCCAGGCTCCCGTCGGCCCGCATTTCCTCAAAGGTCCGGGAGAGCTCCTTGTCCAATCCTCGCTGGTCCGTGCGGGCGAAGGCCACACCCAGCCCCACCGTCAGCAAAGGCTCGTCCAGGATCCGGTAGTCCAGGCTGTAGTCGGACATGCATTGCAGGATGGCGGTCTCGTGGGCCGCGAGGGCGTCGGCGTAGCCCTTGCTGAGGTAGGGATAGATCAGCTCCCGGTCTTGCAGAGAAAAGACCTCCGCCACGCGGGGGATGCGCGGGTCCGTGTGGGCAAGGAAAAGCTCTTCGGGCTTGGTGGTGCTCTGCACGGCCACCCGTTTCCCCGCCAGGTCAGCCAGCGTTTGTATGTCGCTGTCCTGCCGCACGGCCACCACCTGGCGGCTGTATAAGTAGGGTTCGGTCCAGAGGTACTGGTCCTCCCGGCCGTCGATGGAAAAGCTGCCCCAGATGCAGTCGATCTCCCCGCGCTCCACCAGGTCCTTTTTGTCCTCCCAGTCGATGGTGACGAACATGGCCTGGTAGCCCATGCGGCGAAATGCCTCCTTGGCCAGGTCTACATCGATGCCGGTGGGCTGGCCGTTGGCGTCCTCGTAGTGAAAGGGCGGGTAGTTGTCGCTGCCCACCAGGATCACGGGCAGGTCGCTGTGGGACGCAGTCTCGGTCTCCGTCTGCCCGCCGCAGCTGCCCAGCGCCAGCACCAAGCAGCACACCGCCCCCAGCACCAGCCCCGCCCGCAGGACGCGGGAGAGGGGAGAGCAGCAGGGCAGGCATCTCTTGAAAAATTTATGCTTCATAGGCAAGCTCCTGGTTCAAACATACTGGGTAAAACCGTGAGAAATGGATAAAAAAAGGATAGCATACTCCCACCCTGTTTTCAAGCGCAGGAACCCCCAGAAATCGACAGCACCCCCGGCAGGGGAACCTGCCGGGGGAACCATCAGGACGAGGTCAGCGGCAGCAGCTGGAGCTGGCGGCGGGGGCCTCTTCTTCGGTCATGCCGGGGAGGGTGCTGGGCGGGAAGAACTCGCCCACGGGGAAACGGATCTGGCGGAAGATCTCGCAGGGATCTTCGTCGCCCTCCTCGTCGCCGCCGGCGCACTCGCGGGTGGGCATGCAGTAGTCGTACATGGGGATGAGCAGCTGGGAGTCCCGCTCCAGGCGGACCATGGAGAACTGCCCCAGGGTGACGTACAGCCGGCGGCAGCCGCCGTCAAAGGCCAGGTCACAGTCGAAGCAGGCGCTGATGCAGGCGGGGATCTCGGTCAGCTCGTTCTCCGCGCAGCACCCGCAGGGGGGTGGAGGGGGCGGACAAGGACCGCAAGGACCGCCGGGGGGCGGGCAGGGGGGCGGACAGACCAGATCACAGGGATCCAGCAGCTTCAGGTTCAGCACGATGGGGTCCACGGCCTCCACCACGGCCTCTGGCAGGTTGCTCCGGCCCAGGACCTGGCAGTCCGCTCCATCGGGGTAATAGCGGGAGGAGAAAATTTTTGCGCTGCCTTCACTGCCGAAGAGCAGCACCCGCTTGTCGAACACGGCCAGCCCGCAGATCTCCGCCGGGCGGGAGCCGCCGACAAAGGCCTCGGCGGTGATGCGGTAGTAGTAGCGGATGTCCACGCTGTAAAAGCCCCGGTTGTAGCTGGCGGGCTCTACGTCGATGTACGCCTGCAACAGCTCGGCCCGGCCCCCGCGGACGCTGAGGGCGCGGTCGATCACGGCCTGGGAGGCACGGGTGGGGTAGACCCGCAGGTCCTCGATGCAGTCCTTATCCCGGCAGCTGTCGTAGATCTTCTTGGTGTGGATACAAACGGCTTCCCGGATGCCGCAGCTGTCCTGCACGGGTCCGGGTACGACCCTTTCGTTCATAGTGATTGACCTCCTTTTGGATCTCATCAGACCGGCGCAGCCGCAGACACGGGTCTCCGGCGCCTGGTACCCCATTCTATGCCGGGGCCGGGCAGGGGTTCCTTTGGGACAGGGGCAGACAGGAGCAGACAAAACTTTTCTCTTGCCTTTTGGCTTGGGCTGTGCTATACTAAAAAACACTGAAAGTGAACATGCAGGTATAGTTCATCGGTAGAACGCAAGCTTCCCAAGCTTGATAGGAGGGTTCGACTCCCTTTACCTGCTCCAGACTATAAGAAACCCCAGGAGGTGCGACTCCTGGGGTTTCGTTTTGGTGATAAAGGATGGATGAAAAGTAGCATCATTTTTCTTCCGTCTTTAGTATAGATTACTTTTCCGAACTTGTCAATCCGCTTTCTATCCCGAAATTTTCCAACTGAAGAAATTTTCCTTGCTATTTTCTGCCTATGTCAGGAATCAGTTGATTTTACAAAAAGGCTATGCAGAGGCGGGTGGCGATCAGGAAGTGACTGGGGAAATACATCATTTCCTCTGTCCAAGGCTCCGCAGGTTGAGGCTCCTCGGTGTCCTCCGACGAACCGTCTGCCGCAGCATCCGTCCGGTGGGTGTTGGCCGTCAGGCCGTCTCCGGTGGTGGGGGCTGCGCTGTCCGCCGGGGTGTCCCCAGTGGATTGGTTCGGGTCGTCGGCGGGATCCTCCGGGGCAGCCGGGTCCGCAGGAACGGTGGGCTCGTCCGGGATGGTCGGATCCTCCGGGGTGGTCGGCTCGGCGGGGACCTCCGGGGTCACGGGAGTGACCGGCGTTTCGGGCACGTCGGGGGTCTCCGGGGTGGTGGTCTCCTCGTCCTTCTTGGCGTCATCCAGGGGGATCTGCGTCCGGGCCGGGGCGTTGTTGGTTCCGGGCAGGTAGCACAGCGGGTCGATGGGCTTGTTCTCATACCGCACCTCAAAGTGACAGTGGGGTCCGGTGGAACGGCCCGTCGAGCCAACGGCCGCGATGGGCTGGCCCTGGGTGATGCTGTCGCCCACGTTGACCAAGAGCTTGGAGCAATGGGCGTAGTAAGTCAAAAAGCCATTGGAGTGAGAGAGGATCACCAGGTTGCCATAGGTCCCCTTCACCCCGGCAAAGAGGACCGTGCCGTCCGCCGCCGCGTTGATGGCGGTCCCGGCAGAAGCCGCGATGTCGATGCCTCGGTGGAAGTTATTCTCCCCGAAGATGTAGCGGTAGCCAAAGTCCGAGGTGATGGGGCCGCGGACGGGCCATAAGTACAGGCAGCCCTCCGGCACCTCCGGCATGGCCTGGGTCCCGGTGGCGACGATGAGGGGGGTGGCCTCGGTCTTGGTCACGGCGCTCAGGTCATTGTTCGCCACGGGCACGCCACAGCGCTTGACCACACGGGAGAGAACGCTGGCCTGGCCCGGTTCGCCCTCCTGGATGATCCTCTGCTGGCCCACAAACATGGTGGCGTCGTCCTCCGTTTGCAGGGCGGGCGTCACTTCGCGGTCTTCATTGACCTCCTCCACCGTGGTCACGATGAGAAGCGGGCAGGACTGCTCGACCGTAATTTCCAGGCCCGTCTCCAGGGGGGTGCGCACCTCGATGCCCAGCAGATCGGCCAGGTCGCTGTCGCTGGCGGTCTGGTCGCTCTCGGCCTGGGCGGCTTGATCAGCTTGACCATCCTGGGTCTGGGTCGTCTGGGCCGCTGCGTCCTGGGCCTGGGCTTGGTCCTGCGTTGGATCCTGGGTCTGGGCGTCGCTCTGAGGGTTGGCGGCGTCGCCGTCGGGGTATTCCTCCGGGGCGCTGGCGGTGGGGGTGCCCTCCTCCAGGGTCAGGTCGGGGTTCAGCTCCCGGAAACGCTCTTCCGTCATGCCGAAGTTGGCGGTGACGGATTCCAGGGTATCCCCGGCCTGGGTGGTGTAGGCAAAGGTCCGGGGAGACTGGGCCAAGAGCAGCGCGGCGATCTCCTCGGCGGTCTGCTCGCCGGTCCCGGCGGGCAGATATTCATAGCGGATGTCGACTTGGCTGTCGATGTGCAGGGAACGGGTCTCATCCGTGGTGTACTGCTCCTTCACCAGGCTCAGGGCCTGGGTGATGGTCTCTGCGTCGGACGCCACACCGATGCGGGTGCCGTCCACGGTGAGGGTGTACACATGCTCCAGCTCCGGGATGCTCTCCAGAAGGGAGCCTGTCACGGAGGACAGGGACGTCTCCACCTGGTTTTTCGGGGCCAGGGTCGTGGAGACCTCCTCCTGGTTCAGGGAGTAATTGGTGGAGAGGATCTTAGAAGCTCGGTCCTCCGCCTGGGTCACGGCGGTCTGATAGGTCTCCTGATCCTGGAAGAAGACCGTGCCCTGTCCCTGGACCTGGACCTGGTAGCAGAGGGTGCAGGAGGCCGCCGTAATGGCCGCCGCCATCACCACCCCCGTGATCCCCAGGAAGGGCAGCGCGGAGCGGATGGGGTGGGCCGCCTGTTTCTCTTCTCGCCGCTGGCGGCGAAGCTCCCAGTTTCGCCGGCGGCTTTGTGATTTTTTAGAATGATTCTTTGTGTGCAAGGGACTCGTCTCCTTCTAAAAAAGCGAAACGGAATGTGGAAAACTTACAGCAGTTGGATCATCGCTGCGTGGTTGCCGCGCCGGTCGCCTATCTTGCGGTGGGACCAGTACAGCTCCGGGTGGCAGGCGGTGCAGAGGGGCAGGGTGTCGATGTTCCCGTCCGGCACGCCGGCCTGGGTCAGCTCCCAGCGGAGGATGCCCTTGAGGTCCACGGAGAACTTGCCGTTCGGCAGGGGGGTGCAGAAGGGCTGCACGCCCTCGCCCAGCCGCTCGGCCATGGCCGTAGGCACATCGTCGTGGGTCTCGAAGCAGCAGGACCCGATGCCGGGGCCGATGGCCACCAGAATGTCATGCGGGTCACTGCCGTACCGGGCGGCCAGCTTCTGCACGGCCTGGGGCGCGATGCCCAGGCTGGTACCGCGCCAGCCGGAATGGACGGCGGCAATGGCTTTTTTTACCGGG
>OLRQ01000634.1_pt1 | contig 34394 bp, 33 predicted proteins | sample 1671971 | NCBI WGS metagenome assembly OLRQ01 (sample SAMEA3136631, study PRJEB25190) | human gut metagenome | biome: human gut; feature: human-associated habitat; material: faeces | place: Austria | collected 2013
CAGACTGTGGCGGCGGTATTAATACCGCCGCCTCCGCATTTTAGGCGAAATACAATTATTATATAAATCATGAAAAGAGTGAGATCCTAATTATGTGAACAGCACCCCATTTGCTAGACAGTATGATATACTATCTAGCAAATGGGGTGCTGTTCAGAGCTGTCCTTTGAATGCTATTCTGATGTAGAGCGATGCAGTCCGGCAGGTACGATATCACCGGTCGGGCCACCGCAAAAGCGATTATTTAAAGCCTCAATGCGCCTCTGAAATCACTTCTTTGCGAGAGCCTTCTGACGGGAGTATTCTGCTGCGCCGAGTGCACCCATGAGCTAGGGGTCGGTCTTCAGGTTTACGACCTTGAGCTTCAGGCCGCCGTTCTCTGCCGTCAACACTTCCTGACGTGCCGTGTTAAGCTTTTCGGCAATGCCGCTGACCTTGTCATACTGGCGCTTATAGTCCTTTATAAGGCCGCGCTCGTTCTCGTTTGCCGCATCCTCGTTCGTTGCCTGAGCGAGCAGCCGTTCATTCTGCCGCCGCAGCTCGGTAATGCTCTCCGGCTCTCAGGAGTAGCTATTGACATTGGTTTTCGCTTCTTCCGTAGGCTCAAGAGAATATTTCTTGACATTTTCGCTCGTGTTGGGTATACTGCCTTCAGAGGCATTTGCCGCCTTATTAACGCCGACCTTTTGGTTAGGCTGCTGCGCGGCGGATGCCTCTATAGTATTATTTCCGCGTAGCTGTATTGAATAAACAAAGTCACCTGTAGATTTGCGCCGGACATTCGCGACTAAATCATATACCTGATCATCAATCTGAACAGTTTTGACGTAGTAATCCCAATACTGAATTTCTTTATGGGCTTTCGCGTTTTTTCCAGTTTCCTTTTTGCTCCCGTTATATTTAGCATTTTCTACGAGTTCAAATACGTTTCCGTCAGCGCCGACTTTTATTTTGGCATTGTAACCACCGCTTGACGAACGCTTGTCACCATAGATGTTTTTGCTTATATCCTTGTTGTCAAAGGTCGCATAATACGTATGGCCATTACGGACAAATTTAGCCGTTCTTCCTCTGTATTCATTTCGCATGATTTCAAGGAATTTTTTCTGCCGTTCCTTGCGAGTAAGCGCCTTGACCTCGCTGCTTGTCTCGTAAACCTCAATGCCATCTTTGTTTTGCCCTCGTAAGAATACTTCACTCCACCTTTCGGCGGTGCTCTGCCTTTGTTCGCGGTCTCGGCGGTGTGCTTGCGGAAGCTCTCCTGTACCTTGCCGTAATTTGCGCTGTCGTGCTCCGTTCCGGCAAAGATGTTTAAGCTGACGAGAGTCGAACACGCATCGGTTTTGACGGCAGCTTTTAGCCCATGCTGCGTTAAAGCTCTTGACAATACGGCAGTATTCTCAGCGAGCTTTGCCTTGCCTGAGCAAAAATCTGCCCGACAAAACTGCAAGGCAAAAGTAGCTGGAAGAGCGCGCTGACAGGCGATACGTGTTCGACTCTTGTCAGCTTATCTTGCCCAGCGCGTCACAGCACATTTCCTCAAACGCCTCGGCGGAAATACACTCTGACGAAACCGCCAAAGTCATGGAAGCGGATACGTCCCCTGAGGAATATAACGCAAACGATCTAGTAACGGTATTTATTTTTCTGACGCTGTTTTAGGCATCTGCAACTGCTGCGCTTTGGATGCTGAGAAGGCTGTTCGCGGTGCTGACGAAGTGTGAATCTCCCTTTTGCTGTGAAGTTGTAAATAGAATGAGAAGCTTTGGCTTTTCTCTTCTTCCTGTCGCAGCGTTCGCCTCTATCGGTGAAACGATGCTGGAAAGCTTCTTGACCGCCGGAAAAAGCACAAATGTCGGTATTCAATGGGGCATTTTGATTGCTTTTGTTGTAACTATGTCCTTGGTGGCTGTTTTCAAGTATGGTGTTCAGTTGCAGAAAGAATCGGATGAGACCCTGTAATGAGGCGGAGAGATGGGACACATCATTTTGCGGTTAGACCGTGTCATGGCTTACAGGAAAATGAGCCTGAATGAATTATCGGCAAGAGTTGGCGTTGCCAATGTGAATTTATCCAAGATGAAGAACGGCCATATCAGCGCTATCCGTTTCTCAACACTGGCAGCTATCTGTGATGTGCTCAATTGCCAGCCGGGAGATATTTTGGAATACAGTCCGGACGAAAAGTAGATTGTTCTGCGAAAAAAACATCAAGGGGTGCTTCTGCGTATTATTTAGCAGAAACACCCCTTGACAAATCTCGTCTCAAGAGCAAACACGCCTGACAGCAAGCAGATGGTACTCTTATTTATATCATTTTGCCGGCGACAGGTATTCGTCAAGAAGCGCTTTTGCATCGGCTCTGTCCGATGCTTTTTCAATCGCCGAGCGGAACTCGGCAGTCGTGACCTCTTTGAACATATGCTCTTCATACCATGCGCGCATGAAAGCGTCAAATTTCTCCTGTCCCATTGTCTGCCGCAGCTTCCAGAGGAAAACGGGGCCGATCTTATAAACGGCGTTTATATAGCTGTTGCCGGTGTATTCGTCAAAATACTGATCGTAGCTGAGGTCAATATATTTTTGCTTTATGATGCAGTCAAGCGAATCAACGCGTGCCTGAACATCGGCCTCGCTTTCGCCGGTGTACAGCTGATACACAAACTCTCCGTACACGGCAAAGCTCTCGTCAAGCCATGCCTCACGGTACTGATCGTTGCCGACGACGGCATAAAACCATTCATGTGCTACCTCATGCGCGACGTCAAGGCGCAGGCTCTCATCTCCCTCGGCTTCGATAAGATCGGCATACATCTCGGCAATGCGCACAAGTCCGGGATACTCCATACCGCCGGCATTGTACGGCGTCTGAACCACATCGAGCGTATCATAAGGATATTCGCCCCACGCATCGCAAAATGCGGTCACAGCGTCTATGGCAGCCTTGAGCGACACCTCACCCTGCTTTTTATCGCGCTCGCTGCCGGAATAATACCAGCTGTTGACGGTTATGTTTCCGGCCTTGCCGCTGAGCTTTTCAAAGCCGTTTCCGGCGATTACGGCGAAATCGCGGACATTGTCGGCTTTGAGTGCCCATGTTCCGTCGGCGCTCTGCGCTTCGCTGCCGGTGGATATTACCATATAGTCCTCGGGTGCGCTGAGGGTCATCTCATAGCCTCCGCAGGGCGAAAAGAAGCACTCCCCATCAGTAAAATACGGTGCCTCATTCCACTTGCCGTCAATATACTCGGCAAGGACAGGATACGCCTGCGACAGGCAGACAGTGTTTTCGCCGGCGAAATCATCGCCATTCGGAGACCAGCACAGCCGCTCAAAGCAGCAGGGTATCTCCGTGCTGTAATCAATGCTTACGCTCGTTCGCTCGCCGGGCTTGAGCGGCGACGGCAGCTGAACATACACGACGGATTTATCCTCCTGAACCGAAAAGCTCAGAGCATTTCCGCGCGAGTCCTTGACCTCGCGTATGCTGCCCGGAGTGTAAGGCTTATCGTCGCTTATACTGTTTTCAAGCTCAAGATTTGCGGCGGCATAGTCGCGCAGGCAAATTTTGTCCCATGTATCGCTGCTCGTGTTTGTAAAACTGATAACACAGTTTTCCGTCAGATGTGCGGCAAGCTCCTTATTTTCGGCATCGGCGGCTGTCAGCTTTGCCGTGATGCGGTAATCGGGCTTGGTTTCGGCAGAACCGTTCGGTGCTGCCGGAGTCGTATCGCTGCCGCATGCGCAGACGCTCATGAGCATCGCAAGAACTAAAAGCAGCGAAATAATATTTTTGGTTTTCATGATTCATGCTCCTTTCAACACGGGCACATGTTACCACCGGAATGCAACAAATCGGCATCAAAAGCGCCTGATAAATCAGGCGTTTTTGATGGCTATTGATTTAATCACGAGTGGGGCCTTTTTCTCGCTGCGGCTCGGTCACGCCGCGGCTCTGACATGCCCCCGGCATGTCATTCACTACCGCGCCGCCGCTTCACTACCCCTCGTGCTCCCCTGCTACTCTATTTTCTTTCATTGCAGCATAGTTTTTAGCAATCTAATGCATTAAAAAATGCACCCTCGGGGTGCATTTTTTGATATTAGATATTATTCACGACGTTTATCGGCGCGCCTTCAATAAAGGCCTTGATATTTTCTTCGGTCATATCCATTATCCTCTGCCTTGCCTCTTTGGGCGCCCAACTGATATGCGGCGTTATAAGGCAGTTTTTCGCCTTCAGCAGCGGATTATCGCCTTTAATAGGCTCTGTGGACACGACATCGACCGCTGCGGCATAGACCTTTCCGGAGTTGAGTGCGTCAGCGAGGTCTTCCTCGACGACAAGGCCGCCGCGGCTGTTATTGATGATAATAACGCCGTCCTTCATCTTGGCTATATTATCCTTATTGATAATTCCCTGAGTGTTCGGGAACAGAGGGCAGTGCAGCGCGATAACGTCGGACTTTGCAAAAAGCGTGTCCGTGTCCACATATTCGGCGATCTCCTCGCCCTGTGGTGTCGGACGGCTGCCGGATGCAAGGATATTCATTCCGAGGGCTTTTGCAATGCGGCCCGTTGTCTGTCCGATCTTTCCGAAGCCGATTATGCCCATCGTCTTCCCTGCAAGCTCAATAAGCGGATGCTTCCAGTAGCACCAGTCGGAGCTGTTCTCCCATTCCCCGGCGTGTACGCTGTCGGAATGCACCTGAACATGGCTGCATATCTCAAGCAGCATTGCAATTGCAAACTGCCCGACCGAGGCCGTTCCGTATGTGGGAATGTTGCAGACGGGGATGTTTTTCTTTTCGGCTGCTGCGCAGTCAACTATATTGTACCCGGTCGCGAGCACACAGATGCATTTGATATTAGGGCAGGCATCCAATGTTGCGCTGCTGATCGGAGCTTTGTTCGTAAGCACGATCTCGGCATCTCCGATGCGCTTTATTATCTCGGTATCTTCATACGGCGTTCTGTCATACACGGTAAGCTCCCCGTACTTTTTAAGTCCGTTCCAGCTGAGGTCGCCGGGATTTTCCGTGTAGCCGTCCAAAACAACAATTTTCATTTGTTTCTCCTTATAAATTTGATATTATGCATTCTGTTTGAACAGCAGCTGCATTTATGGTATAGTGTAGGCATAAAATACGCAGGCAAAGGTGATATCGCTATGGATATGCGCGCAGACGCGAAACTTATCTACACACGGGCAATAGACGCCGCGCTGCCCGACAACGCAGTGAGAGTTGCTCTGAAGGATATTGAGCTTCAGGGAAATATCTACGTTGCCGCAGTCGGAAAGGCGGCATGGCAAATGGGAAAGACGGTATCCGAGGTCTTGGGATCAAGGATAAAAGCCGGCATAGTCGTAACCAAACACGGCTACGACAAGGGCGCTATAGAGCGCCTTGAGGTCTATGAGGCAGGGCACCCTGTGCCGGATGACGACAGCTATGCCGCAACTGAGAAGGTGCTGGAGCTGGTAAAGCCCCTCGGAGAGGGCGATACCGTGCTGTTTCTTCTCTCCGGCGGAGGCTCGGCGCTTTTTGAAAAGCCGCTTATCCCGGCCGAGGATATGAGCAGGCTCACCCAGGAGCTTCTTGCCTCCGGCGCCGACATAAACGAGATAAACACGCTAAGAAAACGCTTTTCCGCCGTTAAAGGCGGCAAGTTTGCGCTCGCCTGCATGCCGGCAAAGGTATACAACATCGTTTTGTCCGACGTCATCGGCGACAGGATCGACAGTATAGCCTCCGGCCCGGCAGCACCTGACGGCACAACGGCCGAGCAGGCAAAATACATAGTCGAAAAATACGGGATCACAATGACCGAGCAAATGCGCAGTCTGCTCGAGCAGGAAACTCCGAAGGCAGTAGAAAACGTTGAAACGAAGGTAATAGGCAGCGTAAACCAGCTTTGCCGCTCGGCCGCAAAAACCTGCGCGGAGCTTGGCTATGAGCCTGTTATACTCACTTCATCGCTCAGCTGCACAGCAAAGGACGCCGGTGTGTTTCTCTCGAACATTGCTCAGCAATACACCGGAGACGCGAAAAAGCGCGCATTCATTGCCGGCGGCGAGACCGTTGTTCATATAACCGGCAGCGGACTTGGCGGCAGAAATCAGGAGCTTGCTCTTGCAGCCGCCGAAAACATCGCAGGCATGCCGAATGTGTGCGTTTTTTCCGTAGGCTCGGACGGGACCGACGGTCCGACCGATGCAGCCGGCGGATATGTTGACGGCAGCACAAAGCAGCTGCTTGAGGAAAAAGGCATCAGCATCTTCCGCACGCTGCAAAGCAACGACTCGTACCATGCGCTCGACGCCTGCGGCGGCCTTATCCGCACAGGTGCAACGGGAACGAACGTAAACGATCTTTCCGTGCTTTTGATCGGATAATTTTGATATACCCTCCTTCTGTTCCGCATCGGGACAAGAGGAGGGTATTTTTGCGCGCTTATTTCAGCAGAAAGTATGCGATGACGACCACACCGAGAATGATCCTGTACCAGCCGAAGACCTTGAAGTCCTTGCGCTTAATATAGCTCATGAGGAATTTTATAACGACAACGGATACAAGGAAGGCCACGACGCAGCCGACGATGAGCGTTATAAGCTCGGCGCTTGTAAACGAAAAGCCGAAGGCGATTATCTTCAAGAGCGACACGCCGACCATGACCGGCACGGCAAGGAAGAACGTAAACTCCGCCGCCGTAACACGCGACACACCGATTACAAGGCCGCCTATGATTGTAGAACCGCTGCGCGAGGTGCCCGGAATGATCGACAGAGCCTGAAACAGGCCGATGATGAACGCATCCTTATATGATATCTCCTCGAGCGTTTTGACTCTCGGCTCGCGGCCGCGGTTCCAGTTTTCAATGACGATAAACAGAACACCGTAGACGATAAGCGCTGCGGCAACAACATAGCAGTTATCGACAAAGTCAAGCAGCAGATACGCGACAAAGCCCGGAATGCAGGCAATGACGACTTTGAACCAGAGAACAAACGTCTCTTTTTTTATAACGCTGCCGTTTTTCTTTTTGCTCTGAAACGGCCACATTTTGTTCCAGAACAGGATTATGACCGCCAGTATCGCGCCGAGCTGAATGACATACAGGAACATCTCGCGAAATTCCGGCGTGACATTCATGTGGATAAATTCGTCCACGAGCAGCATGTGTCCGGTGCTTGAAATGGGCAGCCATTCGGTTATGCCCTCGACTATGCCGATGATTATTACTTTGATAAGTTCTATAATGTCCATGCTAACACCATATGCTCTTTTTTACAGCAGCATGACTCCCTTTTCGGCGCAAACCTCTTCGGTGTGCTTATCCCAGATGGATACCTGCACCTCGCCGATATGCGCCTTGCCGAGAAGGAGCATGGAAACGCGCGACTGGCCGATACCGCCACCGATGGTCAGGGGCAGCTCGCCGTTTAAAAGCATCTTGTGATACGGAAGCTCGCGTCGGTCATCACAGCCGGCAAGGCGAAGCTGTCTGTCCAGCGATTCGGGATCGACGCGGATGCCCATCGAGGATATCTCGATCGCGCAGTCGAGCCAATCGCACCAGAACAGAATATCGCCGTTGAGCGTCCAGTCGTCATAGTCGGGCGCGCGGCCGTCATGCGGCTTGCCGGAGCGCAGAGCGCCACCGATACCGATGATGAAAATAGTCTTATGCTCTCGTGTAAATGCGTTTTCGCGCTGCTTTGAGGTCATGTCGGGATACATATCCTCAAGCTCCTGCGAGGTGACGAATGTGACATTACGCTCAAGCTTCGGCAGGCACTGAAGCTGGGGATAGATCGCCTGCATCGTATCCTGCGTATCGCACAGGGCCTTGACTATATCCATAACGGTTAGCTTGAGATAGTCGAGGTTACGATTTTCCGAAAGGATGACCTTTTCCCAGTCCCACTGGTCAACATAGACTGAGTGCAGGTTATCCAGCTCGTCCTCGTCGCGGCGGATGGCGTCCATATCGGTGTAAAGTCCCTTGCCGGGGAAGAAGTTGTAGCGCTTGAGCGCAAGACGCTTCCACTTTGCAAGCGACTGAACGACCTGAGCGGTCGTATCCGAGCGGAGAATATCAAACGATACGGGGCGCTCGTAGCCGTTGAGGTTATCGTTAAGTCCGGAATTAGAATCGACAAACAGCGGCGCGGATACCCGGTAAAGATTTAAAAGTGCCGCGAGCCTGTCCTCAAACAGGCGCTTTAAGAGGCTTATAGCCTTCTGTGTGTCGTAAACGCTGAGAATACTTTTGTATCCGTCCGGAATTTTGATCTCCATGGTTTTCCTCCTGGTGTACAATAAAAATATATAAACGCCCATCTGTGATGGGCGTTATATTACCCTTTTTTATTTTCGGGCTTCTTATCAAGAAGCTCGATTATTCTGCAATATATCTCTTCTGCCCTGTCGCGGAAGTTTTCTTCGATCCGCTCTGCCTGCTGCTCGCCTGACGAGAGGATATTGAGCCTTATTATCTCGCCCTTACCGTCGCTCATGGCAAGCGTCACAAAGCAGCCGCCCTCACGGTTGCGGTGCTGCGCGGTTATCATCGAAAGGCGGCGCAGACGCTCGGCCTCGGGTGCAATTATCTTCTCTGCCCTCTTGCGAACGGAAAAAGGCAGGCTGCTCTCCACCGTTTCGGCGGCATCGGCGCCGCGCTTGCTGACACGCAGGCCGGTCTCCTCCTCGATAACAAGCCCGCTCTCTATCAGCTCGGCAAGGCAGTCGGAATATTCAAAATACCCGAAGCCCTCGTCGCACTGCTGCGTAAAGTCCTGAAGGTCAATGGGCGCGACTATGCCCGGCAGCCGGCGAAGAATAAACAGTATCAAAATTTTTATATCAAGCTTTTCATGAATAAAGCCCAGTCGTTCCATAACTTGCTCCTAAAAATCACATATCCGATCGGCAAATTTCCGGCATCAGTCGCTTTTCTTATATGCTTCGATACAAGCAAAAATTATAACAACGGTCGTTATATGCAATATTATGCTTCGCGGCGAAAGCGGCGCAACAGAAGCGTGTATAACGCCGAAATCAGCCAGAAGCATTGCAAACAGTATCAAAACCTCAACGGCTATGAGTATGAGCCAAAGCTGCTTTTTCATTCTTTCGCCTCCTCTGCACTATATATAATAATACATACTTTTCTTTTTGTAAATCCAATATTCTTCACATTTTGGAACAATACGCATAGACTGTATTGAAGTTTTTCTTCAATTCCATCCTGGGAGGTATTTTTATGGCAGACAGGGTCGTACCCGGTCCGGTCAATGATAATGACTGCATAAAACAGGCCGTTTGCGTGAGCACAAGAAAGATAATGGATGCCTGCCGCGACAAGGACTGCATCGAGGATCTGCGCGTTTACCCCACGGTCAGCTCTCTTCCCTACATAGAGAGCGCATTCAGCGTGCGTCCGAAGTGCGCGCAGCTTCTGCACTGTGAGGTAAAGGTCAATGAGATCTGCCTTAACCGCGGCTACTACACGGTCGATGTGACCTACTTCTATAAGATAAGCGGCGAAACATTCCCGGCAAATCAGTGCTTCACGGGGCTTGCCGTGTTCGATAAGCGCGTAATGCTATTTGGCTCCGAGGGCAGAGTAAAGAGCTTTTCCTCGGATGACTGCTGCATTCTCGGCGGAACAAACAGTATGCCGTTTGCCGAGGTCGATGCCGTCGATCCGATCGCTCTGCACATGACCCTTGCGGAAACGGCGCTGCCCGACCCCGGCATAGATCAGCGAGATATTCCGCAGCAGATACTCGACTCCTTCGGCGAGGAGATATCAGTTACCGGCGGCACGCGCCATGTCTATGTTACGCTCGGCCAGTTTTCGATCATCCGGCTTGAGCGCAGCACGCAGCTGCTCATCCCGGCATACGACTACTGCCTGCCCGAGAAGGAGTGCGTAGGCTCGTCCGAGGATGATCCGTGCACGATGTTCGGCCGCATATCCTTCCCCGTTGACGAGTTTTTCCCTCCCGATAATCTCGATCCCTGCGAGGACTACAAGAGCATGGTATAGCCGGTCGGAAGCGCAAAACTTGTTCATTCCTACAAAATTTTGAAGTATTGCTCGTGAATTTTTTATTTAGTCCGCAATCTTGACGGATCTGCGTCTGCGGTGCTACAATTTGCCCATAAACGCAAGGACACGGAACAGTAAGCGAAAATGCCCTTTCAGAGAAGTGCCGGTTGGTGCAAGGCACAAAGGTTGTTTTTTCGCCGAACTCACCGGATAGCGGCTGTGCTGAACTTCAGTAGGCGCAGACGGGTGCGCCCGTTACAGTGCAGGGATATGACTGTATCCTGACTGAGTGCGTCCCACAGCTTGTGGAACGAAGAAGAGTGGTACCGCGGACGGTTTTTCAGCCTTTCGTCTCTTCTGCAAATCGGCAGAAGGACGAGGGGTTTTTTGTTTTTCTGCCGGAATTTAAGGAGGAAAACCAAAATGAACAACAAGCCCCAAACCCGCAAGACATCCAAGACCCCGTTTTTTGCCGCATTTTCCGTCGGTGCAGTGCTCTTTTCGGCGCATGCAGGCGGCGGATTTGCAACCGGCAATCAGGCCAATACCTATTACGTCGGCCTCGGCTGGTCAGGCATCATCGCCGCAGTCATCGCAATGCTCCTGCTCACGCTCACCATGCGTCAGGCGATGGTCATGTACAACTCACGCGGCCTTTCAAGCTATAAGGAGCTTTTCCAGACGCTCTATCACCCGTTTGACAAGCTCGAATGGGTATTTGAAATTTTCTTCTACATAATGGTGCTCATGGCCGTTGCTGCCGCGATATCGGGCGCTGCAAGCGCTCTGCAAAGCTACTTCGGCTTAAACTATTACATCGGCGTGGGAATAGTCGGCGTTATTGTGCTCATGCTCACGATTTTCGGCGCCGGCATCGTGCGCGCCGCATCCACCTGGATGGGCATAGCGATCCTCGTAACGGCTATCAGCATATACGCGATAGGCATTTTCAAAAGCGACAGCGGCATGTTTACCGTCCTCGCTTCCGACTTTGACAAGACTGGCTTTGGGAACATGCCCAAGGCAATATTCAACTCCTTTGTGTACGCAGGCTTCCAGTGCGTCACACTGCCCACGATGATCGCCTGCGGTACAACGATGCGCTCCGAGCGCGGCTGCTCAAAGGCGATGTGGATATCCTTTGTCATGAACGCCGTCGCGCTGACCCTGTCGATATTCATGCTCATGTGCTGGCAGGGCGTTTACAACTCCGTCGACGGCGGCGCGACCATTCCCACTCTCACGGCCTGCAACGCAATGGGCATCCGCGCACTGACCGTTATCTACGGCGTATGCCTGCTCCTGTGCCTGATCTCGACCGGCGTCACGACCATCTTCGGCTTTGTTGCGCGCTTTGAAAAGCTGCCGATATTCAGCGGCATAAAGTCCGCCACCACGCGCAGCGCGATCGTGTCCGCGTTCATCATCATCCTGTCCATGACCATCTCCATGGCCGGACTGACGAACATCATAAAATACGGCTACGGTTACTGCGGATATCTCGGCGCAGCGGCAGTCGTCATCCCCTTCCTCACCGTTGGCGTTTATAAAAACCGCAAATACATCAAGGAGCACGGTTTTGCCGGAGGCTCATCCGTTGAGGCAGACGTGAAATATGAGATAAGCTGCAGCGAAGCAGCCCCGTTAAACGCCATTTGCAGCTGAGAAAAACGTTAAGACAAAGGCAGACTCGCAGGGAACTGCCTTTGTCGCGAAATTTCGTAAACCTGCCAAGCATCTTGCCGAGGCGTGCTTCATCTGATATACTTAACTAAAATATAGAGGAGGCACGATATGGATACTTTGATAATCATCGGGATACTTCTGGCGATCGCGGCAACGATTGTTCTTTACATCAAGGTCATGCCGAAAAAATATGACGGGAAGCTTGAAAACAAGTTCCTGCAATTTCTGCATGACTTCTTCCACTTCAAAACATTTTATATTGAGGCTCTGACGAAGTTTGTGTTCGTGCTCTTGACATGCGCGTGCATATTCGTGGGATTTCTGCTGCTGTTCGGCAAGATCGAATACTACGGCTACTTCGGCGCAACGTTTGAACAGAGCACCTTCCTGTACGGGCTCGGCCTTATGATCCTCGGGCCGTTGGTGCTGCGAGTCACCTACGAATTTGTCATGATGGCGATACTTCTTGTTCAGAACGTTATCGCCATAAACCGCAAGCTGAAAGCTCAGGCTACCCCCATCTCACCTGCTCCTGCAGCAAAGGCCGAAGAAGCCGCAGAGCCGGCAGTAGCGGAGAGCGCGGCGGAAGAAGCTTCGGAAGAATAAGCGTCTTACACATTAATAATAAACGTCAAAAGCGCCCTCTGTTGAGGGTGCTTTTGCTATGTAGCTATAGACTCAGTCCGAGAAGTGAGACCAGCAGCGGTATTGTGAACATCGAAAGCACCGTGCCGACAAAAATCGTTTCCGAGGCTTCAACACCATCGCGGCCGTAATCCATGCCGAGCAGCGCGCATATTATCGCCGGCGGACAGGCTGCGATTATGACGATCGAGCCGAGCATGACGATATCGCTTACAAAAAGCTTGAGCACGAGCCAGACCGCAACTGGCGCAACGATAAGGCGCATGAAGTTTATCCCGTAAATACGCGGATGAACGAACGCATCCTTTATCGAAACACTGCCCAGCGACAGACCGATGCACATCATCGAAAGCGGCGCGCAGGCATCGGAAAGCATGTCGGCAACGTCAACCACTATCACCGGCATCGGTATCTCAAACAGGAATATGACCGTTGCAATGACCGTTGCGATTATCGGGATGTTTATCATGCTTTTAATGCTTATCTTTTCTTTCTTTTCTCCATTGCTCTGAAGCAGCATGATCCCGACGGTGTAAAGCAGAACATTAAACGGAATATTGCCCAGCGAGGCAAAGAAGATCGCACCCTCGCCGTACACCGCCGAGATCACCGGAACGCCCATAAAGCTGAGATTTGAAAAGGACGTTATCAGCTTATACATGCCCTTATCGCCGTCTTTTATGCGCATTGCGGCAGGAGTTATCATGCCGACGGCAAAGCACACGATCTGCATCACGAAAAGCATGGCTATACCGAAAAGCATATCACCCTTGTCCATGCTCAGTTCCTTGTTCATTACCGACGCCAGTATCATTCCGGCGAGGAACACGTTTATGACCATTTTGCTCAGACCCTTATTAAACTCCGGGCCAACGAGCTTGATTTTTGCGCAAATGTATCCGATGGCAAGTATAATTACAAGCAGCGCCATCTTTTCAAATAAAACAAGCATTCTCTGTATAGTATCCTTTTGCTGAGATTGGTGCTAAAAGCTTATCATAAGCTTTGCTATTTCAAAATAAATAAGCAGTGAGACCGCGTCGGTGATGGTCGATATCAGGGGGTTTGCCATGACTGCCGGGTCAACGCCGAGCTTTTCCGCCGCTATGGGCAGCACACTTCCGACGACCTTTGCAAACATAACGATGAGCACGATCGAAAGGCTGACAACTGCGGCAACGGTGATCGTTACACCGTCGTTGTTCAAAAGCATTCTGTCCACCAACAGCATTTTTGCAAAGTTGACCGCTGCAAGTGTGACTCCGCACAGGATGGCAACGCGAAACTCTTTCCAAATGACCCGGCCTACGTCTTCAGGCTCGGTGTCGCCGAGGGAAATACTTCGAATGACGGCCGTCGATGCCTGCGCACCGGAGTTGCCGCCGGTGCCCATAAGCATCGGGATAAAGCCGATGAGCACGGCCTGCACGGCGAGCGCATCCTCAAAGGAATTGATTATCATGCTCGTGAACGTTGCCGAAAGCATAAGGAACATAAGCCACGGCACTCTTCGCTTCCACATATCCCACGCGCTTGTTCGCGAATAGGGCTTGTCCGAAGGCGTCATTGCGGCCATGAGCTCGAAGTCCTCGGTGGCCTCGGCTTCCATAACGTCGATAACGTCGTCAACGGTGACGATGCCGACGAGGCGGCCTTCCTTATCGACAACGGGCAGCGCCATAAGGTCGTAGTCGGATATCTTTTCCGCCGCTTCCTCCTGATCATCGTGCGTCATACAGAACACGATATTCGTGTCCATTATATCCTCGATGACAGTCTCATCGTCTGACAGGAGCAGATCCTTTACGGACAAAACGCCCTCAAGCTTTCGGTCGGCGGAGGTGACAAAGCAGGTGTAGATAGTCTCCTTATCCTCGCCTATTCTGCGTATGCGCGCGATAGATTCGCGCACGTTCATGTATTTTTTGAGATCCACGAACTCGGCCGTCATTATGCTGCCTGCCGAATTTTCGGGGTAATTGAGGTACTGATTTATAAGCCGTCTGGTTTCCGGCGTTGCAGTGCGCATGACACGCTTCACGACGTTTGCCGGCAGCTCCTCCATCATATCAACGGCGTCGTCAACGTAAAGCTCTTCGATGATCGCCGACAGCTCCGAGTCTGTGATGGAGTTTATTATCTGCTCCTGCTCGGGAGAATCAAAGTTTGCAAAAACGTCCGCCGCCATCTGCTTGGACAAAAGCCTGAACACCATCGGCATGCGGTTATCGCCGATCTCGGACAGGAACTCGGCAACGTCGAATTCATTCATGTCCTCAAGGCGGAGCTGAAGCTCCTTCATTCTGCGCTCGTCAAGAAGCTGCATGAGCTCGTCGGCCTGCTTATCGCGCATGGCCTCAAAGTCCATATTCTCCATATTATCCATTTAGGAGCCTCCTTTCGCGTTGCTTAGCTTAAAGATCACTTTCCGAGATACTCGGCCTGCTCGCGGCTGAGACTGTCTATACCGACGCCCATCGCGTCGAGCTTGCATCTTGCGACCTCATAATCTATCTCGCGCGGAACGGAGACAACGTCGGCCTCGAGCCTGCCGCGGTTATCGGCAAGATATTTTGCCGACAGCGCCTGAATCGCAAAGCTCATGTCCATGATCTCTGCCGGGTGACCGTCGGCTGCGGCAAGGTTAACAAGCCTGCCCTCGGCTATGGTGAAAAGCGTTCTGCCGTCGGGCATGACATAGCCCTGGATATTGTGGCGCGCTTCGTATTTTTTGACCGCCATTTTCTCAAGCGCCGCCATATCGACCTCAACATTAAAGTGGCCTGCGTTGCTGAGGATAGCGCCGTCCTTCATCAGGGGGAAGTGCTCTGCGGTGATTATGTCTCTGCCGCCGGTGACGGTGCAGAAGATATCGCCGATCTTGGCAGCCTCTTTCATGGGCATGACCTCGTATCCGTCCATTACGGCTTCAAGCGCGCGGATGGGGTCGGTTTCGGTAACGATGACCTTTGCGCCCAGTCCCTTTGCCCTGAGCGAGACGCCCTTGCCGCACCAGCCGTAGCCGGATATGACAACGTATTTGCCGGCGATGATGAGGTTTGTCGTGCGGCAGATACCGTCCCAAACGCTCTGGCCGGTGCCGTAGCGGTTATCGAACATGTGCTTGCAGTCGGCATCGTTTACCATGACCATAGGGAAGCGCAGCGCACCGGCAGCGGACATGATGCGCAGGCGGTTAATGCCGGTCGTTGTCTCCTCGCAGCCGCCGATAACGCCGGGGATGAGGTCTGCAAACTCCTCGTGCATGAGGTGGACGAGGTCGCCGCCGTCGTCAATGATAATATTGGGGCCGATCTTGAGCACCTCGCGCAGGCAGTCTTCATACTGCTGCTCGGTGCAGCCGTATTCCGCGAAAACGTTCATGCCGCCGGCAGCCAGCGCCGCGGCAACGTCATCCTGAGTGGAAAGAGGGTTTGAGCCTGTGACATACATTTCCGCGCCGCCCATTTCCATCACGCGGCACAGATACGCGGTTTTGGCTTCAAGGTGGACGGAAAGCGCGACCTTGAGTCCCTTAAAAGGCTTTTCCTCGGAAAAGCGGCGGCCGATACCGCGCAGCACGGGCATGTTGCGCTCGACCCAGTTTATCTTCATCTCGCCGGAAGGCGCAAGGTTTATGTCTTTAATAATGCTCATGAAGTTTACCCCCTTTATTATCAAACGCTTTATTTTAACACTATAATTTAATATCCGCAAGTGCCGAAAACTGTTGAAAGGCATATCTGCGCATGATATAATTTGTACAGTTACATGCAAATGTAGTATACATTGTTCATCAACGCATTTTTCGAAAGGGGTTTTATTGATATGGGACTTATAAGGGCCGGCGCAGGCGCTCTCGGCGGAACGATGGCAGACCAGTGGAAGGAGTTTTTCTACTGCGATGCGATTGATAAGGACACGCTCGTTGTAAAGGGCGCAAAGCGCACAAGCTCGCGCTCGTCGAACACCAAGGGCAATGACAACATCATTTCAAGCGGCTCGGGCATTGCCGTTGCCGACGGCCAGTGCATGATAATCGTCGAGCAGGGCAAGGTCGTTGAGGTCTGCGCAGAGCCGGGGCAGTTTACATATGATGCATCAACAGAGCCCAGCATTTTCTCCGGCAGCCTCGGTCAGGCGATACTTGACACCTTCAAGACCATCGGCAAGCGCTTTACCCTCGGCGGTGACACCGGAAAGGATCAGCGCGTTTACTACTTCAACACCAAGGAGATAGTCGATAACAGGTTCGGCACCGCAACGCCCATCCCCTTCCGCATTGTTGACAACCGCATAGGGCTTGATACGGACACCGGAATCAGATGCAACGGCGTTTATTCCTATAAAATCACAAATCCCCTGCTATTTTACACAAATGTCTGCGGCAATGTTGAGCAGGCCTACGAGCGCTCGGAGATAGACTCGCAGCTTAAATCCGAGTTTGTCAGCGCGCTTCAGCCGGCCTTTGCACGGCTTTCGACATTTGAAATGCGCCCGAACCAGATCCCGGCGCACACCATTGAGCTTTGCGACCTTATGAATGAAACGCTCACACGCAAATGGTCGGAGCTGCGCGGAATAAGCGTTGTTTCCATAGCGATGAACTCCGTCAGCATCCCCGAAGAGGACGCGGAAAAGCTCAAGGAGCTTCAGCGCGCCGCCGCGCTTGCAAATCCCGCTCTCGCGGCAGGCGCCGTTATCGGCGCTCAGACCGACGCCATGCGCACGGCAGCAGGCAACAGCTCAGGCGCTATGGCAGGTTTCATGGGCATGGGTATGGCAGCTAACGCCGGCGGCGCAAACGCTCAGGCGCTTTACGGCATGGCGGCAGCCCAGCAGCAGGCGGCAGCTCCTGCGCAGGCAGCACCGGCCCAGCCTGCTTCTTCCGCGTGGACCTGCTCCTGCGGCACGACTTCAACGGATAATTTCTGCCCCGAGTGCGGCAAGCCTCGTCCGACCGGCGCTCCGAGATACAGGTGCGATAAGTGCGGCTGGGTCCCTGCCGATCAGTCGCAGCCGCCGAAGTTCTGCCCGAAATGCGGCGACCCGTTCAACGACAACGATAAGGTCTGACGCTTATGGAAACGAAGAATACCGTTCAATATAAATGTCCCTGCTGCGGCGGCTTCATAGCCTACGACAGCGCAGCCGGGAAAATGAAATGCCCGTATTGCGACACCGAGTTTGAGCTTGAAACGCTCAAAAGCTATGACGAGAGCCTGAAAAATGATATATCCGACGACATGAACTGGATATCGGACGACGAAAAGGAGCGTTTTGACGGCGATGGCGACGGTATGTGCATCTATGTCTGTCAAAGCTGCGGCGGCGAGATAATTGCTGATGACACGACGGCGGCGACAAGCTGCCCGTTCTGCGGCAATCCCACCATTTTTAAATCGCAGCTTACCGGCGAGTTGAAGCCGGACTATATTATTCCATTCAAGCTCGATAAGAAGGCCGCTAAGGAGGCATTGAAAAAGCACCTTACCGGCAAAAAGCTTCTGCCGAAGCTCTTCAAAAGCGAAAACCACATCGACGAGATAAAGGGCGTGTACGTTCCCTTCTGGCTGTTTGACACCGACGCCGACGCCGAGGCACGATACCACGCAACGCGCACCCGCTTCTGGTCGGATAAGGATTATGATTACACCGAAACCAGCCACTACAGCGTACTGCGCAGCGGCAGCATGAGCTTTGACCACATCCCGGTTGACGGCTCGAAGAAAATGCCGGACGATCTCATGGAATCGCTTGAGCCGTTTGATTTTTCCGAAGCGGTTGATTTCAGCATGGCTTATCTGTCCGGCTATCTTGCCGATAAATACGACGTAAGCTCGGACGAGTGCAACGAGAGAGCAAACGAGCGCGTTAAGCGCAGCTCGGATCTTGTTTTACAGAGCACCGTGCAGGGCTATGACTCCGTTGTTCCCGAGAATGTGTCCGTGCGGTTTTCCGGCGGCCGGAAGCACTATGCGCTCTACCCCGTGTGGATACTCAACACCACATGGAACGGCGAGAAATACACCTTTGCAATGAACGGTCAGACCGGCAAATTTGTCGGTGATCTGCCGGTTGACAAGGGGCTGTTCTGGACGTATTTCGGCTCGATATTCGCCGGAGCCTCGGTCGCTGCCTACGCCGTGTTCTGGCTGCTGTTTCATTGAGGGGGTGCGGCATGAAAAAGAAGCTTTTATCTTTTATCCTCGCATTTCTTCTCTGCGTTTCGCTCATTCCGGCCGCGTTTGCCGACAGCGACAAGAGCATCGTATACGACCGGGAGGGGCTTTTTGACGAGTTTGACACCGAGATAATAAACGGCAAGCTCGCCGAGCTCAACCGAATCTATGGTGTTGATGTCGCAGTTGTCACGGCTTCCTCGCTCGACGGCAAGACCGCCGAGGAATACGCCGACGATTTTTATGACGAAAACGAAATCGGCCAAGGTGAAGACAAGGACGGCATACTTCTTTTTATAAGCGAAAGCGAGCGCGTTTGGGCAATAAGCACCTCCGGCAGCTGCATCGACGCTTTCACGGACAGTGACCTTGACTATATCGCCGAGAATCTGCTTGACTACCTTTCCGACGAGGACTGGTCCGGCGCGACGATCAGCTTTGCAGACGACTGCGGCCCGTGCCTGTCCGCCTATGAGCCGGATGACGGCAATTACAGCGATGACACAGACGACGATTACGACTACACGCCGAGCGTCATGTATTTTAATCAAGTTTGGCTTATCGGCGCACTTATTGTGGGACTCATCGTTGCGCTTATCGTCACGCTTTCAATGAAGCGAGGCATGAAGTCGGTTTCTATGAAGTCATCGGCAGCGGATTATCTGCGCTCAGGAAGCTTCACTCCCGGCAGGAGCGAGGATCTGTTCCTGTATAACACCGTTACCATGACGGCAAAGCCGAAGGATGACGATAACGATCGCGGCGGCTTCAGCAGCACGCATGTTTCAAGCAGCGGCAGCACACACGGCGGCCGCAGCGGTTCGTTCTGAGCGCGATATCTTATTTATAAACACAAAAAACGGAGTCATTTGCTAGTGGCTCCGTTTTTTGCGGAAAAATGCAATTATTTTAACATTTATGATGACCTGTAGAATTTGCTACACGTTTTTATGGACCGAGCGTCTATAATATAACCAAAGGAAATAAGGTAAAGGAGATACCAACATGGAACTGTACAATGCTCTTATAAAGCACACCAACGAGCTGCTTGCAAAAGGCTCTCCCAAGGCATGGCCATACAAAGCAGGCAAGGCATGGCCGGATCTCGGCTCGGCAGAGCTTGTGCTCCAGTCGGACGCCGCGTATGAGCTTGGCGCTCTCGGTCTGGGCTCGGCAAACTACATCTGCACCACAACAAGCTCCGAGCTTGTCAACCGCGACGAGGTATTGCTCTACGGCCCTGATCTCAAGTCAATAAAGAAGGATGTTCCATTTGCGCGCATCGTTCTTCTGCGTGTCGGCGTTCTCGACGGCGAGGATGAAGAGGTCTACCGCGCACTTAAAGACATCGAGTTCTGCAAGTACCACGTCTATCCTGAAGGCTACATGGTGCGCATGTCCCCGGAAAGCCACCGCGAGCAGGTGCGCGTTTCCAAAAAGGCGATCAAGCGCGGCATAAACTTCGAGCAGGTCGGCTACCGCTACATCGAGGCATATAAGAAAGACGCAAACGTTCTCAACGTTAAGGTCATTTTCGTCACTGATCCCTCGCTCGACTTCAAGGCAATGCTTGAAAACGCCAAGAAAGCCGATGCAATCACCAACACGCTGACCCACATCATGGAAGGTCTGCCCACCGACTGCACCGTATGCCAGCTCAAGGATATCTGCGACGAGGTCGAAGGCATGAAGGAGCTTCACTTCGGTGTCGGCGACAAAGGCACAAACGCAAAGGATCACCACTGATAAAGCTTATTATTTCAATAAAAAAAGACCGCGAAAGCGGTCTTTTTTTCATCTTCCTGCGCCGATGAAGAACAGCGACAGCATGCCGGGGCCGACATGAATGCCGGTGAACGGCTCGTGCATGGAGATTATAAGCTCCTCCGGTTCGGCAATGGCACGAACCATTTCGGCGAGCTTTTCAGCGTCTTCAAGGCAATCGCCGTGGCTTATGGCAACGCGCTGATGCTGCGGATCGACGGCTTTGGCCTCGTACTCATGCGCAATGGCCTCTATCGCTTTCTTCCTGCCGCGGAGCTTTGAGAAAACGACGATCTTCCCTTCCTCGTCGCCGCGCAGGAGCGGCTTCACGTTAAGAACCGTTCCAACCATTGCGGCTATGCCGGACAGTCTTCCGCCGCGCCGAAGATGCATGAGGTCATCGACCGTGAAATACTCGCAAAGGCCGCTGCGGTCGGAGGCAAGGCGCTCGATGAGCGCATTCATGTTGAATCCCTCGTCCCTGTAGTCGGCAGCTTTCATGGCAAGTAAGCCGATACCGAGTCCTGCACCCATAGAGTCAAACACTTCAATGCGCCGCTCGGGATATTTATCGCGCAGCTCCTCGGCCGCAAGACGTCCGGCATTATATGTTCCGCTTATGCCGGATGAAATACTTATATAGACAATATCGTTGCCCTTAGAAAGTTCGGTTTCAAAGGCCTGGGCAATGTCATGGGAATTTGTCATGCTCGTGCGGAGCTCGGCTTTAGCTCGAAGCATATCATAAAACTCGTGACCGTCAAAGCTCTCGGGAACTAAAGGGCACTTTATGATCTTACCGTCCAGCTCATAGCTGCACGCGATCACATGTATATTCATCTCTTCGATCTTTGCAGCCGGAAGATTGGCCGCCGAATCAGTGAATACTTCAATTGACATCATACACCTCCATGGGTATTTAATATATTATATCATGTTACCGCATTTTTCTCTCTAAGTAAATACTTTATTAAGAAATAATAATGAATATTATATTTTCTTGTCACGAATTCAAATCGGTGCTATAATGTATTATATAACACCTTAGGGAGGAACGACCTATATATAACAGCAAATTCGTTGCAGCCAAGCTGCGCAGATGGGATAAATACATAAACCGTTTTTCGCTTCCGACCTGGGACGAGCTTCCCGACTTTGATCTTTATATGGATCAGGTCATATCGCTCGTCGGCCGCTTTCTTGACCTTTTTCCGCACATGCCGGGCAGCGATCCGATAATCACTCCGAGCACGATCAATAATTACGTCCGCATGAAGATTATGCCCGCTCCGGTGAAGAAAAAATACACTAAGATCCATCTTGCGTATCTTATCATGATATGCACCCTCAAGCAGAGCCTGAGCATATCCGTTGTAAGCAAGATAATTCCGATGAATATTCCCGAAGAAGAGGTCAAGGAGATTTACGATGACTTTGTCATGCGCCACCGCAGTCTGTGCCGCCTGTGCACAGAGCAGGTCAAGCAGCTCGCAGCCGACGTATTCGACCCCAACCGCAGGGATGACAGCTCGGTGAAGCACCTGGTAGTTGAATCTGCGATATACTCGCATCTTTATAAGCTGCTGACGGAGAAGATCGTCGCACTGAGCATTGAACCCAAGCCCGAACAGGAGCCTGTTCCGGAGACTACAGTCGAATCTGTTCCCCAAAAAAGTGAAACTGAATAACACTATCCCGAGTGCAATGCACTCGGGATCAATTTTATTCAGTTACTATTTGATACTGGTGCTCACCGGTGAAGCTTGAAGAAAGGCCGTCATCAATATAAACAGTCTTGAGCGCAGTGAGCATATCGAGAGCTGACCAGTCGGAAACACCGCGCGTTCCTGTAAGGCGAAGCATCGTTAGGCCAGTGAAGTCCTCAAGGCCGTTCGTTGTATCAACAGTGCAGCTTACAAGCTCCAGCTCGGTTATTGCCCGTTCGCGGTCAAACGACTTAAAGAATCCACCGCTGAGATTGCAGTCATACAGCTTCACGCTGCGCAGCGAGCTCATATCCAGCACCTGCTTGATATCGCTCAGCGAGCAGTTTGAAAACGCAACGCTCTGTATATTCACAAGCGGCTTGAATACCGAGAAGTCGGTGCAGCTTGCGCCGATGAAGCTCGCGTGCGTAAGCTCCTGGCACTTATTCAGATCACCGAGTGAGCCGAGCGGATTGTAATTTGCGCTGATTTTCCGAAGCTCGGGCAGATTGCCGACGCCGTCGAGCGCCGCGACTCTGCTGCCGTCGATATTAAGGCTCGTTATCGAGCAGGCCGGCATCGTTTCGAGGCTGCTCAGGCTCTGGTACTGAAGCCAAAGCGTTTTGAGTCCTGTGAAATACCGCAGATCCGACAAATCGTTTACGCTGCCGCGGCTGACGGTTTTTTCATTGCCCTGCCAATCGGTGTACGCTGCGGATTTGTCGCTCTGGCTTACGCTGCCGACCCCGGCTGTAGGCTCATGCATGCTGTATTCATTGCCGCAGATATAAAGCTCGGTTATGCCCTTTAGCTCCCCTACCGTTATATCGCCGCTCTCCTTGCCGGTATACTCGCGCGCGGCATTTTCAAAAACGGCGTTTTTGAAGTCGCACACCGTATCGGCGGCAAGCGTTTCTATCTGCGTTGTCGGCGTGAGCAGCTTTTCGAGATAGCCCGTGAAGTAGCCGACAATGAGCGCAGCCAGCAGCACGCCGAACACGGCGACGGCTATCGACCAGCGCGCGATCTTTCTCACCTTGCCTGGCTTTTTCTTTTCCTTTTTCTCTTTCTTGGGCGGCACGGGCGCAGCTTTTGCCGTTTCGGTCGTCGGGCGCGGCGAGGCATCTGCAAAGTTTTCGCTGTTTAAAAGCGGCGCGCTGTACAGCTTATCATAGAAATACTCATCGCTCGGATACGTGTATTTCATCAGGGCAAAAATATTGCCTATCTGAAGCTCCATGCCGGGTGTGAGCGCCGTTTCCTCGATAAAAATGTTTATGGTCTTTATCTTTTTCGACTGCGCATAGTGCATCTCGCGCCGGCAGTTATCCGAGCGCATATATGCATTGGATATGAACGCAACGACAAGGTGCGCGTCTGCAAGGTGCGAGGCAATACACTCCTGCCACTCGCTGCCGACCTCAATGCCCTCGTCATACCAGATGTTATATCCGCGGCGATGCATGTCGCTGACAATGGGCAGGACCGCGTCGTCATCCGCGTGCGCATAGCTTATAAATATGTAAGGCTTATCACCCTCGTATGGCTTGAAATACTCAAAATCGCTCATAATTCTCTCCTTTTGACAGAAGAATTATAGTCTCACGGGCGAAAAAATGCAATTACAATTCTGTAAATAACAGCATCTGTATTCTGCGCATAAAATGTATAGCAGGCATCAGAGTCTGCAAAGGAGGATATAGATGGCTCAATTCACAAACCAGGCCAGCATAAGCTACAACGGCTTGACCGCCAATTCAAATATCGTAACAGGCGAAATCACACGAGTGCTCAGCGTGAGCAAGACCTCGGTTTCCGGCAGCTATCGCCGCGGCGATACGCTGACCTATGCCGTGAGCATCAGCAACACAGGCTCAGCGCCGTACACCGGCCTTACGGTCACCGACGATCTCGGCGCGTACACCGCCGGCACCGCATCGGTAACGCCCCTGACGTTTGCCGGCGATTCGGTTCTGTATTATGTAAATGGCGTTCTTCAGGCCGCGCCTACCGTTGCGGCCGGCCCACCGCTCACGATAAGCGGCATAAGCGTGCCTGCCGGGGGCAACGCGCTTATAGTATACAGAGCCGCGGCAAACGACTACGCCGCGCCCGGCACAGGCGGCAGCATAGTGAACACCGCATCCGTAAGCGGCGGCGGACTGACAGAGCCGATAAGCGCAAGCGAGACCGTCACGGCCGATACTTCTGCGCTTTTGAGCATAACCAAGGCGCTGAACCCGACGGTAGTTGCCGAGAACGGGCAGATAGCGTACACCTTCACTATCCGCAACACCGGCGCGGAGGCCGTCGATGCCGCAGCCGCCCTCGTTGTAAGCGATACCTTTGACCCGGCTCTCAAGAGTCCTATAAGCGTAACGCTAAACGGCAACGCGTGGCCCGAGACCGGAAACTACAGCTATAACGCCGCAACCGGCGTCTTTGCCACGACAGCAGGCCGCATCACCGTTCCTGCCGCGATCTACACGCAGGATGCAGCTACCGGACTTTGGACGATCACCCCCGGCACCGCCGTTTTGACCGTGACCGGCACGATCTGACGGCAGCAGCACGAAAAAAATGCAGCGTCCCCGTGGGGCGCTGCATTTTTGGCGCCGGTGGTGGGACTCGACCTGCGCTGCGGCGCAGGCCACCTCGGGTTGAAACGTGCCGCCGGCACGTTTCTAAGCGCCCTCGGGTTCGAGTCCTTTCATGCAAAAAAGACAGCGCCCCCGTGGGACGCTGTCCTTTTTTGGTGCCGGTGGTGGGACTCGACCTGCGCTGCGGCGCAGGCCACCTCGGGTTGAAACGTGCCGCCGGCACGTTTCTAAGCGCCCTCGGGTTCGAGTCCTTTCATGCAAAAAAGACAGCGCCCCCGTGGGACGCTGTCCTTTTTTGGTGCCGGTGGTGGGACTCGAACCCACACGGAGTCGCCCCCGGCGGATTTTGAATCCGCTACGTCTACCATTCCATCACACCGGCGAACAGAAACAGTTGTATTATAACCTATAAAAGCGCATTATTCAAGAGCGGTATTCAGATAATCTGTGTAATTTTTTGTTCTCGGATTACAATTTTTTTGTCTTTGCCACTACCATAATTGAAAATTATATGTTACAATATTTCAATGTAAAATTATAAGAAAGAGGCCAAGCCATGAAAAAGATACTCGTACTTGAGGATGAACCGAATATCCGCAGTTTTGTGGTCATTAACCTCCGCCGCAGCGGATATGAGCCCCTCGAAGCCGAAAACGGCACGACCGCTCTGGCTCTGCTCGAGAAAAATCCTGACGTCTGCCTTGCTCTCCTGGACGTCATGCTTCCCGATATCGACGGCTTTGAAGTCTGCCGCCGCATACGCGCATCCGGCTCGAAGATCGGCATAATCATGCTGACCGCCAAAAGCCAGGAGATCGACAAGGTCACAGGACTTATGACCGGTGCCGACGACTATGTTACAAAGCCCTTCTCTCCTGCTGAGCTTACCGCGCGCGTTGACGCACTCGTGCGCCGCCTCGGCAATGATGCCGGCGATAAGCCCAGCTATGAAATATCAAGCGGTCCGTTCCTGCTCAACACGCGCAACCGCACCCTTGAAAAGGACTGCAAGCGCCTGAAGCTTACGCAGATAGAATATCTGCTGATGAAGCTGTTTATGGAAAACCCCGGCAAGGCAATGTCGCGCGAGGATATACTTAAAGCGGTTTGGGGCGACGATTTCTCCGGCGAGCTTAAGACCGTTGACGTCAATATTCGCCGTCTTCGCCTGAAGATCGAGGCCGATCCCACCGAGCCCGAATTTCTCACGACCGTTTGGGGCTTCGGCTATAAGTGGGGCTACTGATACAGATTATTTCCCGGGAAGTGTCCAATGTTTTTTAAAAATCTTAAATGGCAGCTGCTTGCATCGAGCATTGCGGCGGTCATTCTTATCGCATGCCTGATCGCCTTTGCCGCAAACAAGCTTATTGTTCCGGCGATCATAATCGCAATCATAATCGCGGCTTACATTATTCTCGTCAATATATGGTTCGATCACTACATATCAAAGCCCATTGAGGATCTGAGCGAATCTGCAAGGCACATTGCCGACGGCAGCTACGGCGCGCAGGTCCAGTCGGTCGGAGATAACGAGATCGGCAGGCTAACGGAAGATATAAACATCATGTCCGAAAAAATTGCGCGTTCGGACAAAGCCACGGCCGAGTTCATTTCGCAGATATCGCATGAGCTGCGCACGCCGCTGACGGCAATACTCGGCTGGAGCGAGACCTTGCAGTATGATCCGGCAATAAAAGACGAATCTCTGCGCGGTGTGAAGATAATCTCCAAGGAGGCCGAGAGGCTGACCGGCATGGTCGCCGATCTTCTGGAGTTTACGCGCATTCAGGACGGCAGATTTAATCTGCGCATGGAGCTTGTCGATATCGCCGCCGAGCTTGAGGATTCGCTGTTTACCTACGGAAAACTCATGAGCGAGGCCGGGATCGAGGTCAATTATGAGCCGCCAGAGTATGACATCCCGCTAATATCCGGCGATCCCGAGCGCCTGAAACAGGTGTTTCTCAATCTGCTGGATAACGCCGCAAAGCACGGCGGCGACGGTGGAAAGGTTGACATAACGCTTACGCTTGAAAAGGATCACGTCATCATCCGCATTCGCGACTACGGCAAGGGAATTCCTGCCGGCGAGCTGCCGTATGTCAAGAACAGATTTTACAAAGGCAGCAGCAAAAACCGCGGCAGTGGCATAGGACTTGCGGTGTGCGACGAGATAATCAGCCGTCACGGCGGCAAGCTCGACATCGCGAACGCTGAGGGCGGCGGCTGCATTGCCGAAATAAGCTTACCCTTGTCAGAAAATTGAGGTATATAAATGTCAGATAAAAAAGATTCGTCTTCGGTAAAATTCAAGACCTCCATCGGCGGTCAGGCTCTTATCGAGGGCATTATGATGCTCGGACCGGAAAAGCGCGCGATCGTGTGCCGCGGCTCGGGCGAAATGGTCGAAAAAGTCGAGAAAGTAACTCCGCTCAAGGCAAAAAGTCCCGTACTCGGGCTTCCTCTTATCCGCGGAGTTGCAGCTTTTATCTCGTCTATGGTAAACGGCGTTAAGGCACTGTCGTTCTCTGCCGATCAGCTTCCCGAGGATATGCAGGAGGAGCCGGATAAGATCGACCTTTGGATAGAAAAGCACTTTTCAAACGAAACCGCGCAGAAACTTATAATAGGCGTTGCCGTTGTTCTCGGCATTGCGCTTTCGCTGTTTCTGTTTTTGTTCCTTCCGACGTTTATTGTCGGCCTGTTCCCGGCCGTTAAAGCCGATTTTTATTGGCGGACTCTGCTTGAGGGCATACTCAAGCTTGTCATTTTCTTTATATATCTGATACTATGCTCAAAGATGAAGGATATGAAGCGCCTTTTTGCCTATCACGGAGCCGAGCACAAGACGATCTTCTGTTATGAAAAGGGGCTTCCGCTGACGGTTGAAAATGTGCGCCCTCAGCCGAGGCTGCATCCGAGATGCGGAACGAGCTTCATATTCGTCGTTATTATAATAAGTATAATAGCAGGCTCGTTTATCCATGTTTCCGACACGCTGCTTCGCATGGGGCTTAAGTTCCTCATGCTTCCGCTCATCGTCGGACTGAGCTACGAACTTAACCGCTGGGTCGGCAGACACGACAACATCTGTTCTGCAATACTCTCATGGCCGGGCAAGCAATTTCAGCGCATAACGACAAATGAGCCCGACGATGAGATGATCGAATGCGCCATCCGTGCGCTTGAGCTCGTTATCCCCGAAGAAAAAGGCAGCGATGCCTGGTAAATAAGGATCTTGGAAAATGCCGAAAACATATAATGATATCTACTTCTCAGTCAGAAATAAGCTGAGAGAAAGCGGCGTTGAGGCCTTTAGCCTCGAGGCCCGTATACTTCTTGCCGCAGCCGCCGGGAAAACCACCGAGCAGCTCATGCGCGATATGTATCTCTACACATCGCCCGAAATCGAAGAACGGACGCACAGCATGATAGAGCGCCGGCTTCAGGGTGAGCCGCTTGCGTATATCTCCGGCTCATGGGAGTTTTACGGTTTGCCGATGACGGTAACACCTGATGTTCTCATTCCGCGCATGGATACCGAGATACTCGTCGATGCGGCAATAGACGCAATAAAGGGCTTTGGCATGAAGGGCAGAGTGCTTGACCTGTGCTGCGGCAGCGGCTGCATCGCCTGCGCCATTGCAAACGAACTCCCTGCCGCGCGCGTCGTGGCCGCCGACATAAGTCCATCGGCGCTTGAGGTTTGCAGGAAGAATATCAAGGATAATAAGCTCACCTCACGGATAATCCCCATGAACGCCGACGCGACGACCTGGCCGCCGATGAGCATCGGAAGCTTTGACGTCATCGTTTCAAATCCGCCATACATTCCCTCGTTTGAGCTTATAGAGCTTGACTGCTCGGTGCGCGATTACGAGCCTATGACGGCGCTCGACGGCGGCGAGGACGGCCTTGATTTCTACAGAGCCATCATCAAATACTGGACAATAACAATGCGGCCTAACGGACTTATGATGTTCGAGGTCGGCGAAGGTCAGGCTGACGAAGTCAAGATGATGCTGCTCAAAGCCGGCTTTGTTTCGGTAGAGGGCCGCAACGATACGCTCGGCTTTGAGCGCGTCGTTATAGGTAAATGGAAAAACGAATTCTGATATAAGTTGAGGTAAAAGAAATGGCTGAAAAGAAAAAAGCACCCATCTCCACTCACTCGCAGGCAAGCGATAAGAAAAAAGCGCTTGAGACCTGCATAGCGCAGATAGAGAAAAACTACGGCAAGGGCGCTATCATGCGCCTTGGCGACGATATTCCCGTTAACGTTGAGGCCCTGTCGACCGGTTCGCTCTCGCTCGACCTTGCTCTCGGCATAGGCGGCGTTCCAAAGGGCAGGATCATCGAGATCTACGGACCCGAGGCTTCGGGTAAAACAACGCTTGCGCTGCACGTCGTCGCGGCGGCTCAGAAGGCCGGCGGCGAGGCGGCATACATCGACGTCGAGCACGCGCTCGAGCCTGCATACGCCCGTGCGCTGGGCGTCGATATCGACAGTCTGCTCATCTCTCAGCCGGACACCGGCGAGCAGGCGCTCGACATCACCGAAAGTCTTGTCCGCTCGAGCGCAGTTGACGTTGTAGTTGTTGACTCGGTCGCAGCCCTTATCCCCCGTATCGAGCTTGAAGGCGAAATGGGCGACTCCGTCGTCGGCGCCCTTGCAAGACTCATGTCGCAGGCAATGCGCCGTCTTGCAGGCTGCATCTCGAAAAACGGCTGCACCGTTATATTCATAAACCAGCTGCGTCAGAAGATCGGCGTTATGTACGGAAATCCGGAAACCACTCCCGGCGGTCTTGCGCTTAAATACTACGCCTCCGTTCGTATCGACGTGCGCAGGATCGAGACGCTCAAGGTGGGCGGAGAGATGATCGGCAACCGCACGCGCGCAAAGGTCATAAAGAACAAGTGCGCTCCCCCGTTCAAAGAGGCAGAGTTTGACATCATGTACGGCGAGGGTATTTCCAAGGTCGGCGAGATCGTTGACCTCGGCGTTAAGCTTGAGATAATCGACAAGGCCGGCGCATGGTTCACCGTCGGTGAGCAGCGCATTCAGGGCCGGGACGCCGTTAAGGAATACCTGCTTGCAAATCCCGAGATCTGCAATAACATTGAACAGCAAATACGCGATAATGCGTACAAGCTCATGAGCCCGCAGGCACGCAAGGCAGCCCAGGCAGCAGGACGCGCGGTGGATGTTTCCGCCGACGATTTTGAAGGCTGATACAAGTGACGCTGCGTGAAATAAAGCAGACCTCGCCGGAGCGCTTCACGCTCGTTTTCGACGACGGAACGGAGCTTAAAACCACACTCGGCATAATAACCGAGCGCTTTATCCACTCTGGAATGAACTTTGACGAGGATGCATACAACGAGCTTGTTTCGGCATGCACGCTCGCACTTGCTAAGGCAAGGGCGCTGAGGATCATAAACGCCCGTCCGATGTCGCGCGAGGAGCTGCGCAAGCGGCTCGTTGAAAAGGGCGAAACACCCGAAAACGCCGAGGAGTGCGCCGAATGGCTGTGTCAAATGGGCCTTATTAACGACGCCGAATACGCCGGAAGCGTTGTTAGGCACTATGCCGCCAAGGGCTACGGCGCATCTCGCATAAAGCAGGAGCTGCGTCGGCACGGAGTTTCGCGCGAGCTGTGGGACGAGGCCATGTCTCAGATGCCCGAGCAGGACGAATATCTTGCGCGATTTCTCCGCTCAAGGCTCAGCGATACCGGCGACCGGGCGCAGGTAAAAAAGGTCTCGGACGCGCTGTTTCGGCGCGGCTACTCGTGGGATCAGATAAAACACGCACTTAATGAATTTGATACTCAAGGTGATTACTGAATGGACAGGACAATTGCCCTAATTTCTTTGGGCTGTGCAAAAAACCTCGTCAACAGCGAGCAGATGCTGTATCTGCTGAGCGAAGCAGGCTATGCGCTCGCCCCGTCGCCGGACGGCGCGGACGCAGTTATAATAAACACCTGCGGCTTTATAGACGCCGCAAAAAGCGAAGCGATCGATACCATTCTTGAAATGGCAAAGCTCAAGGCCGAGGGCAGACTCGGCAAGATCATAGTGACCGGCTGCCTTACCGAACGCTACCGCGCCGCAGTTACCGATGAGCTTCCGGAGGTTGACGCCATCCTCGGCGTCGGCAGCTTCGGCGATATCGTTCCTGCTGTGAACGCAGTTTTTGAAGAAAAGCCGGTGAGCCTTTTTGCGGACAACAGCGCCCCCGTGGACGAGATACCGCGCGTTGTAAGCACCGGCCCGTCGTGGGCATATCTGCGCATCGCCGAGGGCTGCGATAACTTCTGCGCCTTCTGCGCGATTCCGTACATACGCGGCAGATACCGCTCGAGAGAGATGGAAAACGTTGTTGAGGAAGCGCGCGACCTCGCCGCGCACGGCGTGAAGGAGATCATCGTCATCGCGCAGGATATAACGCGCTACGGCACGGATCTTTACGGAAAGCGCTGCCTTGCAGAGCTTTGCCGCCGGATAAGCGAGATCGACGGCGTTGAATGGATAAGGCTGCACTACACCTATCCCGATCAGTTCGACGATGAGCTTATCGACGAGATCGCATCCAATCCCAAGATAGTAAAATATCTGGACATACCCATCCAGCATATAAATAACAAGATCCTGAAAACCATGAACAGGCACGGCACGGGCGACGATATACGCGCACTGTTTAAAACTCTGCGCCGCCGTATCCCCGGACTTGTTCTGCGCACAAGCCTTATTGCCGGTCTGCCCGGCGAGGGCGAGGATGAGTTTGAGGAGCTGTGCAGCTTCCTGCTCGAAGCCAAGATCGAGCGCGCCGGCGTTTTCCCCTTCTCCCCCGAGGAGGGCACCCCGGCAGCGAAAATGGAGCATGTTCCGTTTGAGGAGGCTCAGCGCCGCGCAGACCTCATCATGGATATTCAGGCACGCATAATGGATGATTTCGCAGCCTCGCTCGTCGGAAAGGTCCTGCCGGTCATCTGCACCGACCACGACGCCGACGGCAACTGGATCGGCCGGAGCTGCTATGACTCGCCCGACATTGACGGTCTTGTTGTTTTCGAAGGCCGCGGCGGCGAGGGGCAGATCGTTCCCGTGCGCATAACCGCCGTTTCCGACGACGGCAACCTTATCGGACTGGAGGAATAATCATGAACACACCTAATAAGATCACCGTTGGCAGAATAATTCTTGTCCCTGTTTTTCTGGTGCTGCTGTACCTTGATTTCCCGTACTGGGCGCTCGCGGTTTACATAATTGCATGCATGAGCGACCTTATTGACGGAAGGATCGCAAGAAAGTACAATCTCGTCACCGATTTCGGCAAGTTTATGGATCCTCTTGCGGATAAAATGCTCGTGCTGTCGGCAATGTGCTACTTTGTCGAGGTCGGACTTATGCCCGGCTGGGTAGTCGCGGTCGTTCTGCTGCGCGAGTTCGGCGTTTCGGGTCTGAGGCTGCTTGCAGTCGAGCAAGGCATAGTCATTGCCGCCGCGTGGTCGGGAAAGATCAAAACCGGCGTTACGATGGTCGCGCTCGGCATTCTCATCATCGCTACCCAGCCCTGGTTCCCCGCTCCGCAGGTCGTTGCGGTCATATGCTGGGTGCTGATCCTTGTCACGACGCTGTACTCCGGCATCGAATATTTCGTAAAAAACATCAACGTGTTCAAGCACTGTGCTTGACACGAATTGTCCGCAATGGTAATATTCTATTGGCGCTGAACGGAAGAAGTACTTCTCCCCTCGCCCGTACAGAGAGGCTTTGCATCAGCTGAGAGCATGGCCGCGGTGATGAGAAGGAAATGCGTCCGGGAGCCTCGGAGGAGGAAATGCCTCCGCGTATGCCGCGTTAAGGCCTTTAAGCTACAAAAGAGAGTGGAACCGCGTAAATCACGCCTCTCATGGTCAAGGCCATGAGAGGCTTTATTTTTCATAAGGAGTTTAATTATGAAGCTTTATAATTCTGCAACAAGAAAGAAAGAGGACTTTGTCCCCAATCATCCGGATATAGTTAAGATGTACACCTGCGGCCCGACGGTGTATCACTTTGCGCACATCGGAAACCTCCGCTCGTACATCATGGAGGACGTTCTTGAAAAGTATCTGCGCTATGCCGGCTATAACGTCAAGCGCGTTATGAATATTACCGACGTCGGCCACCTCACGAGCGACGCCGACGAGGGCGAGGACAAGATGCTCAAGGGCGCAAAGCGCGAGCACAAGTCAGTCATGGAGATCGCAAAGTTCTACACCGACGCATTCTTCTCCGACTGCGCAAAGCTCAACATCAAGACCCCCGACGTTGTTGAGCCTGCGACAAACTGCATCGACGAGTATATCAAGATCATCTCCAAGCTCATGGACACGGGCTATGCATATTTTGCCGGCGGCAACGTTTATTTCGACACCTCGAAGCTTGAGCGCTACTATATTTTCAACGACTTTAACGCAGATGATCTCGACGTCGGCGTGCGCGAGGGCGTTGAGGAGGACGTGAACAAGCGCAACAAGAACGACTTCGTTCTGTGGTTTACGAAGTCCAAGTTCGAGGATCAGGCGCTCAAATGGGACTCCCCCTGGGGCGTCGGCTATCCCGGCTGGCACATTGAGTGCTCCGGCATATCCATGAAGCACCTCGGCGAGGATCTTGACATTCACTGCGGCGGCATCGACAACGCTTTTCCGCATCACACCAACGAGATCGCTCAGTCCGAGTCCTACCTCGGCCACAAGTGGTGCAACTACTGGATGCATGTTCTGCATCTGAACACAAACTCCGGCAAAATGAGCAAGTCCAAGGGCGAATTTCTGACCGTTTCGCTGCTTGAGGAAAAGGGCTATGACCCCCTCGCCTATCGCCTGTTCTGCCTGCAGAGCCACTATCGCAAGTCGCTCGTGTTCAGCTGGGAAAACCTTGACAACGCGCAGGGCACCTATAATAAGCTCGTAAACCGCATAGCCGCGCTCAAGGCAAGCGGCGAAGCAATCGACGAAGACGCAATGGCAGCGCTCAAGTCCAAGTTCACCGCAGCTTTGGATAACGACCTGAACACCTCGCTTGCCGTCACCGCGCTGTACGATGTTCTTAAATACAAGACCAACGACGACACAAAGCTTGCCGCGATCGCAGACTTTGACAAGGTGCTCAGCCTCAGTCTTATCGAAAAGGCCGACGCACGGCGCGAAGAGCTTAAAAAGCAGGCCGTCTCCGGCGGCGCGGAGTTCACCGTTATCTCCGAGTCCGGCGAGCAGAACGCCGAGATCGAGGCGCTGCTCAAGGCGCGCGCCGAGGCAAAGAAGGCCAAAAACTTCGCCGAGGCCGACCGCATCCGCGATGAGCTGAAGGCTCAGGGCATCGAAGTCACCGATATCCCCAACGGCGCAAAGTGGAAAAAGACCTGAGAATTTTGCAATAACGTTAATTAAATCAACAGCCGCGGAAACTTCTGTTACCGCGGCTGTTGCTGTCATATGTTATCTAATAATCGTTCTGTTAATTTACGTTGCTTGCTGCAACGGCTCTTTTGACTGTATAATCAGTCTATCAGCTCAAGGAGGCATAGTTATGTTAGACGAAAATATAAAACAGCTCAGAAAAGCAAAAGGGCTTTCGCAGGAAGAGCTTGCGATAAAATTAAACGTTGTGAGGCAGACCGTATCTAAATGGGAAAACGGAGTTTCCCATAGTTAAAGATACCACACCAAATATGATGAACCCACGCTTATAC
>OLRQ01000638.1_pt1 | contig 34363 bp, 26 predicted proteins | sample 1671971 | NCBI WGS metagenome assembly OLRQ01 (sample SAMEA3136631, study PRJEB25190) | human gut metagenome | biome: human gut; feature: human-associated habitat; material: faeces | place: Austria | collected 2013
GCTGCGCCTGCATGACTTAATGCAACACTATTGCGTTTTGAAATTCAATTCACCAGAGAATATGACTGCACGTCCGAAATGCGCTGCGATTGCTGGACCGCGACGTGCTACGACCGCGGGGCCGCGATGCGTTGCGGCCGAAGGGTTACGATGCGGTGTCGGTCGCGTAAGGAGGGGCGTGCTGCGCTACAATGGCTGGTGTTGACGCGGCTGGGGAAGGGGGCTGCATATGGCGCGCGCGAAAGACGTCGTCAAGCTTGTGCGCGACGGATTGGGCGATACCACATCGGCGGCCCGTCTGCGCGAGATAATCAAAATCTTGCGTCACAACGAGGTTTCCAAGGGCCTTACCCCGAAGAAGCTCGTTTCGCTTCTTGAGGATCTTGGTCCGACGTTTATCAAGCTGGGCCAAATACTCTCGTCGCGTTCCGACATGCTTCCGCAGGAATATTGTCTTGCGCTGCAATCGCTTCGAAGCTCGACGACCCCTGAACCATTCGAGCGCATTGAGCAGCGTTTTCGTAATTTCTACGGAGAGCGCTACGACGACATCTTTTCTTCGATTGAACGGGTGCCGCTCGGCTCCGCTTCCATCGCGCAGGTCCATCGAGCCGTTCTTGCCGAGGGCGATTCCACGGTGGCGATAAAAATTCGCCGCGACCATGTCAAAGAGGACATGCAGCGTGACATTCAGCTTATGCGTCGTGCGGCCGATCTGATGAACCTTGCCGGATCGACCGTGCTTGCGGGCGTGGACATCGTCACGGTCATTGACGAGTTCGACAGAACCGTTCGCGAGGAGATAGATTTCAAGATAGAGCTTGAGAATCTTCGCCGTTTTTCCCTGGGGCTCAAAGGGGAGCGCGGCGTGTCGTGCCCGAGGGTTTATCCCGAGTATTCCGACGAGACCGTCCTTGTAATGGAATTCGTCGAGGGGATTTCTCTCGAGCATGTCGACGCCTTGAGGGAGGCGGGCTATAGCCTGAGAGACCTCGGCGATCGCATCGCGAATTCCTACATGCACCAGATGATAGACGCGGGTTTTTTCCATGCGGACCCCCATGCGGCCAACATCATCGTGCGTCCTGCGCTGACGAAGGAAGAACGCGAAGAGGGCAAGAAAGACCGTGGCGAGGTCGTATGGATCGATTGCGGCATGATGGGAGAGCTATCTCCCCACGAACGCGGCCTGTTCTTCGACATGATGAAGGCCATGGTGTTCAAGGACGGCCATACCCTCACCGATTTGTTCATAGAGTGGGGGCGCGTCAGCGACGCTCCGGGCAAGAAGCTTAATTACGGGCAATTGCTGCAGGACCTCACCACGTTGGTGAACCGCTACGCCGCTGAAGACGCCTACTCCATGGACATAGCTCAGCTGCTAAACGATATCATGGCTATTCTCGACACGGCGAATGTCATCATGCCGCGCAGCTTCGTCATGCTTGTTCGTGGCCTTGCGTCTTTGCAGGGGACGCTTATCTCCCTCACTCCTGACATCAGTATTCTCAAGGTGGTCGAGCGCTACGTGCGCAGCGCGGCGAATAGACGTTTCGATCCGTTCAAGGAGACCGAAGACAGGCTCGTTCAAGCCGTTGCCACAACCGACAAGGCAATGCAGATTCCCGAACGCGTTGTGAACGTGCTCGATATGGCCGAGAAAGGAAGGCTGAAAATCGGGTTCGACCTTGCCGAGGCAAATCAGCCCATGGAGATGCTCAGCAGGATTGTTGACCGGTTGAGTCTTGCCATCATCACGGCGGGTCTTTTCATAGGGTCTTCGACCATCTATTCGGCGGGTATGCAGCCGCAGCTGTTCGGCGTTCCGGTCATCGGTTTTCTCGGTTATTTCGGAGCAGCGGTGCTCAGCGTCTACATCATTGTCAAAATACGAAAAGGCGCGTAAATCGAACAAATGTTTTCTTATAAGGGTCTATCATCTATAATTCGTGCATCGGCGCATGGGTTTGTGCGCCGTGCATCCTGACGTCGAGCGGAAAGGAGGGTCATCTATGGAGAACCTTTTTACCGAAATGGACAATGCCGCGAAAATGGCGGCAGCGCCTCTTGCTGTTCGCATGCGCCCTCGTACGCTTGACGAGCTGACGGGGCAACAGCATGCGGTTGGTCCTGGGAGCTGGCTTTTTGCGGCCATCGCATCTGACGCTCTTTCGTCGGTCATCCTCTTCGGCCCTGCGGGAACGGGAAAGACGAGCATCGCGCACATCATCGCCGAAAGCACCAAGGCCGCCTTCGTCGAGGTTTCCGCCATCGGCGGCACGGTTTCCGACCTCCGCCGAGAAATCGCCGCGGCCGAGAAGCGGCTTGTCCTCAACGGAATGCGCACCATACTCTTTGTCGACGAGATCCACCGTTTCAACCGAAGCCAGCAAGACGCATTGCTTCATGCCGTGGAAAACCGCACGGTCGTGCTTATCGGCGCCACGACGGAGAATCCGTTTTTCGAAGTGAATTCGGCGCTGATATCCCGTTCGCGCGTCATTGAGCTCGAGGCTCTCTCCGACGAGGATGTCGCTTCTATCGTCCGCCGGGCTCTCAAGGACGAACGCGGGCTGAAAGGCGAATTCGAACTGACGAATGACGCGCTCGATGCGGTGGTGAACCTTTCGGGGGGCGATGCCCGCAGCGCATTGACAACCCTTGAGCTTTCGGCCGGGCTTGCGCGGGAAAGCGCGCGCAAGGGCGTTTCGTCCGAGGGCGAAGCCTTGCTCATCGATGCCGATATGGTGGCGCTGGCAACGCCTCATCGGGCTCTCCCGTACGATAAGAACAAAGACATGCATTACGACGTCATCAGTGCGTTCATCAAATCCATGAGGGGTAGCGACCCCGATGCAGCCCTGTATTGGCTCGCGCGCATGATAGATGGCGGCGAAGACCCCAAGTTCATTGCTCGGCGAATCTTCATCCTGGCGAGCGAAGATATCGGCAACGCCGATCCGCAGGCGCTGCTTATCGCGGAAGCGGCTTTTCGTGCGGTCGAAGTCATCGGCCTTCCCGAGTGCCGCATCAACCTTGCTCAGGCCGTTATTTACATGGCGCTTGCGCCGAAGAGCAATGCGGCCGAGGCCGGAATAGACGCGGCTCTTTACGAGGTGCGGCGCGGCCCCCGTCGCGACGTACCGAGCTATCTGCGCGACAGGCATCGTCCCGGTTCTGAGCACTACGGGGAGTACAAGTACCCGCACAATTATCCGGGGCATTGGGTCGACCAGCGTTATCTTCCCGAAGGCCTTGAACGGGGCTGTTTCTACCATCCGAGCGAAAACGGCTGGGAGTCCTACCGTGTAGATGCGGTCCGTCGAGACAGGGGCTCGGCCGCCCGTGATACACTGCACAGCTGAACACGCTAAATCGGAGCATTTTCGAAGGTCAGGAGTAGTTTATGGACACATCGGTTATTTCTGGGGTCGTTCTTCCCATCGTCTTCATTGTTGTGGGTGTCGCGCTTGTATGGGCGCTTGTCGAACTCATCATGGTTCTACGCCGCACGCGCACGACCGTTGAAACCATGGAGGCGGAAATCACTCCCATTCTCAAGGACGTGCGTGAAATCACGGAGAGTGTCAAGCCTGCGGCGGACAAGGTCGATCCGCTCGTGGAACGAGTTTCTCTTGCGGTGGATGCTGCCAACCTCGAAATCATGAGATTGGACGGCATTCTGGAAAACGTGAACGAAATCACCGAGACGGCGGCGAGTGCCGCGAATGCGGTCGATGCCGTGGCGAATACCCCGCTGCGTCTTGTTAACACGGCTACCGAGAAGCTGCGTGATGCGTTCTCGGGACGCAGGGTTTCTGACGAATCCGCCTGTCTTGCCGATGCTCAGGAATCCGGCGCAGGCAAGGGGGGCCCGAGCGCATCGGGGGAGGGTCGCGTTCAGGCGGCCACCGAGAGTGCGGCGGCAGAGCGGTCCCGCGCAGCGCACGACGAGGGAGTTTCTGTAGAGCCTCTCCAGGCTTGCGAACAGAATGCTTCGTGCCCCGATGCCGCGAAGTCCGAATCGGGCGAAGCAGGCGCGCAGGAGAAGTATTTCACCTACGGCTCCAAGCAAGAATAGGGTCGGGCGGGGTCGTATGTCTCACAAGGGCAAGACGAGTGCGCAGCGCTGCGATGACGCGCGCCGCCGTTTCTATGTCGTCTGGATGCTTATCGGCATTGCGTTTCTGGTGTATCTGCTCGGTCGCGTGCTCGATATCTTGGCCGTGCCGGTGGCCGTTGTGGTATGGACGGTCGTCTTCGTGCTGTGCTTGAGGACTCCTGTCGCAAAGCTCGAGTCGCTCGGGGTGCCGCGCGTTGTCGGAACGGCCCTTTCGTATCTGGGCATGGGTGCGGTTGCGGCAGTGCTTCTGGCCACTATGTTCTCTCCTGCTTCGGGGATCTCCGAACAGTTTTCCAACATGCTCGCCGGCTTGCCGGGCTACGCCCAGGCGCTCATAGAGTGGGGAAACCATCTGTACAGCCAATACGCCTCGGTCCTTCAGGACGAATCGGTGCGCAATTGGCTGAATTCGGCGGCAGAGAACCTGACCGACTGGGCATCGACCACGGCGCGACTCTCGGCGGACGGTGTCCTCGTCTTCGGTACGGGCGTCGCCAATTCCCTGATGATCATAGGTTTTGCGCTTGTTGTGGCATTCTGGGTGCTTATGGAGCTGCCGTCGATCGGTCGAGAGGCGAAGCGCTTCATTCCCGAGAACCGTCAGCAAGAGGCCGAAATGCTTCACCTCACCTTCACGCGCGTCATGGGCGGTTATTTGAAGGCTACGCTTCTTCAATGTTTCCTCATTGGCCTTGCGTGCGGCATCGGTTTTCATTTCATCGGTATTCCGAATGCCGCTGCGCTCGGGCTTATCACGGGAGTCATGAACATCATCCCCGTCGTGGGTCCTTGGATCGGCGGCGTTATAGCGGCGCTTGTGGGGTTGTTCGTCGATCCCTGGGCGGCGTTTTTTGCCCTGGTTCTCACCATCGTCGTGCAGCAGTTCGTCTACACGTTCATCTCTCCGAAGATCATGTCGAATTCCGTAGACGTTCATCCCGCCATCGTCATCGTAGTGCTGCTGGTTGGAAGCGCGATAGGCGGTTCCATGGCGGGGCTTGTGGGCAGTGTTGTCGGTATGTTGCTTTCTATTCCGCTCGCGGCTATTTTGAAAACCGTGTTCGTGTTCTATTTCGAAAGAGAGACCGAACGGCAGGTTGTTTCGGAAGACGGGGTCTTTTTCAAAGGCATGCCGTCCGATTTGCGCGACGAAGACGGGGCTCCCGATGCTGTGGCGGACGCTGTGGCTCCGGTCCGCAAGCACAGGTCGTTTGCCGCCGTTTTCCTGGGCGATGGAAAGCGCTCGCGTGCGGAGACCGACCGTTCTTCGCAAACGCCCCTGGGACCGCATGACGTAGATTCTCGTGAAGAATCGGGCCGTAACTCCGATTAATGCGTAGAATGCAGGAAGCAAACGCGCTTAATGTCAGCGCGCTCGCCTTGTTTTAGGTATTATTTCGCTGTTCAAAAAAAGGCGCGGATGCGCCGAGACGAAAACGAGAGTGAGACCAGCTAGATGAAGTACATGACTACCGCGGAAATCCGCGAGAAGTACCTGAGCTTCTTCGAGGAGAAGGGCTGCAAGCGCATGCCGTCCTCTTCGTTGATTCCCGACGACCCCAGCCTTCTGCTGACCAGCGCAGGCATGGTTCAGTTCAAGCCGTACTTTCTTCATGTTAAGGAATTCGACCCGGCCTACATCGGATCGACCACGGTTCAGAAGTGCGTGCGCACCAATGACATCGACATCATCGGTACGACGGGCCGCCATCTGAGCTTCTTCGAAATGCTCGGCAATTTCAGCTTCGGCAAGTATTTCAAAGACGAAATGTGCGCATGGGCTTACGAGTTTGCCACCGAAGTGCTTGAGCTTCCCAAGGAAAAGCTGTATTTCACCGTTTTCGAGAACGACGACGAAACTATCGAGATCTGGAAAAGCCTCGGAGTCCCCGAAAGCCATATTTCCCGTCTTGGTGAGGATGACAATTTCTGGCGTGCTGGGCCTACCGGTCCGTGCGGTCCGTGCTCTGAAATCTACTTCGACCAGGGTCCCGACTTCGGCTGCGGCAGCCCGGACTGCGCTCCCGGATGCGATTGCGACCGCTTCCTCGAGTTCTGGAACTGCGTCTTCACCCAGTACGACGGCCAGGAAGATGGCACGCTTGCTCCCTTGCCCACGAAAAATATCGATACCGGCATGGGTCTTGAGCGCATGGCCGCCATCATGCAGGGCGTTCAGTCCAACTACGAAACCGACGTTATGCGCGATCTGATCTCGGTCGGCGAACGCCTGAGCGGCAAGTCTTATAAGGAAAACGCCGAAAGCGACCTTTCGCTGCGCATTATCGCCGACCATAGCCGCAGCGTTACCTTCATGATCGCCGACGGCATCCTTCCTTCCAACGAAGGTCGCGGATACGTTTTGCGCCGCCTGCTTCGCCGTGCCGTCATGCACGCGCATAAGCTTGGCATCGAGGGCGCATTCTTGAGCAACTACGTCGACGCGATCGTGCGTCTTATGGGCCATGTGTATCCCGAGGTTGTCGACAATCGCGAGCTCGTCGAACGCGTCATCCTCTCGGAGGAGGAGCGTTTTGGCGTCACGCTTCGCCAGGGTCAGGCGTACCTCGCCGATGCTCTCGAGAAGCTCGAGGGCACGGTGCTTGACGGCGCCACCGCCTTTACGCTGCATGACACCTACGGCTTCCCGGTCGAAATTACCGAGGAGATTTGCGCCGACGCGAACATCACCGTCGACAAAGAGGGCTTCGAGGCATGCATGGATCAGCAGCGCGAACGCGCCCGTGCCGCCACGAAAGACGATGCCGAGGCTGCATGGAGCACGTATGGTGGCATCCATGACGATTTGCTCAAAGAACTCGGCGCTACCGGCTTCGTGGGCTATGATCGCTTGACCGCTACGGCCGAGGTAAAGGCTGTTGTCAAAGACGGCAAGCGCGTCGAGTCCCTTGCGCAAGGCGAGGAAGGCGAGGTTGTTTTGGGCCTTACGCCGTTCTATGCCGAAATGGGCGGCGAAGTGGGCGATACCGGCACCATCGAAGCCGAGGGAATCAAGCTTCAGGTCGTGGATACCAAAGCGCCCGCGAAAGGCCTCGTTGTCCACTCTGTGAAGGTTGTCGAAGGCAGCGTGCATGCCGGCGATGCTGTGCGTGCGATCGTCGACGAGCTTCGTCGCAAGCGCATTACGCGCAACCACACCTGCACGCACCTTCTGCATGCCGCGCTTCGCGAGGTGCTCGGCGATCACGTCAAGCAAGCCGGCAGCTACGTTGGCCCCGATCGCCTTCGCTTCGACTTCACGCATTTCGAGGGCATGACGGCCGAGCAGATTTCCGAGGTGGAGCGCGTTGCCAACAACGTCATCATGCAGGCCCTCCCCATGAACATTTACGAGACCTCGCTCGATGAGGCTCGCGAATCGGGCGTTACGGGCCTGTTCGGCGAAAAATACGGCGACGTCGTTCGCGTTGTCGAAGCGGGCGAGTTTTCCCGAGAGCTGTGCGGCGGCTGCCATGTTGCCAATACGGCGGAAATCGGCTTCGTTAAAATCGTCTCTGAGTCCAGCGTCGGTGCTAACGTCCGCCGCATCGAGGCCGTGACGAGCTTTGACGCGCTCGATTACATGAACAAGGTCGAGTCCGAGCTCAAAGAGGCGGCGGCACAGCTCAAGGTTTCCATGTTCGATGTTTCCGAGCGTACGGTCGCAAACCTCGAGGCCATCAAGGTCTTCGAGGCCGAGCAGAAGCAGGCCAAGAAAGCGGCGGCCGAAGGAAGCGTCGCCGAATACCTCGAGTCCATGGTCGATGTGGGGTATCCGCTTGTGATCGCACGCATCGACGGTCTTGATTCGGGCGCGCTGCGCAATACTTGGGATATTATGCGCTCTCGCATGCCCAAGCCGGGCGCGTGCGTGATCGGTACGGTGAACGACGGTAAGCCCGTCATCATGGCTGCGGGCACCGACGAGGCGGTTGCGGCTGGCTTTAACGCCGGTGCTCTGATCAAGGAGATTGCTTCCAACATCAAGGGCGGCGGCGGCGGAAAGCCCACCATGGCCCAGGCCGGTGGCAAAGATGCCGAAGGCATGGATGCGGCGCTCGACGCGGCACGTGCCCATTTCAATCTGTAGGAATGATTGCGAAGCGGCTGCGCTTTCGGGCGTGGCCGCTTTTTCGCGTTGCGATGAATCCATGTCGAAGCGGCCGACGTCGAGGGTTCGCATGCGAACAGTCCACTTCGACAAAGGACGCTGTAAAGGAGGGTCATTCGTGAGGACGATGGCTTTGGACATAGGGGAGGTTCGCATCGGCGTGGCAATAAGCGATTCCGAAGGAAGGATTGCAACGCCCCTGAAGGTGCTCGCCGCCTCTGACGTTCTCGGTGACGGGGCCGAGTTTCGTCGGCTCGTACAGGATTGGGAGGTCGAGCAGCTGCTCTGTGGGCTGCCCTACACCCTGTCGGGGGAAGAAGGCCCGCAGGCTGCTTCCATTAAAGAGAAGGCGTCGCGTATCGCACGCGCTCGCAACCTTCCTCTGTTTTTTGCAGACGAACGTATGAGCTCGCGTGAAGCGAAACGCATTTTGCGTGAAGAGGGTTTGGATGAAAGGGCAATGAGGGGTAAAGTAGACATGATTGCCGCGAGTTTGTTTTTGCAAGCGTGGCTGGATGCTCGATTCGAGCACGAAGACAAGTAAAAGCGCGCACGCAAATGCGCCTGTAGATGTGAGGAACGTGCATGCCTCGTAGACAGATTACGTATAGCTCTCATCCAACCCATCGCGCCCGCATGGTTCATGCGCAAGGGGAGCGTCAGTTCAGGACGTATGATACGTCTCACATTCGTCCGAAGAAGAGCAAAGCCCCCATGGTGATCGCTCTTGTTTTGGTGGCAGTTGTCGTGATCGTTGCCGTCTTTGCCATCTTCAACATCACCAAAGGCTGTTCGAAATCCGGTCTTGAGGGAACGGAGCAGATTGTTGCCTCCGACGTGCAGGTGACCGTTCCCGAGGGCGCTTCGGCTTCCGACGTTTCGAATGCGCTTGCATCCGCCGGCGTCTCGGTGTCCGCGGATGCGTTTCTCGATCGCGCGAAAGAACTTGGTGCTGATCAGAAATTTCAGGCGGGAATGTATAGTTTTTCCGCGGGCATGACGGTCGATCAGGTTATACAGGCCATCGCTTCGGGCGATTTGGGCGGATATTCGCTCACCATTCCCGAGGGCTATAAGCTTTCCGATATCGCCTCTGCCGTCGAATCTGCCACCAACGGGTCGATCAGCGCGGCGGACTTTTCGGCTGCGGCGTCAGACGCAAGCGTGTACGCTGCGGATTACGACTTTCTGAAAGATGCGGGAACCAATTCGCTCGAGGGCTTCCTGTTCCCCAAAACCTACCAGCTCTCTGTGACCGATACGGCCGATGCTGTCGTTCGTATGATGCTCGACCAGTTTCGCAACGAGATAAGCACCCTGGATTGGTCTTACCCGGAAAGCAAGGGTCTCTCCATCTATGATGCCGTAAACCTTGCATCCATTGTTGAAAAGGAATCCAGCGGCGACGAGCAGATTCGCTCTCAGGTTGCCGCCGTCTTCTACAACCGTCTTTCCTCCAACAACAAAGAGACGTTCGGCTTCTTGCAGTCGGATGCGACCACCGCTTATGAGGTCGGCCACGACCCTTCGGCGGAGGAGGTCCAGGCGGATACGCCGTACAGCACTTACGCCAACGCCGGGTTGCCTCCGACACCCATCTGCTCGCCAGGCCTTGATTGCTTGCAGGCTGTGTGCGCCCCTGCGGATGATTTCGGCGACTATTATTACTTCATCTTCTGGACGAACGACCAGGGTACGACGGAGTATGCGTTCAGCAAAACCTACGAAGAGCATCAGGCCGCCATCGCCGAGCATCTGTAGGGATTGGGATCGTCTTGCTCCGACCCGATTGTTATTTCAGCCGCATTTCGGCGATAGACCCCATCGACGATTTGCGTAAAAAAGGGGTGCGTGCCGTCCTTCTCGACATGGACAACACGCTTCTTACGCGCGACACCCATGAGGTTCCTGAGGATGTGAGGCAGTGGCTCAGCGATGTGAAACGGGCCGGTATTGCGCCATGCATCCTGACGAACAATTGGCACAGCAGCGCGCACGATTGCGCTCGGGAAATCGGCCTGCCAATCGTCGCCCGAGCGCTCAAGCCCTTGCCGTTTTCTTATTTCGTCGCTTGTAGGAAGCTTGGCGTTAAGCGCTTAGAAACTGCATGTATCGGCGATCAGCTCATGACGGATGTATGGGGTGGCCGTTTGCTCGGGATGTGCGCCATCATGGTGAAGCCCCTTGTGGCGAAGGATTTGAAGCATACGCTGTTTTTGCGCAGAATCGAAAAACGCATTTTGCGCGACATGCCGATCGAACGCTGACCGAAGACGCATTCACCCTAAACCCCGGCTTTCTGGACAAGGCCGCAGAGCCCATCGTTTCCCGCCATGCTACAATCGCTTAGAAACAAACGCATGTTGGGAGCATGATGCACTACGAAATAGCTGGAGAATCGAATAGCGCGCTGCTGAGTGCCGTCGTGAGCGGCGTTCCTGCGGGTCTGCGCATAAGCGAAGAGGCCATCGACGCCGATGTGGCGCGATGGTCTTCTCGTATGAGGGCTTTGTCGGGCGAAGGCCAAGGCTCTGATTGCGAAGACCACGTGAACGTTTTGTCGGGCGTGGCGGATGGTCGCACGACGGGTGCACCTATTGTTCTTGTCGCGAACAATGTCGCTCGTCGCCCTGGGGGCGAATTGCAAAATATGCCTCTAGTGGGCTTCCCCGTTCGTCCCGGCACGGTCGATCTGGGTGCTTCGCTGAAATACGACATTTCCGATTGCTCGGTTTTGGGGCGCAGATTCAATGACAGACTCGATGTCATGCGCGTCGCCGCGTCGGGAATCGCACGCGAGCTTCTTGCCGAATTCGGGGTCGAGATTATTTCGTGCGTCACCAGAATCGGGGGCGTTTCTGTTCGTGAAGACCCCTTTGCAGACAATGCGCCTGCGCTCTCTCCTCTTGACGTGGAGATGTCGTCCGTCCGTTGTCCATCTTCGCAAATGACACGTGCCATGGAAGATGAAATAGCTCGCGCGGTTGCGCAGAAAGATACGCTTGGGGGATCTTTCGCCCTTGCGGTATACGGGCTGCATGCCGGCATTGGAACTGCCTGTCGTGACAAGGGGAGCATCCAGTCAAGGGTGGCCGCTTCGGTGTTTTCCATCGATGGCGTAGACGGCATCGAGTTTTGCGACGCATCAGCTCGCTCGCTTCTGTCGGGTTCGGGCGCCTATGACAAGCCGTCGCTCAACGGTGCGCAGGGCTTTTCGCGCGCGAGCAATAAAAGCAAGGGCATAGAAGGGGGCATCTCGACAGGCATGCCTCTCGTCGTTCGTGCGAATGTCGTTCCGTCGCCTCGCATCGGGCGCAGTCAGTCATCCTTTGACATGGGAACGCTTTCTTCTTGCGAATACCGGGCGGCAAGGTATTGTTGCTGCGAGGTGCCGGCGCAGGCCATTCTTGCCGAGGGCGAAGCGGCCTTTGCTCTCGCGAACATGTATCTCGAGAAATTTGGCTGTGAAAGCATGTCGGACATTCACGCTGCGGTTTCCTCCTACGAGCGCCGCTTGAAGATGTCGGCCCGGTGATCTAATGGGTACGTTGTCGCGCAATGTCTTCCTCGTGGGATTCATGGGGGTGGGCAAAACCACGGTGGCTCGCCGTCTTGCACGCGATCTTGGCATTGCGGCCATAGACGTCGATTCGTTCCTGCAGCGAAAGTACGGCAAAGATGCCAACCAGTTGTTTAAGCAGCGGGGCGAGAAAGGGCTGCGCCGTGCCGAGTCGTGCGCATTTGCCGAATGTTGCGCAATGGGCCCCGCGGTCATTTCGTGCGGCGAAGGAATTGTGGTGGCGCCCAAGAACAGGGGATTGCTGAGAAACGAAGGATTTACCGTCCTTCTCGAATCTTCCGCCGAGGGATCGCTGGCGCGCGTCAGAAGCTACAAGACAAGGCCGTTGCTGGCTTCGGGGTGTGATACCGATAAGCTTTGGGATGACAGAAAGCCTTTGTACGAAGAGGTGGCCGACGTCATTGTGGACGTGAGGGAGAAGGGCACAGCTTGCGTTGCCCACGAGATTACCGAGATTCTCAAGGCGGAGGGGGTATACCGCGCGTAGTCCTTTTCGCAGTCTGGAATAAGGAGGAATATCGCATGGAGAGCCATTTGAACCGCATGCGCGCCCGCATGCGCGAAGAGGGCATGGCCCGTTTTTGCTGCACGGACCTTTCCAACGTGAAGTGGCTTACCGCATTCGACAAGGTATTCGACGACGAGCCTGCTCATCTTGCATTCGTTTCGGACGACGAAGCCGTCCTGCATACCGATTCGCGCTATGCGGATGCGGCGTGTCGGGCTGCATGCGGCGGGCCTTGGAGCGTCGATGCGTCGGGCGGTTTTCATGCGCGATGGATTGCCGAGAAGCTTTCTCGCGACGGAGGTGAAGCGCCTGACGATATATCGTCAGTTCTTGCCATCGAGGATTCCATGTCGCTTGCGGCATTTCGTCGACTTGAAAAAAGCCTTGTAGAGCAAGGGCTTGCGCCTGCTGTCGAGACGAGCGATTTCGTCTTGAAGCTGCGCGCCGTGAAAGACGATGCGGAGATTGAGGCGATGAAAGCCGCTCAGGCAATTACCGACGAAGCGTTCGGCCACATTGTCTCGTTCATGCGCGTTGGCATGACGGAGCGAGAAGTCCAGCTGGAGCTGGAAGAGGCTATGCGTCGCTTGGGGGCCGAAGGCCTCGCGTTCTCTTCGATCGTGGCTTCGGGAGCCAACGGTGCCGCTCCGCACAGCATTCCGGGCGGAAAGGTTCTTGAGCCGGGGGATATGGTCGTGCTCGATTTCGGCGCGCGCAAGGGCGGCTATTGCTCAGACATGACCAGGACCGTCTGCATGGAATACGCGACCGAGGAGGCGAAGCGCGTATACGAGGCCGTTCGCAGTGCGAACGAGGCGGTGGAGCGCATGCTTCGTCCCGGCGTTACGGGCGCCGAGGCGCACGAGCTGGCGGAGCGCGTCCTTGAGCATGCGGGCTACGGAGGAAAGATGGGCCACGGCCTCGGTCATGGCGTGGGCATCGACATCCACGAGCAGCCGAATCTGTCGCCGCGTAACACGGAACCGCTATGCGCCGGAAACGTGGTGACGGTTGAGCCGGGAGTGTATCTCGGCGGAATCCTAGGCTGTCGCTTGGAAGATTTCGGCGTTATAACTCCCGATGGTTTTGAGGTTTTCACGCAATCGACGCATGAACTCGTTATAATATAGCGTCGCGTTTTTCGTTGAATATGCTGCGATCGCGTGAATCGGTGCCGGCATAGCGTCTGGGCCGTTTGCTCCATGTGGGCCATGCGTCGCTTGGCGAGGAATCTGCGAATGAGGTTTTCGCAGGCGATCGCGGATGACGAGCAGCGCGCAACATAAGGTAAAGGCTGAAGCGTCGGCTTCGTTCGATTCTGTTCAATGACGGCCCAGAGTGCGTCCTTGCACCCGATCGACGGAGCGAATTGCCCTCGGCTTTCTGCGAATTCTTTCGTGGTCTGCTTAGCAGCTTCGAGCGCGAAGGCCAGCGGGGCAAGGCGCCCGTCCAGCGAGTTTGAAGGAGGAAACAATGGCAATCTCTACCGCCGATTTCAAGAACGGCATGTGCATCATGTACAACAACAAGATGTGCACCATCATCGAATTCCAGCACGTGAAGCCTGGCAAGGGCGGTGCGTTCGTTCGCATGAAGCTTCGCGACATCAAGACGGGCCGCGTGCTTTCCGACACCGTGAATGCAGGCGTGAAGTTCGACACCGTTCGTCTTGAGCAGCGCGAGATGACCTATCTGTACAACGACGGTTCCGACTTCTACTTCATGGATCCCAATAGCTACGAGCAGTTCTCTCTTCCGACCGATCACGTCGGAGATGCCGCTCAGTGGCTTAAGGAAAACGACCCCGTCACGCTGGAGTATGCTGACGGCGAGCTGATTGGCTGCGAGCCTCAGATGTTCGTCGAGCTCGAAGTCACCGAGACCGACCCTGGCTTCAAGGGCGATACTGTTCAGGGCGGCACTAAGCCTGCTACGCTCGAGACTGGCGCCGAGGTGAAGGTTCCCATGTACGTCAACGTGGGCGACGTTCTTCAGATCGACACGCGCGACGGTCGCTTCGTCAAGCGTATGTAACAGCTCATTGCTATCGTGGGTTGGTCTGCTGAAAGCGGCGAGTTGTTCTGCCGCGGACGGCAAAGCCGACTCGTTATGGACGATGGATTGCGGCGGCCTTTTCGGCCGCCGTTTTTATATATGCCGTGGCCGGCGGAGCTTCGATTCGGACCCGATCTGCAGCACGGCTCCTTCATCCCGCCGTTCAGCTCGATCTTGCTTTGATTTCGAGCGCCTTAGGTTGCTTTTTTAGTTTTGGATGTCCAGGCTGCGGTATGGCATGCTATTTCGTTCGTTCGTGCATGCGTTTTGGCAAAGCGAACGAAATAGTATGGATGGGTGCGGTGCTTCGTTTTCCTCAAAAGCAAAATGCCAGGTCAAAGAGCCGTACCTTCGGCTCTCTATTCGTATGCGCTGCTTTTTCCATACTATGTCGGCGAAACGTGCGTTTCGTCTGGCAAGAAGGGCCGAAATAGTACGGATGCTATTCGTGGGTCTAGGGTCGGGGTGAGACTCGGGATTCGTGAGGCAGGAGCCCGAGGTTGAAATTCGTGGGGCGGGGGTCGGAGATTGAAACTCGGGAGTCGGGGCTGAGATTTGGGGTTCGAGGTTCGAGGTTCGGAATCGAAAGCCGGGGGAGTGGGATTCGGGGTTTGAGGGCTGAAGGTCAGATGCCGTAAGTTGGTGGCTGGGCGGTCAGATTAAAAGGCTCCGGCAAGGGGCGAGAGGTGCGAGCCAAGAAGTTTCTGGCAAGGGATTCTGGCTCAGGAGTATCGGAGCGTGCCAAGCTGTTTCGCCGTATCGGTTTCGCGTTCTCAGCGGCTTGTCTAATCGGACGCTTCCGTTGATTGCGGGGCGAGGCAGTCCAAAGCCTTCCTTTCTAATCGGGAGTGACAAAAACAGAGCGACATCTATTTCTCTGGGCGAACGGGTATTTTCGATGATGTAGGGCAGAACCGCGGACGCTTGCTTTCTTCCGCTCATCCGAGGAGATGCCTTAAGGTGCTTTCGAATATCGTGTACGTTGGTCAAAGGCTTGCGCGCGGGTAGTTTGCCGGTATCCGCTGGCACCGCGAAGCGTCCGCATAGTGCGGATCCGTAGCGGATCGCATCAATGCGAGAAAGAAGGCAGGCCATCTGCATGAAGCTTATCTCTGGCGAAACAATGCCGATTTTCGCCCCAGTCGAATATCCGAGAATCGATCGAGGCGGAAGCTCGCCGTTGATGCTGTGAGACACGGCTCCTTCAAGGATGCGTCTGTTATTCTGGCCGCTTACGAGGAAATGAAGCGGTTCGTCCTGCTCGATTGAAAAGGCGGAGCGGGCGGCATCGAGGCAATCGGCGCTCAGCGGGCATTCCTTGCTGTTCGACGAGGAATCGAGGAAATGGCGTGGAATGTCTTGCTGGCCGCAAGAGAGCCAGAACCGCGCTGCCGATATGTGAGATATCGCTGGAACCATGCGGGCATGATAAAGATCGGAAAAGCCTTTGTCCAGTGGGCGAACAATATAGAAAAACGCTACTTCATCAGGCGTTATTAGAGCTAGGTAAGGAACTTGCGAGCTCTTTTGATTCCTTTGGTAAGATTGAGTGAGGAAAAAGGTCAAACCGCGTTCGGGTGCGTCGTGGACTTGAACCGCATAGGCGAAAGGAAAAGAATGGACTTCGTCAACGATTTGGCGCGCATCGTGCGTGATGTGCAGCGCGTAGTGGTCGCCACGGTCGATGATGCAGGAATGCCCGAAACGCGCGCCGTGGAGATGCTTGACGCGGACGCCGAAGGCCTATATTTCATCGTCGATCGCACCACGGCTTTCTATGCGCAATTGACGGCCAGGAAATCGATTGCTTTCACAGGGGTTCAGGGAGCTTCGTATGGCGAGTGCGCTACGGTGACGCTTCGCGGTCGTGTTGAGGAAATGGGCTCGGGGCTCGTTTTGCCGCTGCTTGAGAAAAACGAAGCGGTCTTCGAGTTCTATGAAGACGAAGAATCGCGTAAGAATCTTACGGTGTTTCGGATGTATCAGGGTGTGGGGGAGCGAACGGAACGTCACGCCGGGACGGTCGTCCGCACTCCTCTTCGTTTCGGCGACAAACGTATGAACGCCGGTATTGAAAAACGCTCGTATTTCATCACTGAAGATTGCGACGGCTGCAGGGCGTGCGTTTCGAAATGTCCGGAAGGATGCATCGATGTGAGCATGGTTCCCGCCGTTATAGACCAACAACGCTGTACGCGATGCGGCAATTGCGAGATGGCATGCTTCCAGGAGGCGATAGTCATTCTGAAATAACGTGAGGGCGCACAACGCAACGCGCGCAAGGGTGCACAACGCGGGGGCGGGCTTGCCTGTTGCGAGCAGCGGGCTGGTGCAAACGGCCGACCAGGGCAACCGGCGTATCAGCTGCGAATGGCAACCGGCGCAATCGGCGCGTTAGCTGCGGCGCAGACGGCGCAAATAGCAGACCGCCGCAAGCGGCCCGATCGGCGCAACCGGCGCAGCCGTCTCGATTGAAAAGCCGCCTTCAACGAAGAAAGCCCCGTATCTTTCGGAAGGACTGCTCAGGCAGCCGAAAGACACGGGGCATATGTATAAGCTACGACGCACGCCGAGGGGGAGGGAGTAGGGGACGCGCATCGGGCTTATCGAGAGAATTGGGTAGCGAGACAATTGCCGCGGTCGGGATTGGCTCGCGAATATGGGAGCGTCGGTGAGCTAGCTAGCGTTCGTAGAGGTTTCCCTCTATTTTGCCTTTCATGGTGTTGAGAATCTGCTGCGGATCGTCGAGCTTGACGGGGCGGGGGGTCATCGTGTAGCGGTGGCTCTTGCCGTCCATGAGATAGCTCGTCTTCACTTCGTCGAGAATGAGAATGGCCTCTTCAGGGCAGATGTCGTGGCAGCTTCCGCATTTCACGCAGTCTTCTGGATGATGCGTCACGCCCATGGTTCCATCTTCGGCATCGAACTTGCGAATGGCTCCCGTAGGGCAGAACGTGGCGCACATGCGGCACGACGAGCATTTCGTGCCGTCGATGACCACGCAGCCCCAAAGCCTGGTAGACAGAGAGGGCTCGTTCGCGCTTCCAAAGGACGAAAGGGCATTGAGCAGCCTTTCTCTTCGGTCGGGGACGAAATGGGGAAGCGTTCCGTCTTTCATCACATGGGGAAGAGGGAACGTCTGACACTGTTTCGCCTCGGACGAGTCTTCGGGTCCTTGCTCCTTCTTGTCTTTTGCGGATTCAAGAGTGGCGCAGGCTTTCGGCTCGCTGAAGAACCGCGCAATACGTTCGCGGGCGTTTTCGTCGTCCGCGTTTTCTTGTAGGATTCGCGCTGAGACGCCTTCTTGGATGGAAACCTGTGCGGAAACGTTCCAGACGCGGAAAAGCTCGCCGACCGTTTCCGCGACGGTTTCCGCCGTCTGCTTCCCGAAACGCTGCGCACATGCCGAGCAATCTCCGCATCCGAGACGAATATCGCTCACGCCGCGTGCGGCAAGCTCGCAAACAAGCGTCTCGTCAACACGGCCGAGACATACAACCTGCGCGTACTTCTCTTTGTCGATGAGACCATCGAGAGCAGCAGCAAGCTGGCTGCAGCACATTTCGACAGAATCGTCACAGCGTGCTGCCAAGCAGGCGTTAAGCAGCTCCGCGTCCGAAGGGTTGCGAGCCTCGAGGGCGCAGGTGGGGCAGACGGTTGCGCAGGTTCCGCAGCCGACGCATTTGGAAGAGTCGATAACAAGCTCCCCGTCGATGAGTGAAATGCAGCCCGAGGTGCACGCCTGGGCGCATTTCAGACATTCGACGTTGCGATTGCGCACCTTTGCACAGCGAGCCTGATTGACGGCTATGGCGACGCTGTCAAGCTCGGAGAATTTTCCGACGATGCTTTTCTTTGAAATGGCGCTCATTATTTCACCGTCTTATCAACGGGGTTTTCTATTTCGGCGTATGTCTGGCCCTTGTTGTCTTTTTTCTTCGCGATTAAAGGCATGCTGATGGCATGCGCGGGACATGCGTCAACACAGGCTCGGCAGCGTGTGCAGTCGGCAAGCCCGCGTTCGCCGAAATCGGGATGGCGTAGGTTGATGTCTGCCTCGCATACGGCGGCGCAGCGGCTGCAGGCCGAATCCTTCGCGGTTTCGAGGCAAAGGGAATCGTCGATGACGGGCGTGGTGGTCTTACTAAAGCGGCCGATGAGATTCATGAGCGCTGACAGAGGGCAGAAGCGTGTGCACCATTTTTTCAAAAATACGAGCTCAACAATCAGAATTGCGGGAATGAGCACCACGGACCACGTCATGTCGCCCATGGCGAAAAGCCTCCAGAGCACAAGCACGCTTGCGAAGGTAAGGCCGATAGGACAGATGAGGCAAAAGACCGGGAAGCCGAAAATCGCGGTGGAAAGCAACGCGCCGCCGAGGACGTAATGGCGAGAGTCAAGGGCTGCGCGTTTGCTCGCGCACGACGAACACGAAGAGCAGTCATGCGTGCATTTCATCTCGTTTTTGGCGATGGCAATGACTTCCTCGTTTTTCTTCTTGTTCAATTCGTGGCGTTTTTTGGAAGGCTGGAAGAAAGCTCCGATACGCTGAAACAGCGGGATGGGGCACACCCATCCGCAAAATGCGCGCCCGAAGAGAAACACCAGCACTGCCATGATGGCAAGGGAAACAAGGGCGCGCGGCAGCAACGTCTTGGTGGCTATCATGGTGGTGATGGCGCCAAGGGGGCAGAGCATGGAGATAGTATCCCAGCCGAATCCCGAAAGGGTTCCCATGCTGATTCCCGTAACAAGGCCTACGCACAAGATGACGAAGACGACGGCGGCCGTTACGGTGCGAATGTTGTTCGATTTCATGACGACCTCCTATTGCAGGGCTTCGAGCGGCCTGATGACGATGGCTCGTTCGGTCGCGCCTGAGGCGATCGAACCCGCCTTGAGCGAAACGCAGACACTCTCGCATGCGCCGCATCCGTTGCACCTGTCGGCTATGACGACGGGGTGTGCGCCATTCATCTCAATGGCGTTGTAGGGGCAGGCATCAAAGCAGTAGCGGCATCCGCTGTCGCGATAGGCGAGGCACTGGCGCTCGTCGATGACGGCGACGCCGAGAATGGTGTTTTCGACCGTCGCTCCTTCGGAAAGCTTGAGCGCCTCTGTGGGGCATACTTTTACGCACAGCGGCACTCCGCCGTTTTCCTCGGTGCAGAAATCGCACCAGTTCGTATCGAAATCGAGAGTGGGCGTACGCATTCCCAAAAGACCGTCTTCGATGCGGGCGGGCTTGATGACCTTGCGCGGGCACGCTTCATAGCAGCGTTCGCAGCGGATGCATGCGGCAACGAGCTTTGCTTCGTCTTGCCCTCCGGGCGGACGGCGTAGCGGCGTGTGGCCTATATAGCGCAACCCCCCTAGACCCAGCATGACCGCAGTTGCCCCGCCTCCGATGACAAGCGCACGGCGGGTGATGCCGTCTGAGCGCTCGGGCTTCGGAGTCGTTGCGGCGGATGCTGCCTCCGTTTCGATGACGTCGGACTCGAGAGTCGTATGTGTCATCGTCTCCTCCTTTGCTTGCATGTTTGTATATTCCTCGGGTGTAAGGCTCGAGGCTTTCATCGGCCTATCCGCTTGAATACGCCGATGAAAGCCGGCCTTTGAAAGGCGGGACGTCGCGCTCTTGCTGCTCGTTGCGAAGAGACGGATGGTGGGCGCGATGCCCCGCCTATGCCATATGCGTGACGCTGCCGCCATGGGAACCGGCCAGATTTCCCATGGCGGTTAAGCAAACCGGCCTAGAAGACGGCGAATACGCTGATAGCTACAACGTAGAGGATGCAGCGCCAGCAGATGCCGCCGATCGTCGCGCAGACGATGCCGCCGATTGCGTAAGGCATGGCGCCCTTGACGTCTTTTGCCTTGGTTGCAAGGAACGCCAAGGCAATCGGGGCGATGCCGCCGACGATGATCGATCCGAGCCAGAACGGTAGAGCCATATCGCCGGACATCACATTGATGATGGCGGCGACGTTGACCATGGCGACGTCGGGCAGGGTCGGGTCGAAATACATGCCAAGATCGGTGTAGGCACCAGCCTGCGAGGTGACTACGAAGCCATAGACCAAGACGGCGATCACTTCGAGGACGCTGCCGATAAGGGCGATTTTCACCATGAGTTCCTTGGCGTCTTCTTCGCCGACGAACGCGGCGATGATGATGCCGGCGAAGCCGCTCATGAAGACCATGTTGCAGACGTAGAACACGATGAGCAGGGGAGTGTTCCAGGCAGGCAGCGCGGACATGAGGTAGCTGTCGCCCATGACGACGACCATGGCAACGCCGACGATCATCGCCATGATGCCGCACCATTTCGGGGCTTCACCCGTCTCGGAGCGACGCATCATGAGGAAGAAGACGACCAGCGCGATGAAGAAGACAACGCAGCCGATGAACTCGAGCGTGATGCCCGAAGTGATGTGGCCGAAGCCATTGAAGATGCGCTCCCAGTGCTGGAGGTGCAGAAAAACAGCGATGCCTCCGATGACGAGGGTCGCAAGCGATGCCGCAAGCGATACGACCTGCATCTTCTTGCCTTTACCCAAGGTGGTCAGGAGACCCTGAGCAAACAGGATGCCGCTTGCCAGGCAGACGAAGAAGGTGAACAGAATAAGTGGCCAATGCAGTTCCATGTCCTACCCCCTCCACTTTCGGCCTTCGCGAAGCAGATACATGAGCTTGGGCTCGTTGCCTGCATCGGTGAGATGATGGATGTCGTTTTCCGTGTACTCTTCAACGTAGTCCTTGAGCTTGACGCGCGTCTGCGTCATTTCGTCGTACTGGCAGCCGGGGCTATCGGGATGCGCCGGGGCCTCGAAGTTGTCGACGCCTTCGTCAAGATCGCCGAAGAAGCGCGCACGAGCGCCGCACTGGGCAACGCACTGGGGAAGCTCGCCTTGAGCGATGCGCTGCTCGCACAGCGTGCATTTCTCGACGACGCGCTCTTCCTCGTTGAGGTAGCGAACACCGTAGGGGCAGGCCATGGCGCAGAAGCGGCAGCCGATGCATTTCGACTTATCGATCTGAATCGTGCCGTCTTCGCGAATATGGGACGCCTCGGTGGGGCATACCTTGACGCATTCGGGGTTCTCGCAGTGCTGGCATTGCACGGGGAGGAAGTACATCTCCACATCGGGGTAGTTGCCCGAACCGCCCTCGGTCGGATTGGGGCCGACGCGCAGGGTTTTAATCCAGAACTGGCCGACGTCGACGCCGTTGATCGCCTTGCAAGCGACCGTGCAGGCCAAGCAGCCCGTGCATCGGTTGAGGTCGGTAAGAATTGCGTAATTCGCCATAATGCAGCCTCCTTTCTATTCCTTGATAAGACTCTTCGAAGTCTGAAGACCCTTGGCGGAGCTGTTTGCAAAGGTCAGCTCGATGGCAGAGTCTTCAAGACGGGGATCGTTTGCCAACCATTCCTTCAAACGCGGGTCGTTTGCGTTCGTGATGACGGGGTTGCCGTCGGGGTCGCACGGAACGGGGTTGTTGAACGGGCTGTTTTCGGGTGTTGCCTTGTAGACGATGACGGGCACGCCGCGCAGCTGCGAAGCGCCGCAGATCCAGCACTGGGCGTATTTGTCCATCGTGCAGTTGACGCCGACCAGCTCGAATCCGTGAGATGCGCTGTCGATTTCCGGGTACCACCAGGCATGGTTTGCGTTGACGGTGCCCTCTTTGATGCCGTAATACAGGTCGACGACTTCGCGAATGGCGCCCCAGGGACTGCGAATCCAGACCCAATCGCCCTGCTCGAGGCCGAGGCGGGCGGCATCGTTGGGGTTCATCTCCAGACGCGGGCTGGGCCAAAGCTCACGGCACCACGGAAGCTGACGATGCTCGGAGTGGAAGTAGACCGGCTGGCGCGAGCCCGTCGTCATGATGAAGGCGGCGTTCGGGTTCTCCGTCAGAGCAGATTTGTAATCTTCCACCAGATGGTCGCCTCGATAGTTCTCGTTGATGTAGGCGTCGGTGGTCTTGATTTGATCGACCAAGGAAGCATCGAAGTACTCGGGATTGGAAATCTTGGAGTTCTTCGGCTCCACCCAGTGCGGGAACTTGTCGATATCCGGGCAATCGGGGTCGATTACGTTGCCGCTTGCAAAGGTTGCTGCTCCGTCGGGGATGTAACTTTCGGCGATCGTGGACCAGATTTCCACCTTGGCGGTAGGGGTCATGAAGCCGCACTTCTCGTCGATTGCCGCATAGAGGTTGTAGCCGCCCTGCTGGCGACGATAGCCCATCTCCCAGCGACGGTAGGTGCCCCAGCGTTCGGGATGCCACTTGCGGCAGTCGAACCAGCCTTCCTCTTGGAACTTCGCCGCGAATTCGGGGAAGTCGGGACCGTCGGGGTACTCTTCGATCTTCCACCAGTCGGTGGCGTCTTTGAGCACACGGTATTCCTGCTCTTCGTAGGTGACGTCTCCGCCCATCTGGACGAAATTGTTGTAGTCGAGATTGTTCCACTCGTCGTATTCGGGGTCGCGGTTGTTCCATACGCGGCCCATGGCTTTGTACAGGCAGATGACGGCAACGGGGTCGTAGATGCAATCGCCGATGGGCTCTACGCAGCGCTGGCCGGCGCCGAAGATGCCGCCTGCGCCCTGGGAGACGCGGCCGGTGTTGACCTCGAGCCAGTGCAGGACGGGGATGACGATGTCGGCGCAGCCGTTGTTCGGGCAGGACCACAGGTTGAAGTCGAGCCAGAAGTCAAGGCGCGTGAGCGCCTCCCAGGCTTCGAGCAGGTTGGACTCGTTCATGAAGTCGCCGGACATGCAGACGCCGCCGTGAATCTGATACGGGGTGTCGATTTCGTTGATGGAGTCCCAGATGGTTGCAGAGTCGGCCCAACGGTTCCAGTAGCGCAGCAGCGGGAAGCGCTCTGCGGAGATCTGCTTCTCGTTGGACTGGAACGGCGTTTTAACCGGCGGCCAAGCGGTATGCGGCTTGTAGTTGCCGCCCTTGCGCTCTGCAATCCAGCGCGCTTCTTCGTCGGAGGGGACGTGGTTGCCGTAGCGCTCGGCCAAAGGAGACTTCTCGTCGATGAGGTACTGGACGAATTCCTGGATGAGAGGAATCTGCTGCTCGATACTGAGGTTGCGAGGCGTGTCGCCCAGATGCATGGTGCCGACATCGACGCCCCAGGTGTGCGACTGTTCGCCATTGTCGGTCACGAGCATGTTCGCGCGGCCGCAGCAGCCGTCGACCTGGGCCTTGGAGGAGCCGCGGTTGCCGGCGGGCTCGTCGGAATTGCCGGTGATGCAGGCGATGAGCTGCAAGGCGCGGCTGTTTTGGACGGCATGGCCGGTCTGGTCGGGAGCGAGCTGATAATGGATGCCGCCGTTGCCGTGAAGCGGGTTCAGGCGCGTAGTGTAGATGCGCACGGCCTCTTCGATTTTCTCGGCGGGAACTTCGGTGACTTCGGAGACGTAGTCGAGGGTGTATTTCTCGAGGCTGTCGGAGAAGGCTTCCCAGACGGTGCCTGCCGTAATGGTGGAGCCGTCTTTGAGCTTGATCTCCACGCCGCCTGGGAACAGGCTCGGGTTTTTCGGCAAGCCTGCGGGGTTGGAGCGCTTGCCGCCCTCGTTGCCTTCGTTCCAGTACGCGTCGTATGCGGGATCTGCGGGGTCTGCGAAGTGAGACGGATCGGGCAGCCATGCGTCCGCGATGATGGGCTTGTAGGGATGTTCGATCCAGGTGCCCGTCGTGGGAATCTTATGGCGCTCGCCTTCCCATTGGCATGCCTCGGCATCCCAATAGGTGGGCTTGTTGTTGTTCTCGTCCCAGCAGATGAAGCGCTGGTAGCGGCCTTCGTAGTCCCAGTATTGATTGACCCATTCAGGGTCGAGGTCGGCCTCGGTGAGCAGACGGCTTTCCATATCGACGCCGCCGTTCATCTCCATGAACCAGCCCTTGACCGTGCGTCCGCCTTCTTCGGGGTTCCACAAAAATGGCGCGTTGGTCCAGCGGCGGACGAACAGGTCGTCATATGCCTCGTTGTCCAAAATCCATTTCAACCAGCCAAGCGACAGGCACAGGTCGGTGCCGACGCGCAAGGGCAGCCACAGGTCGGCTTCCTTTCCAAGCGGCGTCATGCGGGGGTCGACCAGGATGTGTTTGTAGGCACGCTGAGAGCAGTCTACAACGGTGCGGTTCGTGGAATCGTAATTGGAGTATTCAGCTGCGGTGCCCCATTGGACATACACCAAAGGACCCTGTTCTACCTCCATCCAGGGAGAGCCGATTTCGTCGGTAAGAATACCGGCGAAGTGGCGCGGACCCTTGCAGATCTCGTAGGCGAGGTGTGCATTCGGGGTGGGGAAAATCGATTTGAGCGTGCCGTAGGGAGGCTGTGCCCAGACGCGGGAAGTGCCGCCCATTGCGAAGCAAGACTCGCCACCGTATTTCTTGGTAATCTCGTCGAGCTTCGCGCCGGCCTCGTCGAAGGCTTCCGCCAAAGAGATGCGAACCCAGCCGGGATCGTTTTCGCCTTTGGGGTTGGTGCGCTTCATGCAGTAACGAAGGCGGTCGGGATGGTACAGGGCGAGCATGGACGATTGGGATTTCGCGCAGCAGTGTCCACGGCTGTGGGCGTTGGATTCGTCGCCCTCGACCTTGATGACCTTGTTGTCTTGCACGGTGACCCAAACGCCGCATTCGACCTTGCCGCAAGCGCGGCAGCAGGAACGAATGCGCTTGACTTCACCCGCCGATGCGTCTTCCCCTTCGGCAAGTGCGGTAGAGGGCGTGGTTGCGAATCCGAGCGCGCTTGCAGCGCCGACGACGGCGGATGCCTTCAGGAAGCTGCGGCGCGTCAACGAAAGTTTCGCCATACGCTCCCCTCCTTTCTTGTAATCAGTTGCACGTACATTTCGGGGCGGGACAAAAGGGCGTCTCGCCTTGGCACTGGATTCTAGAAAGGGCGCGTGCGGCGCAATCATAAGGTGTGGATGCCTGGTGTCTCGTATATCATCCTTGCGGGATTATTTCCGTTGGTTTGGCGGCTCTATACTCATCTCCATAAGAAGAAGAACCTGCTCAGGGGCGTGTTGACTGAAAAGCGGCCGCAATTGGCGCGGCGTCAGGCACGGCGAACGAGCAAGAAGGCAAGGAGGAAGCCATGGCCCAGCCACGTCCGTCTTTGACGCTTATCCTGGACATAGACGAACGCTTTGATTCCGAGGAAACCCGCCTGGAGGTGGGGAGGTGCTATACCTACGTCGGCACGGCTTTGGTTCGAACGCATAAGACCGAAGGCGATGCAGAGCCCGAAAACGTCATGCGCATGCTTGTGAAGCTCGGCACGCGCAAATACCTCTCTCGCGAAGACGAGGAATCGGAGGCGCTGTGGAACACGGTTATCGAGCGTTGGCTTTACAACCAATTCCATACTGTCGTGAACAACATGCAGATCTTCAATCGCCGTCAGCGCGAGATCGGAAATGATCAGCTGCCGTTCACGTGGCTTGAAATGGAGCTTGAAAACGGCGCTCTTGTTGTCCGTTTGCGTCTCGATTCCGCTTCGGGCATGCCCGCATCGACAAGCGAAGTGGTTTCTCGGATGCGCGCCGCGCTTGCTGCCGGCCGTTTGGGCGAAGGTGTTTGCCGCATTAGCGCTCCGAGCGAGGAATCATTCGAAAAGCAGCGGCTCGAAGGTCTCGCAAACAAGGCAAAGCGTGAGGAAGAGCGACGCTGCGCTGCCGAAGAGGCTGCGGCTGCGGCCGAGCAGGAGCGTATTGCCGCCGAGCGTCGAGCCGAGGAAGGCTTCCTTGAATCGCCTTCTCTTGCTGCGGCGGAAGAGGAGAGGGAGAACCAGGGCGTAGACATCGAAGAGCTCTTTGCGCTCGAAGAGCCGGATTTCGAGCTGTGCTACTCCGAATGGACGGTTGATTATCGAGACGGTTCGTCAGCCGCGTTCGATTCCTCTTCATGGCCGACTGATTGATTCGAAATCGCGTCCGCGGCGATTCTCGCGGACCGTTCTGGATGACCGACAATCGTGAAAGAGGCATGCATTCATGTTTGAAGATATCGCACACTACGAAGGGCGTCTTGCGAAAATATGCGGCCCCGCCCGAAGCGGCAAGACAGAGGCGTTGGTGCGCCGATGCGTTGCGCTGATGGAAAACGGGATTGAGCCTGGTGGTATTCTCGTTGAGGTTTCAAGCGGTCTTGCGGCGCAGGCTTTTCGCAGCAGGCTTCGCGAGGCAATGGGGCGAAAAGAAAGCGCTGACAGAGTCCGTATTGCCACGGCAAGGGAGCTTTGCGTTGAAGTTCTTTCGCGTGAGGATGCTCTTGTTGCCACGAACCGTCGTCCTCGGCTGCTCAGCCCTGCCGAGTACAATTTCTTCCTTGAGGATATGAAGACGCTCGGACAGCCCGTCCGTCGTCTGCGCAAGATGCTCGAGTTTTTCTACACACGGTGGAGTCTGCTCGAAGACGAGCAGGATTGGCTGGAGCCGGGCGAAGAGAGCAAGGCTCGCGCGCATGCGGCGAGGCTTCTTGAGGGGTACGGAGCTATGCTCCCCCAAGAAGTCGCCTATGTCTGCGCGCGTTTCCTGAACAGCGATGCTGGCGTTTCCGCTCGTGGGTCGTACGCGTACGTCCTCTGTGACGATCACCAGAATCTCAGTCACGCGGAGCAGACGTGTTTGTGCCTGCTTGCGGAAAGGCAGCTCATCGTGGCGGGCAATCCCAACCAGGAGATTTCCAGGCGCGGCGAGCATCCTTATGCCCGCGGGTTCGTCGAGTTCGAAACGCTTCGTCGAAACGTTCAAGTGTTCGAGCTTGTGCAAACCTATGGAGCGCCAGAGGTGGCTGCGTTCTCGAATGCGCTGTGCGTTCATGGTGCCATGGATGGCGAAATTGTCTCAAAGGCGTCAGAAGAGGCTGTTCATCCGTGCGACGAAGCGATTGAAAGCGACGCTTCGCACAAGGCCGCGAGCGCTTCTTGCGTGATGTGCGTGAAGTGGGACACGCCCGAAGACGAGCTTAATGGTTTGACGAAATACATTCGCATGCTTGCGGACGAAGAAGGGGAGGGCAGCGAAGACGGCATATGCGTTGTCGTTCCCAACCGTCGTTGGGCCCGCATGATGCAGCGTATGCTCGAAAAGCGTGGATTTGCAGCGTCCTGCGCGCCTGTTGCGGGCGGGATAGGCGGCGACCCTCGCGAACTCAAGCGCGCCCATGCTCTCATTGCCAGCACGAAGCTTGCGCTTCTTGCCGATGAGCGTGACGGCGTGGCGTGGCGGTGCTGGTGCGGTTTTGGCAATCATCTGACTAACAGCGATGCATGGAACGGTCTTATGTCGTACGCGGAGCAGAAGGCCATAAGCCCGCTCGAGGCACTTTTCACTCTAGGAGACGTTATTCGAAATCTTGGTTCGGAGCCGTTTTCGCGTGCAAGCGTTCTTGCCGAGCGTTATGAGTCGGGGCGTGCATTCATCGAGAAGAATGCGAACCGCAAAGGATTCGCGCTTTTGCGCGCTCTTGACGCGGAAAATCTTTTCGAATTCTGCGATGTTAGCGCTCTGATGGAAGGCGATGAGTCGGCCGAGCAGGTGAGAAGCCTGATGCGCGCATGGGAAAGCGATCCGGTATTTCCCGATGACCCTCGCGTGGTTCGTATCGCGTCGTACGAGTCCATGACGGGCATCGAGGCGGATTGGGTGTTTGCGATAGCGGCGGTGGACGGATTCGTTCCCGTACGAGATGCGTTTGAGGTGGTGAGCACAGAGGAAGACCGTAGCGCGTTGACAAACGAGCAACGTCGCCTGTTTTACAATGCCGTGTCGAAGGCGCGCAAGCATCTCGTTGTTTCCTACTTTGCGAAGGCTTCTCTCGAGCTTGCCGAGCAATCGAAAATGCAGGTCGTGCGCGTACGTGCCGAAGAACAGGGACTAAGCGACAAAGAAGGGTTGAAGGGCCTCGCTTCAAACAGGGTCGCCATCGTTCGTCCTTCAATGTTTCTTACTGAAGCCGGTGATGCTCGTCCTGGATCTATTGGAGGGCAGGCTCTTCTTGCCCAGTTCGGCCTGAACTAGTTTTGCCGCAAAGCTTCCTTGTGAAAACCGTCGCACGATTCGAGCCGCACCCTTTAACCTTACGTGGTGCGGATTGATTTTGGTTCGTGCGGCGGCTTTTCACCTGCGCGAACCGGGAAGATAAACGAAGCCCCTTGTCTTGAGGCACGACATTGGAAGCGAGCTTCAAGACAAGGGGCTTCGTTGGGAAAACCGTGCGAAGGAGGGATTGTTTCTCACGGGGGATGCTATGCCGCGTCTTCCTGGGCTCCTTCAAGCAGCTCAGAGACGATGCCTTCGTCGAATTCGACGTATCCCCACAAAAGGGTGCCGAGTCCTCTGTAGAATCCGGTCTTGGAGAACTTGAGCATATCCATGACAAACATGGGGATCCAGTTCATGAGGTGGTCTTTCATGAACGTATGCTGGACGGAAAGCTGGCGGATAGCCTCGTCTTCGTCGCATGCCGCCAAGGCGTCTGCGCATCGCATGCTCAGGCGCTGCATGAACTCGAGTTCAAGAGCGATATGGTCTTCGCCTTCGTTCCAAGATCCACGTTTGAGGTTGTTCTCGCGCAGGGTTGCCAAGACCTCCGCACGTGCTTCTTGCATAAGCAGACGACGTTCGCTGGTGTAAACACTTTCAAAAGGATAAGCGGCGGAATAACCGTTGACCCCGTGGCCGATGAACGTGCGTACGTAGTCGATGGCGAGCTCGGTGATGCTGTCTTCCCAGGCGGTTTTCAGGTAGTTGAAAAGCATGCGGTACCCATCGTCGACCGCTGCTGATCCTGTGGCGGTCGGAAAACGCATTCCCTGAAGCTCTCGAAGGGTTTCCTGATCGACCTCGATGCGAAAAAGACGTGCGAGCATGCCATAGGTGTGTGCGCGGTCGACCATGAGGTCGTGCAGTTCTTTATATTCTTGAGACATGGTGAACTCCTGTCGTGTCTAGAATTCTCGGAGCATTTTTTCCCCGAGCCCGCTGAGCGTCCAGGCGCTGTCTTTCCATGCGATAGCATCGACGCGTTCGAGGATGTCGATGAAATGGCCGCCGAAACGACGCGGCTCGGCGACGATGGGGAAGCTGTCTACAAGCTCGTCTATCTCGTTTTTTCCGCATGGCTTCTCACGCAAGGCCTGCATGACGGCTCGGTAGACGTCGAGGTATTTCGAATCGCGATCAAGTACGAGGTCGCGAAAAGCCGCACCTTGGGAAAGCTCGGCGAACACGTTCTTTCCCGCTTCCGTCGTTGTCCATACGGGGTCGACGTGCTCTTTGATTTCAAGGTACTCGACATTTTCTTCAACGTCTTCGTGCTGTTCGGTGGTTTCCGGCATGTCGAGCACGAGCCCTCCTGCTCGTTCGAGCATGCGGGCAAGTGTCATGGGGGCGTAGACCGAGCGGTTGTTCTGCTGCAGACCGTCGACGTATTCGGAAAGCGCGCTTGCATGTGCGCCTTCTGCGCAGTAGTCGAGCATAGCCAGCATGACGGGTCGTCGTGCGGGATTGCGGTCCATGAGGGCAAGGAGCGCCTCTTGTGCTCCGCCTTGACGTTCGGGCGTATAGACTCCGTTGCTTTGCATAGACTCCGGCATATTGCGAACGGTGGGAAAGTCCACCGTATCGAGCGGATTGTCGTCGTCCATATCCTGCTGGTCGATTTTTTCGTCATCGGCGGCAAGCGGGTCGAACTCCTCGAACGGATCAAAGGCATCGTCCACGGAGAAGCTAGACATCGTACCTCCTTTGTTGGCTCCTGTAGTTTTGCACTTCGAGTATAGGAAAGCCCGACAGCCTTCCATCATCCCCCGAGGGTTAAATGCGGGATATCCGTCATACCCCTGTGTCTAACTGCCCTTTCGGCCGTTGACCCGCGCAGGCCACGATGCAATACTCGTTCCACGTTGCGAAGAGCGGAGGTTCCGTTGGAAAGGAAGCTCTTATGGAAAACGTGAAAGCGTGCAAGAAACGCGTTCTTGCACTTGCGGCTGCGGCGTGCTTGTGCGCGTCGTTGGTCGCAGCTCCCGCCGCGTATGCGTTTTATTACGTGCACGGCGAAGAGCACGTAGCCGCCGAAGGCGGCAAGGGCGTTATCGAAGTGAGCTGCACCGTCGATGCGACCGCTCAAGGCGGAGGCGTTTACACCGACCTCATCCTGGTTCCGGCCGGCGCAACTGCCGCTGATTGCTTGACTGAGATGATCGTGTCGAGCGAGAGCCAAAATGGCCTTGAGGCAATTCACGACTACGGCTATGCGTCTTTGGAAGACTATTTAGGCGATAAGTCGTGGACGTGCACGGTCTACGATGCGGGCTCTCAAGACGTCGGAACGCAGACTGCCTTCGATGCTGAAGGCACCGAAGGCGAGTCTACGCCTCTGGAGCGCTTCGACAACGTGGTGTTTACGCTCCAGTAGCGCCCTCCCGGCAGAGAGCGGCCGGCCAGCGGCTTTCTGCCGGGTAATCCTTTGGGGATGATTTTGCGTTTCTCAAGAGTTTCATTCCCCTTCCCATCTGGTGTTTCTCGCTTTCTCTTCGCGGCGGTCCTTCGCTGTTTGGAACAGGGGCTTTTCGACGCGTGTCGCCGTGGTATCCTTGCCTTCAAATCGAGGGGGGAGCAGATTGTGGGAGTCGTTATTCCGCGTATTACGCTGAGGGCCGATTACGGCGAAGAGAATTCTTTTGGCGAGCTGAGCCTGCTTTGCATAGGCTATGGCCTGCATCAAGCATGGGTGTTCTCCACCATGTTTTCTCCGCAGAGGATTTTCGGCGTAAGCGCCATACCCGTAAGTGATTTTTTGGGTTCCAGCGTGAGCATTTCTCCCATGATGGCAACCTCCGTGGTGGTTTACGCTCTTTTTCTCATGTTTGCCGGCGCTACCGACCAGCGCTATTTGAACTTCTATACGTCTCGTCGCTTTTCTGTTATCGGAGCCGCGCTCATGGTCGTGGGTACGCTTGCGGCCCTGCTTTCGGGTTCGGTTTTGCTGGAGATCCTTGCCGGTGTTCTTACGGGGCTCGGGTCGGCCGCCCTCATTCTTTCTTGGGGTATAGCGTTTGCGCGTTGCGATGGCCTTTCCATCGTTTTGGACACTGCCGTTGCCACGCTTTTCGCCATGGCGCTCTATGCGTTTGTGGTCCATAACGCCCCTGCGGGCGTTGCGGGATTTGTTGTTGCCGTATTGCCGCTGCTCGAGTTGGCCGTCTTGCGCTGCAAGCTGCCCGCGCCGTTTTATGAGCGCGGAGAGCTGCCCGCTTTCAATCCTCTTCCCGTCAAAAGGGGCCGATTCCTGCTCGCTTTCTGTGTACCGGTTGCCTTGCTGGGCTTTGCGCTAGGGGCGTTGCGCTCTGCCTCTCTGCAGGCGATCGTTCCTTCTGTTACGCTTGGGTCTGAATTCGCTATTTTGCTCGCGTCGGCATGCGCTGCATTTCTGGTGCTCGCGTCTGCGCTTTCGCTTGACGACGATGCGCCCTGGACGGGTCTTTTCCGCATTATCGTGCCCGTGGTTGCTCTGGCGCTTCTGTTCTTGCCTCAGACGTTTTTCGGGGAAATCACCCTAGGAAGTTTCATCGTGCTGACGGCGTATCTTTGTTTCGAAGCGCTCATGTGGTCGTATTTCGGCGTGTTGTCGCAGCAATTCCGCCTTTCGCCTTTGTTTGTTTTTGGATTCGGCAGAGGTGTGCTTGCGCTTCTCGTGTTTGCCGGAATGTGCGCGCCGTTGCTTTTCGAGCAGGTCTATTTCGTGGATTCTTCCCAGGGGGCGAGCGTTTCTGCCGTGGTGCTCATGCTGGTGGTTGTGGGCCATGCCATGCTGCCAAGCGAGCGAGGCATGCAGAAGCTCATTGTTTCGTGCCCTCTTGTAAATGCGGCGGCAGCAGGGGCTTTCGATGCCCCTGGCGTTGCCGCCGTACTTGAGGGGGCTGCGGGCGATTCGTCTTCGGATGGGAAAGAGAAGGAGGACGCCTCTTCGGACGAGGCGGTTTCTTCGGGCTCCTCAAAAAGGTGGTTTAAGGAGAACTGCGAGGTCATAGCCAATCGTTATCTGCTTTCTCGTCGAGAAACCGATGTGCTATTCTTGCTTGCGAAAGGATATAATTCGGCGGCAATTCAGGAAAAACTCTATATTGCCGAAGGAACTGCGAAAACCCACATTCGCCACATCTATCGCAAGCTCGACGTCCATACGCAGCAAGAGCTCATGCGTATGGTCGAAGGGGCCGATCGCTGACGTTTCTCTACCGTAACGCTTCGGCAACCTGGAAGGTGCATTCTCGACAACGTAGCATCCGAGCGATATAGTGCTTTAGTGCATTAAAGCGTACGTTCGCCAGAAAACGGTCATCGCCAAAGATTTCTGGCCCTATGAAACGTATATAATTCACTAGCTGTATATCTACGTTAGAAGCAAGTTACGCAAAACGCTCTCGGTACGGAGGCGTTTCGGAGATGGAGAGGTGAAGCATGCCAGGTTTGCAACTGATGGATACCACCATCCGTGACGGCCAGCAAAGCCTTTGGGCTACCCGCATGCAGCTCGGCGACATGCTGCCCATTCTGCCCAAGATGGACAAGGTGGGCTATTGGGCGGTCGAGGCCTGGGGCGGTGCAACGTTTGATACCTGTCTGAGGTTTCTGGACGAAAACCCTTGGGAGCGCCTGCGTTCCATCAAGGCGCATATGCCCAACACTGACCTCGCCATGCTTTCGCGCGGCCAGAACCTGGTGGGCTATAAGCATTATTCCAAAGACATCGTGAATCACTTCATCGCGTGCGCGAAGAAAAACGGCATCCAGGTGTTCCGCGTTTTCGACGCCTTGAACGATATTCGCAACGTGGTTGACAACGCCGAGGCCATCAAGGCGTGCGGCGGCTGGTTCGAGCCCGCTATTTCCTACACGGTTTCCCCCGTGCATACCTTGGACGGCTATCTGGAGTACGGTCAGCAACTCAAAGACCTTGGCGCAGATTCCATCGCCATCAAGGACATGGCGGGCATGCTCACGCCGTATCGCACCGAGCGCTTGGTCAAGGCTTTCAATGCCGAAATCGGCCTTCCGGTGCACGTCCACTGCCATTACGTGGGCGGCATGGCTCCTATGAACATCATCAAGGCCGCCGAGGCTGGCGCTGCTATCGCGGATACCGCTTCCGCCCCGCTTTCTTTCGGCAACAGCCATCCTGCGGTCGAGACCATCGTGGCGGCGCTTCAGGAAAGCCGCTATGACACCGGCTACGACCTCGATCTTTTGTTCGAAATTGCCGATTACTGGGAGGAAGTGCGCAAGCGCGGCCATTACAAGCGCGGCGTCTCCTCTCTCACTCATATGAAGGTGTACTCGCACCAGGTTCCCGGCGGCATGATGTCCAACCTGGTTTCCCAGCTGGAAATCCAGAACGCATCTGACCGCTTGGACGAGGTCATGCGCGAAATCCCGCGCGTTCGCGCCGAAGTCGGCTATCCGCCGCTGGTCACCCCCATGAGTCAGATCGTCGGCACGCAGGCCGTGTTCAACGTGCTCACGGGCTCTCGTTGGAGCGTTGTCTCCAAGGAGATGAAAGACTACCTGTGCGGTTACTACGGCAAGGCGCCGGGCCCCATTTCTCCCGAGATTTACAAGAAGGTTGTTGGCAGCGCGGACGTGCTTCCTCCCGATGTTGCCCCCGCCTCCCTTGCAACAACGACGTTCGAGCAGGTCAAAGATGAAATCGGCGATCTGGCAACGTCTGAGGAAGATGTGCTCATGTACGCCTTGTTCCCCAACGAGGCGCGCACTTTCCTCTCCAAGCATCGCGCTACCGAGCAAGTTGATTTCCTGCTGGAACGTGAATCCAGCCAGACCAAGGAGGACGATTACGTGGACATCAATCAGATTCGTGAGCTGGTAAAAGTTGTCGAAGAATCCGGCGTCGGCGAAATCACCGTTGAAGAAGAAGGCATGCGCA
>OLRQ01000640.1_pt1 | contig 34215 bp, 35 predicted proteins | sample 1671971 | NCBI WGS metagenome assembly OLRQ01 (sample SAMEA3136631, study PRJEB25190) | human gut metagenome | biome: human gut; feature: human-associated habitat; material: faeces | place: Austria | collected 2013
AGGAGGAAGATCAAATGTCAATGTTGGAAGTAAAAGATCTCCAGGTTTATTATGGTGTCATCCAGGCATTGAAGGGGATTTCCTTTCATGTAGAACAGGGAGAAGTTATCGCACTGATCGGTGCAAACGGAGCAGGTAAAACAACGACACTGCAGACACTGACCGGAATCATTCCGGCAAAAGCAGGAAGCATCAGCTTTGGAGGCAAAGAACTTACAAAGACACCTGCACATAAGATCGTTGAGATGGGTATGGCGCACGTACCGGAAGGAAGACGTGTCTTTGCAGATATGTCTGTATATGAAAACCTTCTGATGGGAGCCTACACAAGAAAAGATAAAAATGAGATCGCGCAGAGTCTTGAAATGGTATACAAGAGATTCCCGCGTCTGAAAGAACGTACAGGACAGCGTGCCGGTACACTTTCCGGTGGTGAGCAGCAGATGCTTGCAATGGGACGTGCGCTGATGAGCAAACCAAAGATCATTCTGATGGATGAGCCGTCCATGGGTCTGTCTCCGATCTTTGTAAATGAGATTTTTGATATTATCAAAGAAGTAAGTGAAAGTGGCACAACCGTTCTTCTGGTTGAGCAGAACGCAAAAAAAGCCCTTTCCATTGCTGACAGAGCGTATGTTCTTGAGACAGGAAGTATCACTCTGGAAGGAAAAGCAGATGATCTGCTTCATGATGAATCTGTCCAGAAAGCATATCTGGGAGAATAAGGAGGAATCGATATGGATCAGGTTGTAATCACAATCGCAAGACAGTATGGAAGCGGCGGACGTACCGTAGGTAAAATGCTGGCAGAACGTCTGGGAATCTCTTTTTATGACAAACAGATCATTCAGATGGCATCTGATGAGAGCGGAATAGACGTGAAGCTTTTTGGTAGAGTTGAAGCGGGAGACAAAGTCAAAAGTTCTCTTTTCGGAAGTAAAGACAGCATTTACAAAGGTGGGCTGCATCAGCCGGGCAGCAAGGATTTCATCTCTGATGAAAACCTGTTTAATTATCAGGCGAAGGTAGTGAATGATCTTGCGGAAAAAGAATCCTGCGTTATCGTAGGACGCTGCGTAAACTATGTATTTAAAGATCGTCCGAATACATTACGCGTATTCATCCATGCGCCCTGGGAATTTCGTGTGGAGAAGGCTTCTGAGAAGATTTCCGGATCAAGAGAAGATGTCGAGAAATTTCTTCTCAAAGATGACAAGCGCAAACAGGATTACTACCGTAAGTTTGCGGGCGGTATCTGGAACGATGCGACAAACTACGATCTCTGTCTGAACAGCGGAAAGCTTGGATTTGAGAAATGTGTGGATGCGATCGAGGCACAGCTTAAGATTATGTTGAATAAATAAAGAAAATGGCACTGGAGGCTTTTTATCTTCCGGTGCTTTTTTTGCGCATTCTTTCATATACTGAACAGAGTCTGAATCTGAAAATCAAAGAAAGCCCGGGAACCTTAATGAAAAAAAGAAAAGTATGTGTTTTACTGATTTTGATTGTGGCAGTTGTGCTTGCTGTCGGCTGGAAGCGTACAGATCCGGAAGTTCGGTGTACTTCCGCAAGAGCGATTGCAGAAAATATAGCAGGGCAGGGGATGATCCGTCTGGTAGAACAGTCTATGGAACATCCAAAAGCTGCACTGACCTTTGATGACGGACCGGATGCACGGTATACTAGCGTGCTGCTTGACGGACTGCGCGCAAGAAATATAAAAGTCTCGTTTTTTCTTCTGGGTGAAAAGGTAGAGCAGAATCCGGATCTGGTCAGGCGTATGCAGGAGGAGGGACATCTGGTCGGAAATCATACGTATCATCACGTTCAGCTTGATAAACTGAGTGATGCAAAAGCGAGAGAAGAAATCTTAAAGACGAACAACCTGATCTATGAAACAACAGGAACATATCCGCAGTATATGCGTCCTCCGTTCGGGGCGTGGAAAAAGAATCTGGAACTGCGTGTGGAGATGATGCCGGTATTCTGGACGATTGACACGCTGGACTGGAAGGTACAGAATACGGAACAGATCATAAAGACCGTAGAGGAAAAGATAAAAGATGGTTCTATCATTCTGATGCATGATGAATATAAGACGACAGTAGAAGCAGCACTCAGACTTGCGGACAGTCTGAAAGAAAAAGGGTATGAGCTTGTCACGGTAGATGAGCTGATTATGCCGTAGCTTCCTGAGAATATTACAGACGGAAAACAACTGTTTGGGTTTTGATTGCTTTTTGTGGAGATTTTCGTTATACTGTTTATCAGAGACCGGTGTTATCCGGGGAAGAAAAAAAGGAGCGATACACATGGGACGTATTTTTGATATGAACAATAAATTTTTCAGTTTTATGAGTAAGGTGGCGGATCTGTGTATTCTGAATATTATCTGTGTGGTCTGTTGTATTCCGGTCATTACCGCAGGTGCATCGATCACGGCCATGTACTATGTGACACTGAAAATGGTACGTAACGAAGAAGCTTACATTGTAAGAAGCTTTTTTAAATCTTTTAAGCAGAATTTCAAACAGGCAACGATCATTAATCTGATCATGCTGCTGATCGGTTTGGTCCTTTATGTAGACCTGAATGTGTCGAAAGCAATGCAGGGAGGAGCCGGACAGATCTTTCATGTTATCTTTATGGCATTTGTGCTGATTTATTTTATCTTGTTTTTGTATGTATATCCGGTGCTTGCCAGATTTTATAACACGATCAAAAATACAATCAAAAATGCTTTGTTTATGGCAATCCGTCATCTTCCGTATACGGTTGTCATGGTGCTTATTGCTGTATGCCCGCTGCTACTTCTGCTTGTGAAAAGTTATCAGATACAGTCGACACTGTTTGTGCTGTTTCTGCTTATGGGATTTGCACTGATTGCATATTGTAATTCCTATTTCCTTGCGAAGATTTTTGACAACTATATGCCAAAAGAAGAAGCCGGGCAGGAAAGTGCAGGCGAGTCTGTATGAGTGAAAAGACGGTTGCAGGGCAGAGTATAAGAAACTGGAATGGCAAGCCATATCATTCTCTGGACTATATGCTTAAGCAGACGTTTGGTGAAAAAGTCTACAAAGTGACTCTGAATGGCGGCATGTCCTGTCCGAACCGGGACGGTAAGCTGGGAAGCCGGGGATGTATTTTCTGCAGTGCCGGAGGAAGCGGTGATTTTGCAGCAGATGCGGCACTTCCCATAACCGATCAGATTGACAGTCAGATCGAGATGCTTCGTGCGAAACGTCCGATTCACAAATATATTGCTTATTTTCAGGCATACACGAATACGTATGCACCGGTCGTATACCTTCGAAAGATTTTTACGGAGGCGATCCTTCATCCTTCCGTAGTAGCATTGTCCATCGGGACAAGACCGGACTGCATCGGAGATGAGGTTCTTGCCCTTCTGGATGAGCTTAATCAGATCAAGCCGGTGTGGATCGAACTGGGACTTCAGACGATACATGAGCGGACTGCCGCTTATATCCGAAGAGGATACCCGCTTTCCTGTTTTGAGGAGACAGTACATCGGCTCAGGTTACATGGAATACAGGTTATCGTTCATACGATACTGGGACTTCCGGGAGAATCTGATGCAGATATCCTTGAGACGATGGACTATCTGAACGGAAGAGATATACAGGGTATCAAGCTGCAGCTGCTGCATGTACTTCGTGGGACGGATCTGGCGGATGATTATCTCGCCGGGAAGTTTCATGTTTACGAAAGAGAAGAGTATCTGAATCTGCTGATTGAGTGTCTGGAACATCTGGATCCTTCGATCGTGATCCACAGGATGACGGGAGACGGACCGGCGGATCTTCTGATCGCGCCTCTGTGGGCAAGCCGTAAGAGAGAAGTTTTGAATCTTCTGCATCATGAGATGAAGATACGGGGAAACTGGCAGGGCAGACAGTTCAGACATCAGACAGTATGAGAAGTATGAGAAAGAGGTGACAGAAATGGCAGAACCATTTACAACGTACAAGCTGATCGTTTTATATATGGCGAAACATGCAAAGGAAACACTGACAAATTCTCAGATTTCAGAATTTATACTTGACCGTGAATACACGGATTATTTTCAACTGCAAAAGGTACTTTCGGAACTGACCGAAACAGAATTACTCCGGAAACGTACGATCTCCAACAGTTCCTATTACGAACTGACGGAAGAAGGAGCGAAGACGCTTTCTTATTTTGAGAAGGAGCTGTCCGGAGAAATTAAAAATGAAATAAAAGAATATCTTCAAAGTCATGGCGGACAGAGACAGGAACGCATCCTGACACCGGCAGATTATTATACGACACCACAGGGCGCACATGCAGTGCGCTGTCAGATCATTGAGAAAGAATCGACGGTTCTGGATCTGACACTGGTAGCTCCGGGAAAAGAAGCGGCACAGGCTATCTGCCGTAACTGGCCGAAAAAGAGCCAGGAGATTTATGAGAACCTGATGGGCGAACTGATCTGAGTCTCTCAGGTAATGAGAAGGGTAAGTAATGATAAGCAAAAGGCGGGGAATCATTCCCTGCCTTTAATTTTGTGCATATAAGCCCTGATTTCTTTCTCATAGCCTAGGTTTCCCGGTTCATAGAAACGCTCTCCCTGGATTTCGTCCGGGAGATACTGCTGGTCGACATAGTGATTCGGATAGCTGTGGGCATATTTATAACCGATACCTTTGCCGAGCTTTTCGTGACCGCCGTAATGTGCATCCTGTAAGTGAACCGGTACGGTCGTGCGTGTACGCTTTACGGAATCCATTGCGGCAAAAATCGCATTGACTGCGGAATTACTCTTCGGGGCGCATGCCATATAGGTGACTGCCTGAGAGAGAATGATCTGTGCTTCCGGCATGCCGACACGTTCGACCGCCTGTGCTGCGGCAACTGCGACAGAAAGCGCCTGCGGGTCTGCGTTTCCGATATCTTCGGAGGCAAGGATCATGATACGCCGTGCAACAAACTTGATATCTTCGCCGGCGTAGAGCATTTTGGCAAGATAGTAAACTGCAGCATCCGGATCGGAACCACGCATACTCTTGATAAAGGCGGAAATGATGTCATAGTGGTTATCACCTTTTTTGTCATACTGGACAACGCGCTTCTGGATACATTCCGAAGCAACTTCCAGTGTCAGGTGGATATGTCCGTCAGTATTCTTTGGGGTGGTGAGGATGCCAAGCTCAACAGCATTTAATGCGCTTCTTGCATCACCGCCTGCCATATCGGCGAGGAAATCAAGGGCATCATTGTCGATCACAGCACCGTAATTGCCCATGCCCCTGTCGCAGTCGTTGACAGCACGGAGAAGCAGAGTACGGATATTTTCGGTACTTAATGCTTTTAGTTCAAAGATGATGGAACGGGAAAGAAGAGCCCCGTTGACCTCGAAGTATGGATTTTCGGTCGTGGCACCGATGAGAATGATCGTTCCGTCCTCTACAAAAGGAAGAAGATAATCCTGCTGTCCTTTATTGAAGCGGTGGATCTCATCGATAAAAAGGATGGTCTTGCGTCCGTACATCCCGAGATTATTCTGCGCTTCCTGTACGACCTGCTCCATGTCTTTCTTGCCGGCAACGGTGGCATTGATCTGGGTAAAATTGGCGCTGGTCGTATGGGCGATGACTTTGGCGAGGGTTGTCTTGCCTGTGCCGGGCGGACCGTAAAAGATGACAGAAGTCAGCTTATCGGCCTTGATAGCACGGTATAATAATTTGTCTTTGCCGACGATATGCTCCTGACCGACCACTTCCTCCAGCGTCGTCGGACGAAGACGGGAAGCCAGAGGTGATTCACGGTCAAGAGTTTTTGATTTGGCATATTCAAACAGATCCATAAAAGATCCTCCATTCTATTACATAAATACGTACATCTGTTCTTATTATACTTTAGACGGATAAAAAATTCAACAGAGTATCTACAAAATGAAAAAAAGGTAGTATACTGTCAGATATGCGCAATAATGAAAAAGGATATCATATAAGAAAGACGAGGACAGATGAAATGAGATACAAAACCGTGATGGATCTGCATACACATACAATTGCAAGCGGCCACGCATACAATACGCTGCGCGAAATGGCAAAAGCAGCAGCGGACAGGGGACTTGAGATTCTGGGAATTACAGAACATGCACCGATGATGCCGGGAACCTGCCATAATTATTACTTTCATAATCTGAAAACCGTTCCGAGAGAACTTTACGGTATTCGGCTGTTTCTGGGAGCAGAACTGAATATCCTGAATCCGCAGGGGGAAGTCGATCTGAATGAGGCGGAACTTCGGGGAATGGATATCGGAATTGCCAGCCTTCATTTGCCGTGCATGAAGCCGGGAACACGTGAGGAAAATACAAGTGCATATCTGAATGCGATGAAGAATCCATATGTCAATATTATCGGACATCCGGATGACGGACGTTATGAGGTAGATTATGAAGCTCTCGTACAGGGGGCAAAGGAATATGGTAAGATTCTGGAAGTAAACAATCATTCACTTGTACCGAATTCATTTCGGCAGAATGCAAGGGAAAATGACGTAAAGATGCTTAAATTCTGTATGAAATATCAGGTTCCGGTAGTGATGGACAGTGATGCACATTTTGATACACACATTGCGGAATTTGATGCGGCAAGAGGACTTCTGGAAGAACTGGATTTTCCGGAGGAGCTGGTTGTGAATCATTCTGTGAATGCGTTGAGGGGGTATATTAACGCATTAAAATAGTCCTTGCTTTTCACATGTTAAAGTGTTAAAATACGATGTATACGGAATAAGACACAGATCAGTAAATAAGACTAAAACAAAATGGAACCAAAGGAGAAGGGATCATGGGTAAAAAAATCAGAACAGAAGAGGTTGACCATTTATTTGAAGCAATCCTTTGTCTGAAGAATAAAGAAGAATGTTATACATTTTTTGAGGATGTATGTACGATCAACGAGCTTCTTTCTCTGTCGCAGCGCTTTGAAGTTGCAAAGATGCTGACAGACAAGCGCACATATCTGGATATTTCTGAAAAGACCGGTGCATCTACCGCGACGATCAGCCGTGTAAACCGTTCTTTGAATTACGGAAACGACGGTTATGAGATGGTATTTGCCAGAATGAAAGAAAAAGAAGCAGAAGGCAAGACAGAAGAATAAACGACATAATCAAAGAAAGATCACATAAGAAAAAGAGGAACAGATTATGGAGCAATGTAAACTCCGATAACCTGTTCCTTTTCTATTGTCTGTCTGAATTATTCAGAAGTTGTTTTATTTCCGGGAGGTCATATACTGATAGACATCCGCGGAAATTTTTTTGATGGTTTCCTGTGCGCTTGAATTGTTCTGGATGTTGTTTGAGAGCACACAGAGAACATACGGATGCTCCTTATCAAAAACAATCGCGATGTCGTTTTCGACTGCACCGAGACCGTCACCTGCAGAAAGTTCACCGGTTTTGTTGGCGGTTTCCACACCGGACGGAATGCCGGATGGGATTTTGCCGGTACGTGTCTGAGCCTTCAGAAGTGCCAGCATGTCGGCGGAAGCATCTGCGTTTACCATGGTTCCGCTGTAAATGTCAGACAGGAGACGGCAGCAGTCGGATGCACTTGTATAATTGTCATCGGTCGGGTTGGAAGCGAGAAATTCCCGCCCGAGATGTGTCGATGTATAGCCGTGTTCCTGACAGAATTCATTTAAGACGGATGCGCCGTTCTGAAAATCCCCGCCGCCAAGTCTGCGTGCAAGCTCGTTTGCAGCATCGTTGTCACTCACTGTGATCATCTGGGTCAGGAGAGACTTCAGACTGCTTTCATAATCAGAAGAAGGTTCCGTCGCTCCATCAGTGTAAACAAGTTTATCAAAGACAGCAGCCATGATGAAAGCTTTGATCACGCTGGCAGACTGCAAGGATACTTCTGCATTTACAGTACTGTAAGCATGGTCACTCAGATCTATGGCAGCAATTGCCCAGGTTTCATTAGCTGCTTCAAGTGGATCGACATAAGTCTTTTCCAGTGTATCAGTCAGATCGGAAAGATGTTCTCCTGATCCGGTGAGATCAGATGCAACGATGTTGAAGTACTCATCAATTCCATCGGCGATTCCTTTAGCCATTGTTTCGTGGTGGGAAGTATCAGTGATATACATGTCATCACTTTCATTACTCATAAATCCCATTTCCAGGATCGCAACAGGTACAGTGCTCCAGTTGGTACCGGTCATATTGTCTGCAGAGATCACACCTTTGTTGGCAAGTCCGGTGGCAGAACAGTAGCTGTTTATGATACATTCGGCCAGAGTATTACTTTTTTCGATAAGGTCTGTATCAAGATACTGGTTGGCGCTGGTCGGTGCCATAGTAAGTGCTCCGGCAGCGGATGCGCTGTTGTCGCTGTTTGCATGAATGCGGACGGTGATATCTGCATCCTCAGAAGTGGCAAATTCCGCACGTTCTTTGTTGCTGATCGCTTTATCGTTGTCTTCTCGTGTCATGACGACTTTATATCCGCGGGAAGTCAGTTCCTTTTCAAGAATGAGAGACACCTGCAGATTTACTTCGTATTCCGGAACTTTGGAATAGTTGCCGGTGGTGCCGGTCGTTGCCTTGTTTTTGGTCTGTGAAGAGCCGGGAGCCATCGGTTCCTGGGCACTCATATCAACCCAGCTGCCCTGATGTCCCGGATCGATGCATACGGTAAATCTGGAGTTATCGGAAGAAGCACGGGAGGCAGTGTTGGCTGCAGACCAGTCAATTCCGGAAGAAGCGGTATCTCCGGTGTTTTCTGAATTATCAGAATCAGAACTGTCAGCATCAGCGGTTGAATCAGTGGAATCTCCGCTGCCAAACACAGATGAAGATGGAGCTTTGATCATGGCCTGCCCCTGTTCACTTTCATAAGTAGTTTCTTCAGAAGCCCAGGTCGTGATCGGAAGTAAAAGAAACAGGCATCCGGCGAGAAAAAGGGATAAAAATTTTCGCATTTTTTGTATCCTCCTGATGAATTTATTTTACAGAAATAACTTCATATATGATATACTATAATAAAAAATTTGACAAGGACGGTTCGGGGTCCTTCGAAAGAAAAAGGGGGCTACACTATGAAAAAGAAGTACACATGGATCAGGCAGATCACGAGAGTTTTGATGACACTGATGCTTACGATTGCAGTTTCTGTACCGGTTATGGCAGAGCCGAAGGCAGTTGATGTTGATACACAACTGTCGAATATGTACACTGTGACCGTTGCGAGTGGATATCTGGCACTCCGTACAGAGAAAGCATACCGGGATGCGAATGAGATCGGTCAGCTTTACACCGGCGAGAGTGTGGAACTGGTAGATGCGAGCGACAGTACTTACTGGTATGTATATTCATCAAAGCATGATAAGTACGGATATGTGAACCGCAAGTATCTGGCAAACTCTTCATATGAATGTACAGTCAGTGTGCAGAGTGGATACCTGGCACTTCGTAATGCAAAAGCTTATAAGTCATCTAATGAGATCGCGAAACTGTATTCCGGAGATATTGTCCAGATCGCAGATACCAGCGATGATACTTACTGGTTGGTGTATGCACCGGACTTTGACAAAGGCGGATATGTCAATAAGGATTATCTTGTAGACCGTAATCCGGTGATCCGCAAGACAGTCAAGGTAACAAGCGGATATCTTGCTCTTCGAAGCGAGATGGCATATGATGATGCGAATGAGATCGGTAGACTGAATACCGGAGATATCGTACAGATCGCAGATTCCAGTGACAGTACCTACTGGAAAGTATATTCTGAACGACTTGGAAAATACGGATATGTAAACAAAAATTACCTGCAGTGATGCAGGTAATTTTTTGCGGAAAGTATGAAAGATAAATTTTACATATTATTTTTTGGATTTGTGTTTCGGATCATAATCGGTCGTGGCGCGAAGATCATCGATCATCTGCTCAATCAACATTTTTTTGACATAAACGTCAAAGCTTAAGAGACAGATAAAGGAAAATAACTTGAGAAAATCCCGATCTTCTTCCGGTGCATCCTCAAAAGTACCCTGTGCGATCTCGTAACGTTCCAGAAGCTCTTTCCGGAGCGCCTCAATCTGGCCCTTTTCCATGCTGAAGACTTCTGTATAGATAGAAGTGAGATCTATATTTTCATCTGATTTAAAATATTTGTCGGTCAGCGGTCCGAGCAGTGTCTGGATGTCGTTGATCGACAGAATGTTTTTGAAGTAGTAGATAAAGATCAGAACCAGCAGATGTTCTTTGGAATAGCGCTTCTTCTCGGGGGAAGGAAGCAGATTATTTTTTGCGTAGTTGTTGATCATGGTCTTGGTGAGGATCTTATCATCTTTGTAACGCTTTGAATGTGCAAGCTGTGCTTCCATAAAGGTGGTTACCTGATCCATATAAAGATCTATATTCGGAATGTCCTCTGGCTTCACATAGCCGATTCCGGAGACGCGTTCCAGAATATTGCGAATTATAGATTCTGTATTTACTGACATATATTCATCTCCTTTGCCTGGATGAGCAGGCAGAATGGTGATTCATCACCTATAAGCTTTATTATATAGTTTCAAATACTACTTGTAAATGGTTTTTTTAAAATTCCTTTACCCCGTGCGGGCTTTCATGTATAATAACAAAAGACATGAAAACATCAGTTCGACATACAGAACTGACTAATGAGAGACAGGAGAAATCTGATGAGCATATACGATACATTAAATGACCGCCAGAAGGAGGCGGTTTTCTATACAGAAGGACCGCTTCTGATCCTTGCAGGAGCAGGGTCAGGAAAGACCAGAGTACTGACACACAGGATCGCATATCTGATTGCGGAGAAGGGAATCAATCCGTGGAATATCCTTGCGATCACATTTACAAATAAGGCTGCACACGAAATGCGAGAGCGTGTCGACCGGATCGCAGGCAATGTCGGCGGAGGCAGTGTGTGGGTATCCACTTTCCATTCTACATGTGTGCGCATTCTGAGATGTCACATCGACCGCCTTGGTTATGATAATAATTTCACAATCTATGATGCGGATGACCAGAAAACCCTGATGAAAGAAATCTGCCGTAAGATGAACATCGACACAAAGAAAGTTAAGGAACGCACACTTCTGGCGCAGATTTCCCATGCGAAGGATGAGCTTCTGAATCCGGATGAGATGGAGATGAATGCCGGAGCAGACTTTAATCAGAAAAGAGCAGCGCAGGTTTATCGTGAATATCAGGCAGCACTTCGAAGAAATAATGCATTGGATTTTGATGATCTGATCGTAAAAACTGTTGAGTTGTTTCAGAACTGCGATGATGTACTGCAGACTTATCAGGAGCGGTTCCGATATATCATGGTTGATGAGTATCAGGATACGAATACTGCCCAGTTTAAGTTTGTAAGCCTTCTTGCATCCAGATATGAAAATCTTTGCGTAGTAGGTGATGATGACCAGTCTATTTACAAATTCCGCGGAGCTAATATCGGCAATATTCTGGGATTCGAGCGGGTATTTCCGAATGCAAAAGTCATCCGTCTTGAGCAGAATTACCGCTCTACGCAGAATATCCTTGACGCGGCAAATGGTGTGATCTCCAACAATACTGAGCGTAAAGAAAAGACTCTCTGGACGGAGAATCCGGAAGGAGAGAAGATTCATTTCCGTCAGTTTATGAACGGCTATGAAGAAGCAGAATATGTTGTGGGTGATATTGCGAAGCGCCACCGTGAAGGTGCGGCAGATTATCATGACTGCGCGGTGCTTTACCGTACAAATGCCCAGTCACGCCTTTTTGAAGAAAAATGTCTGCTTGCGAATATCCCGTATAAGATCGTCGGTGGTGTAAACTTCTATGCACGAAAAGAGATCAAAGATCTTCTGTGTTATTTAAAGACTGTAGACAATGCAGCAGATGATCTTGCCGTACGGCGTATCTTAAATGTACCGAAGCGTGGCATCGGTGCAACGACTGTCGGCAGGGTGCAGGATTATGCGGATATGATGAATATCAGTTTCTATGATGCCCTTCGTGTGGCGGAGGAGGTTCCGTCAATCGGAAGAAGCCTGTCAAAGATCGAGGGCTTTGTGACTTTTATCCAGTCATTAAAGAGCAAAGCACAGGCATATTCTGTGTCAGAACTTCTTGAAGAGATCATTGACCTGACAGGTTATGTGGATGAACTCAAAGCCGAGGATACTGATGAGGCAAGAGCAAGAATCGAAAATATTGATGAACTGATTTCGAAGACGGTTTCTTATGAAGAAGCCATGAAGGATGAAGAACGTGAAGCGACTCTGTCCGGCTTTCTTGAGGAAATCGCTCTGATCGCGGATATTGATTCAGTTGATGAAAATCAGGATTATGTGATTCTGATGACGCTTCACAGTGCAAAGGGACTGGAGTTTCCGTATGTTTATCTTGCTGGTATGGAAGACGGGATGTTTCCGGGCAGCATGAGTATCTTTTCAGGAGATCCTTCCGACATGGAAGAAGAGCGCCGCCTGTGTTATGTAGGCATTACCCGCGCCATGAAGGAGCTGACCCTGACCAGTGCACAGCAGCGTATGGTACGTGGGGAGACGCAGTATAACCGTGTATCCAGGTTTGTGCGGGAGATTCCGCGTGAACTGGTAGAACTCGGACATACTGTGCAGGAACACAAGCCGAAGATGCCGGAGACGAAATCTTCACTGAACAGTTATCTTCAGATGAAGAAGAATTTCCATACGAAGGCATTTCAGCCACAGAACTTCAAAGTGACCAAAGCGGATTCGCTTGATTACGGAGTCGGTGATACCGTGCGTCATGTCAAATTCGGTGTCGGCATTGTTAAAGATATCGTAGAAGGCGGCAGAGATTATGAGGTTACCGTAGATTTTGACCGCTTTGGTACGAAAAAAATGTTTGCAGCATTTGCAAAGCTGAAAAAAATCTAACTTTTTTCTTAAGAATTCTTAATGTTTTCGTACTTTAGTTGCTTCATCCGTCAGGGAATGCTATACTGTTTTATATGAAAAACGAAGGGAGTACATCATGAAAAATCTTTTAAAAGGTCTCACGAGAATACTCCCTGCTTATGGAGTTTTTCCGGTTATATTTTCTTTTGTATTTAATTGTCTTGTCTATTCCGGCTCAAGAATGATCGCAGGCGGATGGTATCACCACAATATCGAGACAGGTGTGGACAGAAGTATCCCTTTTGTCCCGGAGTTTCTGGTGATCTATTTTGGATGCTATGTATTCTGGGCCGTCAATTACATTCTTATTGCAAGGCAGGATCGGCGCAGCGTCTATCAGTTTTTTACAGGAGATTTTATATCAAGATGTGTCTGCCTTGTGTTTTTTCTTGCATTTCCAACGACAAATACAAGACCGTTGATCACAGGGAGCGGTTTGTGGAATCAGGCAGCTCTGTGGCTGTATTCGATTGACGCGGCGGACAATCTGTTTCCGTCCATCCACTGTCTGGTAAGCTGGTTCTGTTATCTGGGAATCCGTGGCAGGAAAGAAATTCCGCGCTGGTATCAGAGCGTGTCCATGGTAATTGCGATTCTGGTATTTGCATCCACACTTCTTACGAAACAGCATGTGATCGTAGACGTGGCAGGGGGAATCCTTCTTGCTGAATTCTGTTTTTTCATTGGAAGAAAGACAGATCTCTACAGGATATACGAAAGATTCGGCAGCAGGATCGAACAGAAAATTCGCAGGCTGACAGAAGGGTGAGCTACTTATGAAAAAAAATAAAAAAGTGATCTTCAACGGGGTCTTTCTGGTGGCTGTATTTGCACTTACCATCTACGGAGTATTTCATGGAGAAGATCTTGAATCTATGATGGATGCCATACGCAGTGCAGATAAGCGCTGGCTTGCACCCGGGCTTGCGCTGGTCGCATTTTTTATCTGGGGTGAATCAATCATTATATGGTATATGATGCGTTCGTATGGAATCAAACTGAAAAAAAGAACCTGTTTTCTTTTTTCATCGGTAGGTTTTTTCTTCAGCTGTATTACACCGTCTGCAAGTGGCGGACAGCCGATGCAGGCATACTACATGAAAAAGAAAAATATACCCATACCGGTATCCGCCGTGATTCTTATGATAATTACGATTACATACAAACTGGTGCTTGTTGTGATCGGAATCGGCGTGGCGGTATTTGGAAGAGGATTTTTACATCAGTATCTTGAGGGGATACTTCCGGTATTTTATCTTGGACTTGCACTGAATATTTTCTGTGTGACTTTTATGACAATACTGGTATTTCATCCGCTCCTTGCAAGAACCTTTATGGTATGGGGACTTAAGATACTGGAAAAGCTCCACATTCTCCGCAGGAAAGATGGAAGACTTAAGAAGCTGGAAGACTCTATGGATGCATACAGAGATACGGCGGCGTATCTCAAAACTCATTCAAAAGTGATCGCAAACGTAATTGGGATTACCTTTGTACAGAGAATGGCAATGTTTGCGGTGACCTGGTTTGTATACAGATCTTTTTCGCTGTCAGGCACGGGATTCTGGACGGTGCTGTTTCTGCAGGCGGTGATTTCTGTTTCTGTTGATATGCTTCCTCTTCCGGGTGGCATGGGAATCAGTGAAACACTGTTTCTGACGATTTTTACACCGGTTTTTGGAACACTGCTTTTACCGGGAATGGTTCTCAGCAGAGGACTTGGATATTATGGGGAGCTTTTGATCAGTGCTCTTTTTACCATCGTGGCACAGTTTACGATCGGACACGAGCATGACAGCAAAGAGAAGGAGAGTTACGAATGATAGGATTTTATGATTATACGGTAGTGGTTACATATATCAGTCTTGTTTCTTCAATAGTGGGTATGTTCTGTGCAATCGATGGGAAACTTACGGTGGCAGTTTTCTGTCTGGCATTCTCCGGACTGTGTGATATGTTTGACGGAAAAATAGCGAGAACAAAGAAAGACAGGACAGACGACGAGAAATCCTTCGGCATTCAGATAGATTCTCTGTGTGATATTGTCTGTTTCGGAATTTTTCCGATCATCCTTGGATACAAGCTGGGCATGTGCAAGTTCTACAGCGTTGTCATACTTGCGTTCTATGGTCTGGCGGGTGTGATCCGTCTGGCATATTTTAATGTAATGGAAGCAAAGAGACAGAGTGAAACAAGTGAAAACCGTAAATACTATCAGGGACTTCCGATCACATCAATGGCTGTGATCATGCCGTTTTTGTTTGTGGCATCTATGTTTTTTCCGGGCTTCCGTTATTTTGTAGGGCTGCTTCATGCGGCAATGCTGATCGTTGGATTTTTGTTTATTTTTAATTTCCGTTTCCGCAAACCGACAAATAAAGAACTGGTTATTCTGGTTTCGGTTGTGGCAGTAGCAGTCTTCTTTATTCTTTTCTATAAGGAAGCATGGTGGGCTCGTCATGGTGTTGTGACAAAACTGAAAGGAGTGGCTCCGTGAGCAGCTATACAGCAGACAGACAGGGACATGTTTACAAAAATGATTCCGGGCAGGACCGCCTTCTTGAGAAGATGTACGGCTGTGCACCTGGCAGGGCAGTATTAAAGCCACTGGTAAATCCGGTTTTATCTGAGCTTGGCGGCAGGATTCTTGATTCGCGTCTTTCGGCTCTGGCAGTACCGGCATTTATCCGTCATGCCGGAATCGACATGCGGGATTATGAAAAGAAAAAGTTCCGGTCATACAATGACTTTTTTACAAGAAGGATCCGCGAGGGTGCGAGGCCGGTCAGTATGGTACCGGAGCATTTTGTAAGTCCGTGTGACAGCCGGGTGAGCGTCTATCCGATTGATGGAAATTGCAGGGTGAAAATTAAACACACCCCGTATACGGTTGCGGAACTTCTGAAGAATCCGGTACTTGCGAAGCGTTACGAGGGCGGTTATCTCTGGGTATTTCGACTCTGTGTAGATGATTACCATCGATATATTTATATTGATGATGGTTTTGAATCAAGGAGAGTGCACATTGATGGTGCGTTGCACACCGTCAATCCGGTGGCAAACGATGTTTATCCGATCTATAAAGAAAATACAAGAGAATATGCGCTGCTTAAAACTGTCAATTTCGGCACGGTCCTTATGATGGAAGTGGGTGCCTTGATGGTTGGCAGAATCGAGAATGTTCCGCTTCGGGGCAGAGTGAAGCGAGGCAAAGAAAAAGGTAATTTTGCTTTCGGTGGCTCGACGATCGTACTGATGACTCAGAAAGACCGCGTATTACCGGATCCGGACATCTTCTTTAATTCCGAAAAGGGGATCGAAACAAGAGTACATCTGGGAGAAAAAATCGGTGTATCAGAAGTAAAGAATGATGACGGGTTACTGTTTACAGGTAACGATGATGGTGAGAGCATCAGCGAAAATTTATGAGAAGATATGGTAAAATGAAGCAATTAGTGGTATACTATAACCTATAAAATGAGTTTGAGCGAGAGGAAGGTGCCCATCATGAATCTGAATCATTTATTACAGAACGAAAAAATTGAAGATTTACTTGCTGCCTTAAAGAAAAAAGAGGACGAAAAAGAAAAAAATACAGTCCTTTGGGTACTGGCGATCATCGGTGCTGTTGCAGCAGTAGCAGGTATTGCGTTTGCAGTATATCGTTTCTTTGCTCCGGATTATCTGGAGGATTTCGAAGAAGATTTCGATGATGACTTTGATGATTATTTCGAGGACGAAGAAGAGTAAGAGTAGCATGAATCAGCAGCTCCGGCAGATAACCGGGGCTGTTTTACTGCTCAGTCTCTGACAGGGCAATATGCTCCGCGAGTAAAGATATAGATAAGGAATAAATATAATGAAAAAAGGTGAAATTTACGAGGGTATAATAGAAAAGGTAGACTTTCCGAACAAGGGGTATGTATGTATTGACGATCAGAAAGTGCTGATCAAGAATGGAATCCCGGGACAGAAGGTACGCTTCATGATCCAGAAAAAACGTTCCGGCAGAGCACAGGGACGAATTCTTGAAGTTCTGGAGAAATCTCCTTTTGAGACAAGAGATGCGGTGTGCAATAACTTCCCGGCATGTGGCGGCTGTATGTATCAGACGATGTCTTATTAGAACCAGCTGGTAATGAAAGAAACGCAGATTCGAGAACTTCTGGAGGAAGCTCTGGTACGGGGCGGTCAGGTAGATAAGAATGGACAGGCGGATTTCGATTGGGAAGGCATTCATGGAAGTCCGATTGAATTTGGCTACCGTAATAAGATGGAATTTTCCTTTGGAGATGAGTATAAAGACGGACCGCTTTCTCTGGGACTGCACAAGAAGGGAAGCACTTACGACATCTTAAATACGGATGACTGTAAACTGGTGCATAAGGATATGACCGATATTCTGACCTGTGTACGTGAGTTTTTCAGAGAAAAAGGAGCTACTTATTACAGAAAACTGCAGCACACAGGCTATCTCCGACATCTGATGCTGCGCCGTGGTGTGACATCCGGTGAGATCCTTGTACATCTTGTCACGACCACGCAGGAGGAATATGATCTGGAACCTCTGAAGGAGCAGCTTCTGGCACTTCCGCTGGAAGGAAAAATTGTCGGTATCATGCACATTCTCAACGATTCTCTTTCAGATGTCGTACAGAGTGATGAAACGAAGATCCTTTATGGGCAGGATTATTTTTATGAGACGCTACTCGGACTGAAATTCCGAATCAGTACGTTTTCTTTCTTCCAGCCGAATTCCCTGGCGGCGGAAGTACTTTATAATATTGTAAGAGAATATATTCAGAACACCAGCGGTATGGAGGTATTTGACCTTTACAGCGGAACCGGTACGATCGCGCAGCTTCTTGCACCGGTGGCAAAAGAAGTGATTGGTGTCGAGATCGTAGAGGATGCTGTAAAAGCAGCAAGAGAGAATGCGAAGCTGAACGGGCTGGATAACTGCCGTTTTATTGCAGGGGATGTTCTGAAAGTGTTGGATGATCTGACGGAAAAGCCGGATGTGATCGTGCTGGATCCGCCGCGTGACGGCATTCATCCGAAAGCACTGCCGAAGATCCTTTCCTACGGTGTGAACCGTATCGTATATGTTTCCTGTAAGGCGACCAGTCTTGCACGTGACCTGGAGGCATTTCTTGCAGCAGGTTATCGTCTGGAAAAGGCATGCTGCGTAGATCAGTTCTGTGAAACAGTATGGACGGAAGCAGTGGCTCTGCTTGTAAAAGAATAAAAAATTCCCGGAGTATCTGGCTGATATTCCGGGAATTTTTACGTTATAGAAAATTACTGCGAAATGTTCCAATAACGTAAAAACGCTCCGCATAACCAAATATCTGATAATATTCTTGCAAATTTATCGGAAATATATTGACATATGTGACCGGCATGTTATAATACAATCAAACATATGAATGATTGTTCATATGAGAGAACGAAAGAAAAGAATAAACAAATAAAAGGAGAAGCCTACTATGAAAAAATCTTACAAAATCGAAGTTGACTGCGCAAACTGTGCAAACAAAATGGAAGAAGCAGCAAAGAACACTGCAGGTGTTAAGGATGCAGCCGTAAACTTTATGATGCTGAAGATGAACGTAGAATTCGAAGAAGGACAGGATCCGAAGAGTGTTATGAAAGAAGTCCTCAAGAACTGCAAGAAGGTTGAAGACGACTGCGAAATTTATTTATAAGAATGAATCTGATTGCTCTGCTGCGGATGCGGCAGAGCGATTTTCAAAAAGGGAGACAAGAGATGAATAAAAAGCAGAAAAAAATGATGACACGTATTATCATAGCAGCGGTACTACTAGTCGTTCTGCATTTCATTCCGATTACAGGAATTCCGAGATTCATCTGTTATCTGGCGATTTATCTGGAAATCGGATATGATATTTTGAAAAAAGCTTTCAAAGGAATCAAAAACGGTCAGGTGTTTGACGAAAACTTCCTGATGGCGCTTGCCACAGTCGGCGCTTTCGGACTGGCAGTTTATGAGAAGAGTGGAGATTATAATGAGGCAATCGCCGTTATGCTCTTTTACCAGATAGGTGAACTTTTCCAGAGCTATGCAGTTGGCAAAAGCCGTCGCAACATCAGTGAACTGATGGATATCCGTCCGGATTATGCAAATATCGAAAAAGACGGCAAACTGGAACAGGTTGATCCGGATGAAGTAGAAATCGGTTCCGTGATTGTAGTACAGCCGGGTGAAAAAGTGCCGATCGACGGTGTGATCATTGAAGGAAGTACAACTCTGAATACAAGTGCCCTGACCGGTGAGAGTCTTCCGAGAAATGCAAAACCGGGAGATGAGATCATCAGCGGATGTATCAATATGACAGGTGTGCTGAGAATCCGTACTACAAAAGAGTTTGGTGAATCTACTGTATCCAGGATTCTGGAACTTGTCGAGAATTCCAGTTCCCGTAAATCCAGATCCGAAAACTTTATTTCAAAATTTGCACGATATTATACGCCGGCAGTCTGCTATGGTGCGCTTGCCCTTGCGTTACTGCCGCCGATTGTAAATCTTCTTTTCCTCCACAATCCTGCGCAGTGGGGACAGTGGGTCTACCGTGCGCTGACCTTCCTGGTAATCAGCTGCCCGTGTGCACTTGTTATCAGTATTCCGCTCAGTTTCTTTGCGGGAATCGGTGGTGCAAGCAATGCCGGTGTCCTGGTCAAAGGATCAAACTATCTGGAAACACTGGCACAGACAAAATATGTTGTATTTGACAAGACAGGTACTCTGACAAAAGGTGTGTTTGAAGTTGCCGGTGTGCATCATAATACTATGGAAGAAGCAAAAATCCTTGAATATGCCGCACTTGCAGAAAGCTTTTCCACACATCCGATCAGCCGCAGCCTGAAAACTGCTTATGGCAAAGAAATTGATCAGAATCGTGTAACAGATGTAGAAGAAATCAGTGGAAATGGTGTTACCGCAAAAGTAGACGGAGTTTCTGTGGCAGTCGGCAATGCAAAACTGATGAAACGTATCGGAGTGGAGGCAGTCGAATGTCATCAGGTAGGAACGGTCATTCATGTGGCAATCAACGGTGCTTATGCAGGACATATCCTGATCGCTGATGTGCCGAAACCGACATCAAAAGAGGCAATCGCAAATCTTAAGAAACATGGCATCAAAGAGACAGTCATGCTGACCGGAGATATCGATAAAGTTGCACAGCAGGTAGCCGGTGAACTGGGCGTGGACCATGTATACAGTGAACTTCTTCCGGCTGATAAAGTAACAAAGGTAGAAGAACTCCTTGCAAAAAAGACAGCGAAAGAAAAACTTGCCTTTGTTGGTGACGGTATCAACGATGCACCGGTACTTTCCAGAGCCGATATCGGTATCGCGATGGGAGCGCTTGGCTCAGATGCTGCGATCGAAGCCGCGGATGTCGTCCTGATGGATGATGATCCGCAAAAAATCGTCAAAGCAATCCGTATTGCGAAGAAATGCATGCGTATTGTTTATGAAAATATTTATTTTGCAATCGGTATCAAGGTTATCTGCCTGATTCTCGGCGCAGTTGGTATTGCCAACATGTGGGTTGCAATCTTTGCTGATGTCGGAGTTATGGTAATTGCTGTCCTGAACGCGATAAGAACCCTTTTTGTAAAGAAATTGTAACTACAGGTTACAAAGATGGGTTGAAAGAAAGAGAGATATATATGACAGAAGAAAGAGAAGAATTAAGCTGTGAATGTCAGGAAATCCATGAAGACCTTCTGAAGATCGTAAATGAGACCATGCCGGACGAGGAAGAATTGTATGATCTGGCAGATCTGTTCAAGGTATTTGCAGACTCTACCCGTATCCGCATTCTGTTCGTGTTATTTGAATCAGAAGTGTGTGTCTGCGATCTTGCGAAAGTCCTGAATATGACACAGTCCGCAGTTTCCCATCAGCTTCGCATCCTGAAGCAGAACAAGCTGGTGAAGAACCGCAGAGAAGGAAAATCTATTTTTTATTCCCTTGCAGATGATCATGTACGAACGATCATCTCAATGGGAAGAGAACATATTCTGGAGTAAAGTATGGATTATTTGTCAAAGAATGTAGCGGCAAATTTAAAAAGAATAAGAAAGTCAAAATGCATGAGTCTGGACCAGACCGCAGAACAGACCGGAGTCAGCAAAAGCATGCTTGCACAGATAGAGAGAGGGACTGCCAATCCCTCTCTTGGCGTACTCGGAAAGGTCACAAGTGGACTTCGAATCGAATTTCAGGAGTTGATACAGCCGCCCCGGGAAGACTGTCTCCTTGTAACTCCACAGGAACTGCTGCCGACCAAAGAGCTGGAAGGGCAATACCGGGTATGGACCTGTCTGCCGTATGAAGACACAAGACTTGTAGAGGTATACCGGATCGAAGTGGAGCCGGGCGGGGTTTATGTCAGCGGAAGCCATGGCGAAAAGACGCGGGAGTATCTGGCGGTCACGGAAGGAGAACTGACAGTGGAATGCCACGGACAGAGTTATTGCATTCATAAAGACCAGATATTTAAATTTGAAACCGACCAGGAGCATATATATAAAAATACAGGCAGCGAGAAAGCCTGTTGCACTTGCTTTTTCCTTGATTATCATGGAAAATAGAAGAAAGCATCGGAAGGTTATTCATGTCCGAAAGAAACATCGGAACAGAAAAGGGGACAGCATATGATAAAAGCAGTTATTTTTGATCTGGATAATACATTATACAGCTATGATGCGAATCACATTTACGGTATGGAAGCACTGGCAGGCTACTGCAGGGAAACATTCAGCATAACAGAAGAGGAGACGCGTGAATATTACAGAAAAGCCGGATATATTATGGCGAACAGGATCGGTACAGATACTGCTGCGATCCACAGCCGTATGCTGCGTCTGCAATGTATGATGGAACTGCTGGAAAAGCCTCTTTTTCCGCATGTACAGAAGATGTACCATATTTACTGGGATGCCTTTCTTCAGCATATAGAACCAAATCCGGGAGTCCTGGATTTCCTTATGGAACTCAGAAAAAGAAAGATACGCATCGGAATCGGTACAGATATGACAGCCTATATCCAGTACAAAAAACTCGAAGCGATCGGTGCGGAGGTCTATATTGATTTTATGGTTACCAGTGAAGAAGCCGGTGTGGAGAAACCACATTATCATTTATTTGAACTCTGTGTAGAAAAAGCAGGCGTCCGGGCGGAAGAATGCGCATTCATCGGAGATAATGTGAAGAAAGATATAGAAGGTGCATGGGAAAGCGGACTTAGAGGTATCTGGTATACGCAGGAAAAGGAACCAACGGAACGCAGATATTTCCCGACACTGCGCTCATTTGCAGGAATTCATGTGGATGATTTCCTTGCGCAGCAATAAGAGTGCAGAATGGTCGGGAAAAGAAAATGGAATAATATAGAAAAACGTTTTGTGCAATATAATGCACAGAATGAATGGTTGTAAATATAACCTGAAAATTTAAAAAGTCTTTTAAAATCAGCAAAAATCTTTTTTGTAAAAATACTATTGACAAACAATACTGTCGGTGATATTGTAATGTTGTACAAAATAATACACGAAAAATTAAGCAAAGGCGCTTACCGGAAACGGAAATCTGCCTTTGCTTTTTTTATTTTAAGGATACAGGGAGGAATCAGCCATGAAATTAAAAGACACAGGATTAACTTTTCAGGACATCAAAGACAAAGTAAACAAGTATATGATCGAGACTTATGAGCGTTTTGATTTTCTTGCTGAAACAGCAGACGGCATGTATATCTATGATGAGAACGGAACACCATATCTTGACTTTTATGCAGGTATTGCAGTAAACAGCGCAGGAAACTGTAACCCGAAAGTAGTGGCAGCGGTAAAAGACCAGGTAGAAGACATCATGCATACATTCAACTATCCATACACGATTCCGCAGGCATTACTTGCTGAGAAAGTGTGCGAGACGATCGGCATGGACAAGATCTTTTATCAGAACTCCGGTACAGAAGCAAACGAAGCGATGATCAAAATGGCACGTAAATATGGCATAGAAAAATACGGACCGAACCGTTACCATATCGTAACTGCAAAGATGGGCTTCCATGGAAGAACCTTCGGTGCCATGTCCGCAACCGGTCAGCCGGGAAACGGATGCCAGGTTGGTTTCGGACCGATGACATACGGATTCTCTTATGCACCGTATAATGATCTGCAGGCATTTAAAGATGCATGTACCGAAAACACCATTGCAATCATGGTTGAGCCGGTACAGGGAGAAGGCGGTGTACATCCTGCAACAATGGAATTTATGCAGGGACTTCGTAAATTCTGTGATGAGAATGATATGCTTCTTCTGATCGATGAGGTACAGACCGGATGGTGCAGAACCGGTGCAGTAATGTCTTATATGAACTACGGAATCAAACCAGATATCGTTTCCATGGCGAAAGCACTTGGCGGCGGCATGCCGATCGGTGCAATCTGTGCGACAGCAGAAGTTGCAAAAGCATTTTCGGCAGGTTCCCACGGAACTACATTCGGCGGACATCCGGTAAGCTGTGCGGCAGCACTTGCAGAAGTTAACGAACTTCTTGACAGAGATCTTGCGGGAAATGCGAAAAAAGTCGGTGACTACTTTGCATCCAAACTGGAAAAACTTCCACATGTAAAAGAAGTAAGACATCAGGGACTTCTGGTTGGTGTGGAATTTGATGATACGATCGGTGGTGTAGATGTAAAACACGGCTGCCTGGATCGCAAACTTCTGATCACAGCGATCGGAGCACATATCATCCGTATGATTCCACCGCTTATCGTGACAGAAGAAGACTGCGACAAAGCAGTTGCGATTATTGAAGATACGATTAAATCCCTGGAAAAATAAATAAGAACAAAAAAGTGACAAGGGCGTCGCGGATCATCATCAGTGGTTCGCGCGCTTTTTTCTATTAAGAGGAAATCGGTATGAGACATCTGGTAATAACGATTGGCTGTGAATACGGCGCCAAAGGTAATGCCATAGGCAGAAAAATAGCAGAAGACCTCAATATCAAATTTTATAATCGTGAACTCGTGGACGAGATCATCGAAGAGGTCGGAATACCAAAAGAAATAATGGAAAAAGTTGAAGAAGGCGGCACGATCGCAGGTAAAGGTGCAGAGGGGGATGTCAGAGGATCCTTTTCAAAATATGCGGATCTGACAGATCGTGCGATTCATGTGCAGAAGCAGATTATCCGCAAACTGGCAGAGAAAGAATCCTGTGTGATCATCGGACGTTCTGCGGATTATATTCTCAAAGATTCCGATAAGATCAATCTTCTGAGGGCATTTATCTATGCTCCGGATGATGTAAGAATTCACAACATTATGGAGAGCCATAATCTTACAGAGAAGGATGCCAGAATTCTTCTTCTGGAAAAAGATAAACGATATCACAAACGTCATCTGGCACTGACGGGAAGCAACCGTGGTGACCGTCACAATCGAAATATCCTGATTGACAGCTCTTATCTTGGGATAGAGGGAACAGCAGATTACATCGAGGAACTTGTCAGAAGAAAATTCGGAAGCGGGGAGGAGTGAGTCTATGGGACAGAAAAAATCAGAATTTGATAAAGTATTCAGTGCATGGGATATTCTTGTGATCGCTTTCGGAGCTATGATCGGCTGGGGCTGGGTCGTATCTTCCGGAACATGGATCGATGCAGGCGGTGTTGTCGGTGCAGCCCTTGCATTTGCAATCGGCGGTGTCATGATCTTTTTTGTCGGTCTTACATACGCAGAACTGACGGCTGCCATGCCACAGTGTGGCGGGGAACATGTATTCAGTTACAAGGCAATGGGGGCGACGGGTTCTTTTATCTGTACATGGGCAATTGTTCTCGGATATGTCGGTGTTACCTGTTTTGAGGCATGTGCATTTCCGACGATCATTACCTATCTGTGGCCGGGATTCCTCAAAGGTTATCTTTATACGGTAGCAGGATTTGATATTTATGCATCCTGGCTGATCGTGGCAATTATCGTGGCATTTTTCATTATGATGATCAATATCCTGGGGGCAAAAACAGCAGCAGTACTCCAGACTGTTCTGACCTGCATAATCGGTGGCGCAGGAATCCTTCTGATCGTAGCATCAGTGATTAACGGTAATGTGGACAATCTGCAGGGACAGATGTTTATGGGTGAAACAACGGGAACAATGGCAAAAAATGTATTGAAAGTTGCCGTTATCACACCGTTTTTCTTTATTGGTTTTGATGTTATCCCGCAGGCGGCAGAAGAAATCAATGTACCGCTTAAAAAGATAGGTAAGATGATGATCCTGTCTGTTGTACTGGCTGTTGTATTTTATTCTTTCGTAATCTTATCTGTAGGATATGTCCTGAACCCGACGGAAATAGCACTTTCCCAGAGTACGACAGGCCTTGTTACCGCGGATGCCATGGCGAAAGCTTTTGGAACATCCGTGATGGCGAAAGTTATCATTGTAGGCGGTATGTGTGGTATCGTGACTTCATGGAACTCCTTTATGATCGGTGGTTCCCGTGCTTTATACTCCATGGCAGAATCCTACATGATTCCGAAGGTGTTTGCAAAACTTCATCCGAAGCACAAAACACCGGTAAATGCACTGATCCTGATCGGTATTCTTACCATGCTTGCTCCTTTTGCAGGACGTGTCATGATGGTGTGGATCTGTGACGCAGGAAACTTCGGCTGCTGTCTTGCATACTGTATGGTTTCGATTTCATTCCTGATTCTTCGGAAAAAAGAACCGGATATGCCAAGACCTTACCGTGTTCCGGCGTACAAATTTGTCGGAACCATGGCGGTGCTCCTTTCTGGATGTATGGTACTCGTATACTGTATTCCTGGTTCCGGCGGTACTCTGATCATGCAGGAATGGATGATGGTTGGTGCGTGGAGCCTGCTCGGAATTGTGTTCTTTGCAGTCTGCAAACTGAAATATAAAGAAAAATTCGGCAGTCTTATTGAGATCATTTCTGATGAGGATGCTGCATCTCTGATGCCGGAGGCTGATGATAAAGAACTTGATCTGGTTATTGATGCGGCAATTGACCGTGTACTCTCGAGAATGCCGGCATGACGTCAGATAAAAATAGATATAAAATGAGAAAAGAGGCAGATTATGAATCCGTTTGAATTTTTTATACCACAGAATATTATCGTTGGGGCAGGTACGCTTGTGCGGCTTCCGGAATGTGCACAGAAACTGGGAGGAACCCATGCCATGCTGCTGTCAGGGCCGACACTTCGTAAGATGGGAATTGTGGATAAAGCAGCAAAATATCTCGAAGATGCCGGCATGAAGGTGGATATCTTTACGGAAATAGAAGCAAACCCGTCAGTAACGACTGTAGAAAAGGCAACAACTGCATTTAAAGAAGCCGGGGCAGATTTTATTGTGGCGCTGGGCGGCGGCTCTCCGATGGATGTTGCCAAGGCTGTCGGTGTAACCGCAAAATACGGTGGCAGCATTACAGAATATGAAGGGGCACATAAAGTACCCGGAAAAATCATCCCGCTTATTGCAATCCCGACGACAGCAGGCACCGGTTCAGAGGTCACTGCGTTTTCGGTTATCACAGATCACAGCAGAGATTATAAACTGACAGTATTCAGTTATAAACTTTTTCCTTCTTATGCGATACTGGATCCGGAACTTCTGACATCTGCGCCGGCATCTGTGGCGGCAGCATGTGGAATCGACGCATTTATTCATGCAGAAGAGGCATATGTTTCTACAGCAGCCTCGCCGTTTTCGGATGCCATGGCTGAGAAAGCGATGGAACTGATCGGTAAAAATATCCGCCGGTTTGTTGCACGTCGTACAGATCTGGAGGCAGCTGAGGCAATGCTGACAGGTTCACTTTTTGCCGGAATTGCTTTTTCCTTTGCACGACTTGGAAATGTACATGCAATGAGCCATCCGGTAAGTGCTTTCTTTGATGTACCACACGGAGTGGCAAACGCGGTACTGCTTCCGGTGATCGCTGAATACAATGCGCTGGCTGATCATGGCAGATATCTGACAATCTACAATTACATCAGTCCGATCCCGGCATATGAGGATGAATTTGAGCCGCTGATGTTGGTCGATGCGATCCGTGAACTGAATGAAGACATCGGAATCCCGGAGAATCTGACAACAGCGATCCGTCAGGCAGCAAAAGGCAGAGAAGTTTCTGATGAAGAAATTGAGAGCAGGATCGATGCCATGGCAGATGATGCGATGAAGAGCGGAAATATTGCAGTCAATCCGAGATCTTCTCAGAAGCGTGATATTGTAGAACTTTATCACAAAGCAATATAATAAGAAAGAAAAATTTTTTATGACATGCAGGTATATTTCATGTGAGATGTATCTGCATGTTTTGTTGTAAAAAAGCAGATCTCCTGTTTTGTCCTTGCAGGAAAGACACGGGAAGTGTTATACTTTTGTGGATAAAAGAAACAGAAAAAAGTTCACGGGGGGAAAACATGGAGCTTTTTGAATTTTATAAAAAAATAGAAGAATTTCAGAATCAGAAAAATAATATTCTGGCTACGGTGCTTGAAGGGGAAAACAGCGGAAGCCGCTATTTCTTTTCAAAGGGAGACCTTATCACAGTGTACGGTGACGGTGCGATCCCGGATGAACAATTAAAAGAAATTGCTAAGGCAGAACAGAGCCGGATCACAGAGGCTGATGGTCAGAAAGTATTTGTGGAAGCATTGAAACAGCCGGCGCATCTGGTGATCTGTGGGGCAGGACATGTATCGCAGCAGGTGATCCTGCTTGCAGCCAAAGTCGGTTTTCATGTGACAGTACTGGAAGACCGTCCGAGTTTTGCCGGAGAAGCGAGAAGAATGGGGGCGGATCGGGTGATCTGCGACAGTTTTGAGCATGGACTTGCTCAGATTCCGGACAGAGAAGATACGTATTTTCTGGTCGTGACCAGGGGACATCGGTATGATAAGGAATGTCTGGATATTATACTGAAAAAACCACATTGTTATGTCGGTATGATGGCAAGCCGTGGACGTGCGGCACTTCTTAAGAAACAGATGGAAGAAGAAGGAACCGACTGGAAACTGCTGGATGAGATCCATACACCGGTAGGTATGCCGATCAATGCAGAGACACCTGAAGAAATTGCGATATCTATTGTATCCGAACTCATTCATGAAAAGAACAGTCTGCGCAAAACAAGCGGCTACAAAAAGAAACTGATGGAATACCTGACCGGAAGAAAGAAGGCAGAAAATGGAATGGCACTTGCAACGATCATTGAAAGACGGGGATCGGCGCCGAGAGAGATCGGGACAAAAATGCTGGTTCTTGCCGACGGCACACTGGTTGGGACGATCGGTGGCGGCTGCATGGAAAGTGAAGTGCAGCATCAGTGTCTGCGTATGATTCACGACGGGGAGCGGACCGGAAAGATTTTTAAGGTAGATATGACCATTTCCGAGGCAGAGGAAGAAGGACTTGTCTGTGGCGGTACCATACAGGTGTTTCTGGAAGTTCTGTAGATTTTTGATGAAACATTTGTTCGAAAAAAATAAAATTTAAAATACAACTATGTGCAGAACTGTGTTATAATACATGTACTCGATAAAAAGATATGTAATCACAGGAAGCAGAGGGTACTTTCCTGTGAAGAGAATATGGAGGATGAAGATATGAAGAAAAGAAACATAATGGTTGCGTTACTTTGCAGCATGTGCCTGGCAGTCAGCTCTCCGATCCCGGCGATGGCTGATGGCACAAAGGTCGTAACACTCGGTGCAGACCTTACCCAGGATCAGAAGAATACAATGATGAACTATTTTAAGGCAGATTCCAGCCAGGTGCAGGTCATCACTGTTACGAATCAGGATGAGCGTGCTCTGCTCGGTAATTATGTTCCGAGTGAGCAGATCGGAACAAGAACTTTAAGCTGTGCTTACGTAAAGCCTACCCAGTCAGGCGGTATTAAAGTACGTACCGCAAACCTCAATTACGTGACCTGTAATATGATCGCGACAGCACTTTCCACGGCAGGTGTTACCAACTGCGAAGTTGTTGCAGCATGCCCTTATGAAGTATCCGGTACAGGTGCTCTTACCGGTGTCATGAAAGCATACGAATCCGCAAGCGGACAGGAACTTGATTCCACAAAGAAAGATCTGGCAGCGAAAGAAGTCGTTGTTACAGGTGATGTTGCACAGCAGGTCGGACAGGACAATGCGACGAATATCATCAATCAGGCAAAACTTCAGATCATTGGTGACAATATCCAGAATGCTGATGAAATCTACAATATCGTAAATAACATCGCTGTTCAGAATGGTGTTACTTTAACGCAGGATGAACTTGATACGATCGTTTCCCTTCTGCAGCAGATCGCACAGCAGAACTATGACATTCAGGAAATGAAGAAAACTCTGGAAGATATCCAGCAGAATCTTGAAGACAGCAAGAACGGAACTTCTTCTGATGACAGTTCAGATGACGATGCAGTGGATGAAGGCGAGGACATTACACAGGACGTTGACAGTGGGGCACTTGGAGATGATGTTAAACAGACTTCTACAGAGGATGCTAATCTTGCGAAGGATACCGGTGCAGATACCAACCAGACCGAAAATACAGATTCTTACGACAACAGCGGAACCGACAATATTCCGGATGCCAGCGGAGACGGAACTACAGAAGAGACACCGAATGAAAGTACAGACGGAACAACAGACGGTTCCACAGAAGAAATCCCGCCGGCTACAGGTGACGGCACAGATGCAGGAACAGATGAATCCGCAGATAATACAGAGGATGCTTTAAATACAGATGATCTTTCAGAAGAGGCCAAGATCAAATTTGATCAGGCAAAACAGTTCTGTAAGGGAGAGTATGAAGGTGATCTTGGGGCGCTTCAGTCCGTAGTAGAAGGCGTGACAGAGCCACCGGTAACACTGGAACAGGATGTTGCACAGAAACTCAGCCGGAAAGTACTTGAGACATATCTGAAAGTTCTGAAAGACGGCGGCGCTTCTTATGTGCCGGACGGAACAGAAGCTTACCTGTCTCAGGAGCTGAACATGCTTAATAAAGAATTAAAGACCATCTTCAGCACAGAAACAGATCCGGCAGAAGATGATATCCTCTACAGTACAGACAAAGAAGTTCGTCAGAAAATGTATGATGATACTTTGAGCTTCTTCGCGAAACTTTACGGTGAAGATACACAGGAGACACAGCCGGCAGAGGCTGCAGAAGATACTGCAGAAGCACAGGCTGCTTCCGAGGATACTTCTTATGACGCAACAGCAGAAGATGGTTCCTACACAGAGGAATATGCAGAATAAAATATCAGCCTTACAGGTCAGATTTCCAAGGGATGCTTCGGCATCCCTTTTTGTCTTCTATGAACAGACTGTGAAAAAGTGGAAATTCCCGGATGACTGTGGTAAAATAGAAGAAGTTTTTAGCGAAAAAAGGTATAAATGGGTGAAAAAGAAAAAAGTTCCGAAAGGAGATAAGATATGGGTCTGGCAGTGGTTACACTGAAAAAAGGAGAGGGACGATTTTTGAAGTCCGGCGGAATGTGGGTCTTTGACAATGAGATCGCATCAGTCATGGGAAGTTTTGTAAATGGAGATATTGTACTTGTACATGATTTTGACGGATATCCGCTCGGCAGAGGTTTTATCAACAGAAATTCCAAAATTACCGTTCGTCTTCTGACAAGAAATGAAAATCAGAAGATTGATGAAGATTTTTTTGAGAAGCGTGTGAGAGATGCATGGGAATACCGCAAAAAAGTTACGGATACTTCGAGCTGCCGTGTGATCTTTGGCGAGGCGGATTTTTTTCCGGGACTTGTGGTTGACAAGTTTGAGGATGTTCTGGTCGTACAGTCTCTGGCACTCGGAATCGATCGATGGAAAGAGCTGATTCTGGATCTTATTAAGAAAATTCTCGCAGAAGACGGTATTATGATTCGCGGTGTTTATGAGAGAAGTGATGCAAAAGTCCGTAAGCAGGAAGGTATGGAACTGTACAAAGGATTTATCGGGAAAGAATTTCCGACACTTGTCGAAATTCAGGAAAATGGTGTCAGATATCAGGTCGATATCAAAGACGGACAGAAGACAGGATTTTTCCTTGACCAGAAATATAATCGTCTTGCGATTCAGAAACTCTGTAAAGATGCGAGGGTACTGGACTGTTTTACACATACCGGTTCTTTTGCACTGAATGCAGGAATCGCCGGAGCGAAAGAAGTAACAGGAGTAGATGCATCTGAGCTTGCTGTTCACCAGGCACAGGAAAATGCGAAACTGAATGGTATGGATAAAACCGTAAAATTTATATGTGAAGATGTTTTTGAACTGCTTCCGAAGCTCGAAGAAGAGGGAGAAAAGTACGATGTGGTCATTCTGGATCCACCTGCCTTTACAAAATCCCGCAGTTCTGTCAAAAATGCAGTCAAAGGCTACCGTGAGATCAATCTTCGTGGAATGAAACTGGTAAAAGACGGCGGATTTCTTGCAACCTGTTCCTGTTCCCATTTTATGGAATATGAACTGTTTACAAAAACGATCGGCCAGGCTGCAAGAAGTGCACACAAGAGACTTCGCCAGGTGGAATACCGCACACAGGCGCCGGATCACCCGATCCTGTGGTCTTCCGACGAATCCTATTACCTGAAATTCTATATCTTCCAGGTATGTGATGAGAAATAATCAGAGAAAATATAAAGTAGAAACAGATCACATAAAGGAAAAGGTCATAAGAAAGAAGGACTTAGATGAGAGACAAGTTTAATAGATTTATGCAGGGACGTTATGGAGTAGATGCATTTGCACGTTTTACGATGGGTGTGGCACTTGTTGCGATCATCCTTTCGATTTTTTTCAGCAACGGAAGCAGAATAGGCGCACTTCTTGATACGTTTGGACTTCTGGTGCTGCTGTATACATATTACCGCATGCTTTCCAGAGATATTCAGAAGAGATACCGGGAAAACAAAAAATATCTTGCTGCGACTGCAAAGCTCAGACAGCGTTTCAACAGAGAAAAGAGTATGATGAATCAGAGAAAGACACATCATATTTATTCCTGCCCGGGATGTGGTCAGAAGATCCGTATTCCGAGAGGCAAGGGGAAAATTGAGATCGAATGTCCGAAATGCCATACAAAATTTGTTAAAAGAAGCTAACAAAACAGGTCGGCGCGACAGGGGGAGGCAACACAGTGTTTGGATATGTGGTAATGAACAAACCGGAAATCAAATTCAAAGATTTTGATATGTACCGTTCTTTTTACTGCGGACTGTGTCGTGAGCTGAAAGAGCGTTACGGTCTCAGCGGACAGATTACGTTAACTTATGATATGACCTTTGTGATCCTTCTGCTCAGCGGACTTTATGAGCCGCCGACAAAGAAAGGATTGACACGCTGTATCGTACATCCGGTGCGCAGACAGCCGGTCAGAAAAAATGCGATTACTGAATATGCTGCAGATATGAATATTTTTCTGACTTATTACAAATGCAAAGATGACTGGAATGATGAGAGAAGCATTCTGGGACTTGCTTTTGGCAAATTGCTGGAACGTAAAGAAAAGAAGAGTGAAAAACTCTGGAGCAAAAAGGTGCAGACGATTGTATCCTGCCTGGATGAACTGTCCGAACTCGAAAAAGAAAATGCGACAGACATCGATCGTGTATCCGGCTGCTTTGGCAGAATCATGGCAGAAATCTTTGCATACAGAGAAGATGTATGGGAACCGACTCTTCGGCGTATGGGATTTTATTTCGGCAAGTTTATTTATTTGCTGGATGCCTATGATGATGTGGAAGAGGATGTCAAAAAAGGAAATTACAATCCATTTTCAAAAGATTATATAATAAAAGGGTTTGATGACCGGGTAAAGAGTATGCTTATGATGATGATGGCAGAAACCTGCCGGGAATTCGAGAAACTTCCTATTATAAAATATACCGATATTCTTCGGAATATCCTGTATTCCGGAGTATGGTGCAGGTTTGAGACCGTTTCCGGGAAACGGAAGAAAGAACAGGAGAAAGAACATGTTTGATCCATATAGTGTGCTGGGCATTTCCAGAGATGCATCAGATGAAGAAATAAAAAAAGCATATCGTAAGCTCAGCCGCAAATACCATCCGGATGCGAATATCAACAACCCGAATAAAGCGCAGGCGGAAGAGAAATTTAAAGAAGTACAGCAGGCTTACGAGCAGATCATGAAAGAAAAAGAGTACGGAACTTCCGGAAATTACAATTCCTATGGTGGATTTGGAGGCTTTGGCGGTCAGAGCCAGAGTACGTATCAGGATGAGGAAGCCATCCGCAGACAGGCAGCGGCAAATTACATCCAGAGCCGACATTTTCAGGAGGCGATGAACGTGCTTTCCTCCTTAAGTCAGCGAAACGGGCAGTGGTATTATCTGTCGGCGATGGCGAATATGGGACTTGGAAATAATGTGAACGCAATGAACGATGCACATACAGCAGTCAATATGGAGCCGGATAATATGCAGTACCGGATGCTTCTTCAGAGACTGGAAGGCGGAGGAAGCTGGTATCAGGAACAGCAGAATCCATTCGGCGGCATGCCATCGGATGGCAGTGATTACTGTATGAAGCTGTGTCTGGCGAATATGGTCTGTAATCTGTGCTGCCCGGGAGGCGGCATGTTCTGTTGTTAGTCAGAGTGAAAAAATCAAAATCCCGTCATAAAAAAATTGACATTTTATAAGAGTGATATTATTATAATGGATGTATTGCTGTGCTAAAGTGTTATTGCATCAAAGAACAGCAAAAGGAAGAGCATTACAGGAGGAAATCATAATGAGTATTCGTATTGGTATTTTAGGTTATGGCAACCTTGGCAGAGGAGTAGAATGTGCAGTGAAACACAATCCGGATCTGGAGCTTGTTGCCGTATTTACACGTCGTGATCCTGCATCCGTAAAAATTCTTACAGATACAGCAAAAGTATATCATGTAGATGAAGCAGAAAAAATGAAAGATAAAATTGACGTTCTGATTCTCTGTGGAGGAAGTGCGACAGATCTTCCGGTTCAGACCCCGAAATACGCACAGTGGTTCAACGTTGTTGACAGCTTTGATACCCACGCAAGAATCCCGGAGCATTTTGCAAATGTAGATAAGGCAGCTTCCGAGAGTAATCATGTCGGAATCATTTCCGTAGGCTGGGATCCGGGAA
>OLRQ01000657.1_pt1 | contig 33759 bp, 30 predicted proteins | sample 1671971 | NCBI WGS metagenome assembly OLRQ01 (sample SAMEA3136631, study PRJEB25190) | human gut metagenome | biome: human gut; feature: human-associated habitat; material: faeces | place: Austria | collected 2013
GCGAGCAACGCCGCCGCCACGCGCGGCAAGCGCACGTTCACCAAAATGCTCTTCGCCGCCTCATCCACATCCCCTCCGGCAAGCCATGTCGCCAGTTCGCCGAAGCTCACCGACGACGACCCCGTCAGAAACGCCAAGACCACCAGAGCGGCAAGGCCGCCGAGCGACGCGACGACGACACACGCCGTCGATCGCCCGCGAACCCTGCGCGCGGCATCGAATGCTGCCGTCGGCATTACGCATTACCGCCCGCGCCGTACAAATGCCCGGCAAGCGTCTCGTACGCCTGCGCCCAATTCGCATTGGGCTTGTACAAGAACAAATTGGGATCGAGCACGATATAGCGATCGTTTTGCACCGCGGAAAGCGTTGCCCACGCGGGGTTTTCCGCGGTCTGCGCCTCGAGGTTTTTCGTGGCCGCCGCCGTGTCGTTGCCCATGGGAATGACGAAAATGAAATCGGGATCAAGGTCAATGATGGATTCCAGGCTGAAATCGGACAGCAGGCTTTGATTCTCGTCCGCCAGGTTCACCGCGCCCAAATCGGCGAGCATATCGCCCGCCATGGAAGACGACGCCTGCACGCGAGTGCCGCGAGAATACGTGGTCATCAGCAGCGCCGTAGGAGCATCGCCTTCGGCAGGAACCGCAGCAATCGCGTCGTCGATCGCTTTCTGCACGGCAACGCCGTTTTGCTCGTACAGGTCATCGCGACCCGTGATATCGCAGAAAACACGCAGCATGCGCAGGTAATCGTCGAAGGTGGTCACTTCGAAATATGCCACGGGAATGCCCGACGCGTCCAACGCGGATTTGAAATCGGCCTGGCTGGAGTCGCCGCCGCGGCCGCCCGTTCCGCTGGTCATAATGACGAAATCGGGCTCAAGCGCAATAATCGCCTCAAGGTTGAGGCTCGCGAAATCACCCACGCTTTGCACGTCGGGAGACGCGATGTCGAAGTTGTCAAAGGTGAAGGCGTCGTCGGATACGCCCACCAACGTGCCGCCGGCCAGTTCCCACGTATTCGCAAAGCTGCCCATGCATGCGACTACGCGCTGCGGATCGTTCACCGTGACTTCGTTGCCCATGTCGTCGGTAAACGTGTAGCTTTCAGGCGCTGCAGCCTCCTGCTCGGCGACGGACTGAGAATCCGCAGGGGCGTCGGAGGCCGCGCCGCAAGCGCTTAGCGAAAGCACGCCGGCGGTGCCGCATGCAAGAGCAAGCGCCATGCCCGCCGCTGTGAAACGTTTTGCATATCCGCTCTTCATCATGGAAATTCCTTTCCTTTTTCTTATCCGAATACAATGCCTATGCATCCAATTTCAAGCCGTGAGCGCAGTAATCGTCTTGCGCAAGAATGTCGCCTTCGTGGTAATACGCCGCACGGGCGCGGCAGCCTCCGCAGCCCTCGCGATAATCGCACGTGCCGCATGCGCCCCCATATGCCTCGGTGCGCAACGCACGAAACACCGGGCTCGTTTTCCAGATTTCGTCGAAAGGCATGGCGCGCACATCGCCCGCCTCCTCGGTCATATAGGCGCACGGACGCACGATGCCTTCGGAACCCACCACGCAATACGTCAGGCCCGCAAGGCATCCGCGCGAAAAGCGCGTTTCCACGCCGAGCTGCTTGGCCACGCGCGTGAACTGGGGCGCGCACGTCGGCTTCACGTCGATGCTCACCTGCTGGGACTTCAGCATGATGTCGCGCAAAAGCGCTTCGTTTTCCTGAACCTCAAGGCTCGTTTCCTTGATGAATTCGCCGCGACCCACCGGAATGAGGAAGAAAATATAGTGGGCGATCGCACCGATTCGCTCCGCGAAATCGGTCACATCGCAGATCTCCTCGCGATTCCAATCCACTACGGTCGTGTGCAGCTGGAATGGCAGCCCCGCCTGCTTGCACGCTTCGATGCCCCTCATGGTCAGGTCATACGCATTTTCAAGACCGCGGAATCTGTCGTGCTTGGCGGGATCGAGGCTGTCAACCGAGATGCCCATTGCGCATGCGCCGCATTCCTTCAAGCGCATGGCGATCTCATAGGTGATCAGCGTGCCGTTGGTCCCGAAAACAGGACGCAAACCGCGCGATGCCGCATGCGCCACCAAATCGAAGATATCGGGGCGAAGCAGCGGTTCGCCGCCGGAAAAAATCATGATTTTGAAACCGGCATGCGCGATTTCGTCAATCATCTTCATGGCTTCTTCGGTGCTCAGCTCCCTGTCGGTAGCCTCTTCGGCATCCTGATAGCAATGCACGCATTTCAGGTTGCATTTGTTCGTCGTCATCCACGATACGATCATAGATACCCCCTTTTCGGCGCGCAAAAACCTAAGGCGCGCCTTCGCCTTTCCTTACGAAAATCTTTGCTTGTTCTTACAGAAATCGAGCGTTTTAGCAGGTCAAATACAATTTCTATCCCATGCAAAACGCACGTTTTTCCCCATAATCCAAACCGGCCCTACCCGCTTTGGCGCCCGTCGAACCAACGCATGTATTCGTGCGCCTCTTCGCGTGCGTGCTGCATGACCGACGTCTCCGAAGGCGCGCGCACGGCATCTTCGCCGCCGTCGATTCCTTGCAGATCGGCCAACGTATACACGAAAATATCGTCGAAGCCGACACATCCCGCATCCACGCAGCCCCGCTCGGTCAGATCGAAGACCACGCTCATCCTGCCTCTGCGAGCGCGACGCATGCTCTTTGCCTCCGCGCGGGAAAACACGCACGCTTCCTGTTCATCGCAGAAAAGCACCACGTCCGCGCGCGCCAAGCCCTCACGCCATGCGCCATCGCGTGCCGCCGTGCGCACGACCGTCGCGCCGCATGCTTCCAAACGCTCGCACACCGCTTCGCCCGTGCGATTCTCCCCTACGACGAACATGACGCGTTTCGGCAAATCGTCGAAGACGAATTGTGCGAGGTCAAGAGCGGAAACGGCCCTGCGTTGCGCCAATGCCTGCCCATCGCGGCCCGCGCTGCATGTTCCGAATTTCACCGCAGACGCAACGAGACGCTTTGTGCACGCACCCGATACGCCGTGAACAACGGAAGCGGCGTACGCGGCGCGCATCGCTTCGACAGGCGAAGAATCCGTCGCGCAAAACGTGTCGTATCCGCTTGCGACATGAAGGGCGTGCAATGCGGCGTCGAAGCCTTCGACGGCATACAAACACCCCATGACCTGCGATGACGCACATCCGATGCACGAAGCGACCATGTCCGCCAGCACCTCGAAGCTGTCAAAGCCGCCGTGCATCACGACATACGCCTCGAAGCGCCCTCCATCGGAAATCACCATCGCTTCTGCGATGTCGGGCGCCGCCGCGCAGGCGTCAAGCACGCTCGCCGGCCTCATCTCCGACGCTGCGCGCCACACATCACGCGGAGCTGACGCGCGTTCTATCCCTGCAAGCACCAGCTCCATAGCTAGCCTGCCGTCACGAACATGAGCAGCAGCGCTCCCAGAAAACCGCAGATAGAAAGCACAGAGCGCACTTTCGAGCTCGCCACATGGGGCACGAGATACGATAGCGCCACGAATGCGGCGATGACGGTCCAGACCGCAAGAGACAGCCCGATGCGCGGCCAGAGATAGGAAAAACCTGCGGGGCACCCCAGTGCAACCATGGCTCCATGATGCATCGCGTAGCGGCCGAAACCGATTAGCATCCCCAGCGTGAACAGGGGAAATCCTACCAAAGCGGCACGCTTCGCCACCCTATTGAGCGTCTCGATGGCAGGCATGCTCAAGCTGAACAGCCGTGCGCTGCGTGCCTTCATCAGGCGGCGCTGGTAAAGCTGCATGGCCGATGCGGCGGCGCTGATCACAAAGCACGCCATGGCCACCAGGAAAAGCAGAATATGTACAACGAGCGACGGCCACTGCTCGTAGGCGCTATTCGCGTAAAGCGCATAGCCTGAAGCCATAAGAATCATCTGGGAAAACAGGATGAAAAGCGATACCGTTGCCGACGCGATGGCTAGATACCCATACGGTCGGCGGCTTGCAACGGATACGAAAAGCGACACCAAGGCAAGCACCCAGGATGCAAGCATGAGAATGTTCGGACCTTGAAGAATAGTTCCCGACGTGCTCACCGACTCCATTCCGATCGACGCGGAATGGAGCAGGAAAGCCGCAAGGAAGAGAAGTCGAGCAGCAACAGGAAAACGATCGCTTTTTCGAATGGTGCGAAAGGCGCACAAACCGGCAGAGCAGCCATACAGCGTGACGCTTGCCACGGCCATGAGAAAGGCGACCATCGTTCTCCTTTGATGCTTTTCGTCGGGGATTCGACGTGTTTTCAGCATACCGACGCGCGCGACAAAGCAAAATAACCCATTCGGGCTAATCGCGGCACGGGACGTACGTCGCACGGCGTATAGGCGAAAAGCGGCGGATCCTTACCGATTTCGCAGCAGACTTCGAGAAAATCTTACCTGCCTCGCAGCACGCCCGTTTCAAAACCATACGCAACAAGCGCGGCTCGATTGTCGCAATGCGCCTTCGCCGCCATGTTCGCCAAATGGACCTTCACCGTCTGCTCGGAAAGAGCCAGACGCGCAGCGATTCCCCTGTTGGAAAGACCGCGGGCGATGTGATAGAGAATCTGCTGTTCACGCACAGTCAACACGCTTTCCTGCTTGATGGACAGAATCATGGCTCCTCCAATTCGTTTCAATGCACGTCGCCGACAGAAACCGCGCCGCCAAGAAAAGCGAAACGGCAAGGGCGCTTGCTAACGGCGCAGACGGGAAAGAACCCTTTTCGCACGAGCGGAAAATTCGACCAGCTCCCCTCGGGAAAGCTCCGGCAAACAATCGAGCTCGTCAAGCAATCCGGAAACGTCCTCATCCCAGTCGCGCCGCATGACTTCGGAACAATAGCTCACTACCGCGCCCGTCACAATAGCCAGGAAAAATACCGAATACGCGCTCAAAAGCATGATGGCAAGGCGCCCCACCATCGTCGTGCTGGTAAAATCCCCCAGGCCGATAGTCGTAACGACTTGAAAGCACAGCCATACCGCATCCCCGAGCGAGACAACGCCGGGCTCTGTTGCATGTACTGCAAAAGCAGATGAGAAAAACAGCACGGCAAAGGCGATCGCCGAAGGAGCAAGCCCCGATGCCTTGATGACCGCAGCTACCGTGCGCAGCTTGAACCTGCCGCGGACGCGACGGGGTTCGCCCTTCATCCGCTCCTCCATAAGACCTCCCCATTCCTTCGAAACGACGCCCTTCGTCACAACTCCCGAATCTCCTCTTCGGCATCCGATCCAGCATGCCGTGCGCGCGGAAGAGGAAGCAGCGAGCCGATCACCGCGGCGAGACCGCACCATAGCATCCCATGAAGAGGGAAGCACAGCAACAGTATGCCCGCAGAGAGAAGCGGCCTGCGGGTCGTGCAGGCGATAAACGACGTAGTCACCACGCCAGCGGCAAAAGTAGGATCGACCCCCGCGAGCAGCGCAATACCGAAACCGCAGCTCACACCAGAATAAATGCACGGAAAGAAATGACCGCCGCTCCATCCCATATTCAGGCACATGGGCGTGATCGCCGATTTGAGGACCCCTGTCGCCAGAAGAACGAACGCGCCGGCTTCCGACCAATCAGACACAAGCTCGTGAGTTTGAACCTCGCCGGAAAACAGAACGTTGGGCAAAACGGCAGCGATTCCACCCATGATAAGACCCGCCGCCGTCGGCTTTGCGATAACGGCGAACGCAGTATCTCCCACACGTCGCGACAAACGCGAGAACAACGCAGACGACCCCTCGAATACAAGGGCGAGCGCATACCCGAAGGCGATGCAAGGAAGAAACCAAATCGGGTCGAACGCCCCGGGCGCCGGCTCGGCGAGACGAGGCAATCCGCCAGAGCCTCCGAAAAGCGCAGAGGATGCCGAAGCCCCGCCCAACGCTGCGAGCGCCGCGCTGAAATACAGTACCGTTTTCGCCGAGCGGCGCAGCTCGTATTCGTTCGGATCGGGCACTTCGTCAGGCGCGCTTTCGACGCCTGCCACGATGCCCGCCAGTGGAGTGCCGAATATGGCCGCAACGCTCGCGGCGATCGTTGCATCTCCAATCGCTCCGGCGCGCAGGCCCGCGCGCTTGAGAAGGTCGCGAAGCCGACAGCATGCCGACGCGATGAGACCCGTCAAGCCCGCCTCGGGACCGACGGAACCGCCGAACACGATAGGCAGCAAAAAACCGACGACCGACCTTCCCGCTCCTTCCACGCGATAAGAACCCGTCTTCTTAAACGACGCCATGACCGTTTCAAGCGGCGCAGGGGCCCCTTGGAGAAAATGAGTCCATACACCGATGACCAGGCCTCCCAGTGTGCATACGACAAGCGGGAACCAGGGCGTCGCGAAACCTTCGCCGCCTCTTTTGCCGAGCGCATCCCACAGAAGCGCAACCAGCCCATTGGCAAGCGAAAGCACCGCCCACACCAAAAATCCGACGGCGAAGCCCGCCGCAAGGGCGAGCATGACCATCGCCGCCGACAGGGCTGCTTCCCCGAGCGGACCGCGTCCGGCCCAGCCTGCGTCACGCACATAGGGCTTTCCATCGCGAGCATATGGACGGTTGTTCTCTTTGTCCATCACGCATCAGCCTCCGCTCTGCCATCTGCTCGATAAGGCTGCGTATGATACTCGCCGCCTGCACCCCTAACGCCAAAAGCGGCGGACGACCGCTCTTGAATTCCGTAATCGGCAATGTTTCGAAGGTCGACGGCGGGGATACCGATGCGACACGAGGCGCGATGCATGCCGGCACTTGCCGCGCAAAACGCGCCGTGCTACCCTTGTGCACGCAGTCAACCAGGATGCCGTGCGCATCCGCTTCTAAGGAGCTCCGCATACATGAAGTTTTAGACGATGCACATTCTTGTGCCCCATCCGCATCAGGCCGCTTATGCGGCAAAGCTTTCGCGCATGCCGGGCAGCATCGTCATTTTCATACGTCACACGCGGCTCCGACTTTTCCACTAATGCCGATTTCACCTGATAAAAGCCAGAAATCCACCACGCCGCGTTGACGCACATCTTCGCCCTCATGCGCGACCTCGTACAATCGGAGGCGCCCATGGCACGCACTCTTCTCACCCTATCGCACATCACTTACACGTATCCGTCAGCCGCCGAAGCCGCACTGCGCGACGTGTCGACCATCTTCGACGCAGGCTGGACCGCCGTCATCGGCGATAACGGCTGCGGGAAAACGACGCTCGCGCGTATCGCGTGCGGACTTGTATGCCCCGACGAAGGCACCGTATCCGCCCGACTCCCCTTCGCCTACTGCGAACAAGACCCTCGCATCGAGCCAGCGACGCTCTATGACTTCGCCTGCGACTTTGCTCCCGATGCCGTTCGTTTGCGCTCTACGCTGGAAATTCCTGACGACGCGCCGTGGCGATTCGACTCCCTTAGCGGCGGCGAGCAGAAAAAACTCCAGATAGCCGCGGCGTTGTGGAGCAGACCGGAATTGCTCGTTCTAGACGAACCGACCAATCACGTCGATGCGGCGTGCCGCGAACGCATCCTTGCTGCGCTGCGGGGGTTTTCGGGGATCGGCATCCTTATTTCCCACGACCGCTCGCTGATCGACTCCCTGCCGCGCCAATGCCTCTGCTTTGAAAACGGTGCCGCAATCATGAGGCCAGGAACGTATGGTGAAGCCTTTGAACAGCGCAAACGCGAACTTCTTTGCGCGCGGCGCGCCAATGAAAAAGCAAAGCGCACGGTAGCCGCCTTGCAGCGCGAGCACATCCGCCGCACCGAGGAGGCGGCGAAAACGGCGAAGCGCCGCAGCGCACGCGGGCTCGACAAGCACGATTCGGACGGACGCGCCAAACGCCAGCTGGCAGTCTTCACCGGGCAAGACGGCAAAGCCGGTGCGCTTGCGAGCAGCATGGATGCGCGACTCGCACGCGCACGCGACGAACTTTCGCGCACACGGGTCGAAAAACGCTATGACGGCGAAATCGTTTTCGACATGCGGCCGCATCCGCGCAAAACCCTGCTGCCGACCGATGAAACCGTGATTACATGCGAAGATTCAACGAACGCCGCCGCGCCCTTCGCGTTGCATGTTCCGCAATTTTTCGTGGGCAACACCGAGCATGTGGGCGTCAGCGGCAAAAACGGAAGCGGCAAAACAACGCTGCTCAATCATCTAATAACCCGCATGGACAAGGAGATTCCCACCCTGTTCGTTCCCCAAGAATACACAGCGAGCGAGGCGGCTCGCCTTGTGCGGCGCGTCCAAAAGGAGGCGCCCGAAACGAAAGGGCGCATCCTAAGTATCGTTTCGCGGCTCAACTCCGACCCCGACCGCATCCTCGAAGGCGGGCGCACCAGCCCGGGTGAGCTGCGCAAACTCGCCATCGCTTGCGGAATCGTCGATCGCGTAGCCCTGATTATCGCCGACGAGCCCACCAACCACCTGGACATTCATTCCGTCGAAGCGCTCCAACGAGCACTGGCGAAATTCCCCGGAGCGCTCATCGCCGTAAGCCACGACAATCAATTCCTGGAGGCCATATCCACAACACGAATCCATCTTGAACGCGAGGAAAACGTTTCGCGATGCCGCGTTCTCTAGGAAGGCGATCGCGCATTTTTCGCGCGCAACGGCACGACGCTCCATGCCAAGCGCGTTCGCAAAGCGCCTCCTTTGCCGTGAATTCCATGTGCAAGAAATCAGCATCCCCGCAAAATCTGCATTCCTGCAAGCTGCATGCACGAAATCGCCCTTTGAAACTCAAAAATTTCGCGAAACGTACCCGTTTTCCCACAAGAACGAACCCGAGATTCTTTTCTTACAAAATTAATGGACAATAAAGGACGCAACGTGGAGTATCTCAACCAAAAACTATCGCACGCACACGCGATCGATACGTTTCGTGAGTTTTGCGATAACAAAGCCCCGTTTCAGCGCAAATGCGCTGAAACGGGGCTCAAGCCGCGGAAAACAGCGCCAAAGCGCCGGGACGTTTCAACCTCGCACCGCCAACGGCGCTTCGGCAAAAGCTGCAGCACAGGCTCCGCTTCGCCGATCTCTACTCCACGCCCAAGGCGTCGGCCAGCTCGAGCCACTCGTCCTCAAGTGTCTCTTTCGCCGCGCGCAACTCGTCAAGTTCTGCCTGCAGCTCTCCCAAACGCACAAAATCGGTAGGGTCGGCGCCGTCCATCTCGGCCTGCTTGTCTTCCACCTTGCGAGCGGCCGTGCCCATCTTTTTATTCAGGCTTGCCAAGCGCTTTTTCATCTCGCGCAATTCCGCGTTGGTGTAGCCGGAATCGGAAGTTTTCGAAGACGCGCCCTGCTGGGCCTGGGCCGCGGCCCCCTGCCCCGTCACGTCGGCAAACGTTCGTCCCGATGCCGCAAGCTGATTGCGCTCGTCAAGCAGCTCGAGGTATTCGTCAACACCACGCGGACAATGACGCAGTTTGCCTCCTATGAGCGCGTACTGGTCGTCGGTGACGCGCTCCATGAGATAGCGGTCATGCGTGACCATGACGAGCGTGCCCGCCCAGGTGTCAAGCAGGTCCTCGAGCACCGCAAGCATATCGGTGTCCAGGTCGTTTCCCGGCTCGTCGAGGATGAGCACGTTGGGCTCGTCAAGCAAAATGAGCAGAAGCTGCAACCTGCGCTTCTGGCCTCCCGATAGGTCGCAAATACGCGTGTACAAATGGCGCGACGAAAAGCCCAGACGCTCAAGAAGCTTTGCCGGCGTGGTCTCCTTGCCGTCGAGCACTACGCGCGTGCGATAGCGCGATAGCACCTCGGTCACACGGTATTTGCTCATTTCCTCAAGCTCGTCCAGACGCTGGGAGAGCACGGCGAATTTGACCGTCTTGCCTATCTTCACAAATCCGGACGTGGGCTTGATGGCGCCCTGGATAATCTTGAGCAAGGTGGTCTTGCCGGCTCCGTTTTCGCCAAGCACGCCAATACGGTCGCCGGGCCCGATAATCCAATCAACGTTGTCGATCACCGTTCGCTCCCCGAAACGCTCGGTCACGCGAGTCAGCTCGACGCACTGCTTGCCCAGACGCTGCATGGCCATGGCCCGTAGCTCGAGCGTGTTACGCACGGGCGGCTCTTCGGCAATAAGCTCCTGGGCCAGCGCCATATGAAACTTCGGCTTGGTGGAACGGGCGCGAGCACCGCGGGAAAGCCATGCGAGCTCTTTGCGCATGAGGTTCTTGCGCTTCTGCTCGGTTACCTGCGCTACGCGGTCGCGTTCCACGCGCTGCAAAACGTAGGCGGAATATCCGCCCTCGAACGGATCGACCAGGCCGTCGTGCACCTCCCACATGGCATTGGCCACCTCATCGAGAAACCAGCGATCGTGCGTGACCGTCAAAAGCGCTCCGGTGCCCTTCGGCCAACGACGGTTCAAATACGCCGCAAGCCATGCAATAGCGTGCATGTCCAGATGGTTTGTCGGCTCGTCGAGCATGAGCACGTCCCAATCGCCCACGAGAAGACGAGCAAGGTCCACGCGACGACGCTGACCGCCCGAAAGCGTCTTCACCTTGGCATCCCATGCGATATCCGCAATCAGCGCTGAAATAACCTCGCGCACGCGCGGATCGCCCGCCCAGACGTATTCGGGGGTGTCCCCCACCACCGCGTATTCGACGCTCGCTTCGTCTTCCAGCGAATCTTGCTGACCCAGCATGCCTATGCGCAAGCCGCGCGTATGGCGCACGAGCCCTTCGTCGGGATCGATCGAGCCCGCCAGCACACCGAGCAACGTCGATTTGCCATCGCCGTTTTGGCCGACGATGCCGATGCGATCGCCTTCGTGAACGCCGAGCGTCACGTTGTCGAGAACCGTTTTCGCCGGATATTCAAGATGGATGCCTTCGCACCCGAACAGAAATGCCACGTACTTCGCCTGCCTCGTATATCGAAATTGCGTTGAATCAATGATGTATCCAGCCATTGTACCAGGCTCGGCGCGTTCGTTTCGTCACCCTGCCGCCGTCTTTGTCACCAAGCCGCTACCCGCCCGTCAAGCTCTGGACAGCGCGATCGGTCATACTGAGAGGAGAATTCAAGGAGGAACGCCATGAGAAGAGCCGCCTATACCAACGACATCTCGAAACCGCCCATCGTGCTTCGCGTTCTAGGGAGCATCGTCAAATGGGCGCTCATCGCCCTGCTTGCGGGCCTTGTGGCGGCAACGGCGTATTTCGTCGTGCGAGGCTATACGCTCTACAACAACGCCGCACAGGAGAAAAGCGTCGCCGATATGGTTGCAGACATCGAGTCACGCGCCGGCTTCACGCCGCTCGAGGAGCTCCCCGAGACATACCTGGCGGCAGTCGTATCCGTCGAAGACCACCGTTTCTACCAACACCCCGGATTCGACGCGCTCGCTACAGGTCGTGCGCTGTTCAACGATTTGCGGGCAGGAGCGATCGTCGAAGGCGGCTCGACCATCACGCAGCAGCTGGCGAAAAACGAGTTTTTCTCCCAGGAACAAGTCGTGGAACGAAAGGTCGCGGAAGTGTTCATGGCATTTGATATCGAGCGCGCCCTGGACAAAGACCGTATTTTGGAGCTCTACGTGAATTCGATCTATTTCGGTGAAGGCCTCTATGGCATCGGCCCGGCCTGCCAAGGATACCTGGGCAAGGCGCCCAGCGCCATGAACGATTGGGAAAGCACCCTGCTTGCGGGCGTGCCGAACGCCCCCAGCGTCTACGCCCCCACCCAAAACTACGACCTAGCATGCCAGCGTCAGGCGCAGGTGTTGGAGCATATGGTGAAACACTGCGCAATCACGCAGGAAGAGGCAAATGCCATAGCCGTCCAAACGACCCGCTCTCTCCGGGCGTAGAAGGAACCCGTCGGCTGGGCGGACGCGACCGTGCCGGAACCGGAATCGCCCGCCTGGCTGCACATTTCTTCACACAGCCGCCGATTACGCTTTTCTTTTTCTGCTGCCTTCCGTTTTGCGATCGCCTCCGTCGAGTAAAACCTCGCAACCTCTTGGCAACGCCTCTGAAAAGTCGGAAAGCCCGGAACTATAATGCTGCCAAACGGCAAGGAGGAGCAGCTATGGATATCAAAGCCATCGTGGAGCAACAACGTGCCTACTTTGACACGGGAGAAACCTTGAGCGTGGATACGCGCATAGACGCGCTCTGTCGACTTCGCTCCGAAATCAAGCGATCGAAACGCCGCATTATCGATGCTCTTGCCTCTGACCTGGGAAAATCATCACAGGAAAGCTACATGTGCGAAATAGGGCTCGTACTTTCCGAGCTTCGCCACCACATAGCGCACATACGGGAATGGGCCGCCCCGAAGCGCGTGCGCACCGATGTGGGCAACTTCCCCGCACGCAGCTTCACCATAGCCGAACCGTATGGCGTCGTGCTGGTCATGGCTCCTTGGAACTACCCCTTCATGCTCTGCATGGAGCCGCTCATCGGAGCGATTGCAGCCGGCAATTGCTGCGTCGTCAAGCCGAGCGCGTACGCCCCTGCCACAAGCCGCGTGGTGGCTGAAATCGTCGAGGCCGCATTCGATTCGTCATACGTGACGGCAATCGAAGGAGGCCGCGCCGCCAACGAAGCGCTGCTCGACCAGAGATTCGACTACATCTTCTTCACCGGAAGCCCCGCCGTCGGCAAGCTCGTCATGCGCAAGGCGGCGGAAAACCTGACCCCCGTCTCGCTCGAGCTGGGAGGAAAAAGCCCCTGCATCATCGCTGCGGACGCCAATCTCGCGCTCGCCGCACGACGCATCGCATTCGGGAAGTTCCTCAATTGCGGGCAGACGTGCGTCGCACCCGACTACGTGCTCGTGGAACGCGACGTACATGACGAATTCGTCGCCTTGCTGGGAGGATACACCGCAAAAATGTACGGATCCGATGCGTTGCTTAACCGCAATTACGGGCGCATCGTAAACCGCAAGCATTTCGATCGTATCCTCTCGCTGATCGAGCCCGCCAAAACCGTATACGGAGGCACGCACTGCGTAGAAGATCTGCGCATCGAGCCCACCATCATGGATTATGTCGATGCGGAAGACGCCGTTATGGGCGAGGAGATTTTCGGACCTGTGCTCCCCGTGCTCATCGTGGAGAATATGGCCGAGGCGGAGGCGTTCGTCAAGGCGCGCCCGAAGCCTTTGGCGCTCTATCTGTTCACCGAAGACCGCGCTCTGCAGGATCGAATCGTCCGCAACGTTTCGTTCGGAGGAGGCTGCATCAACGACACAGTCATGCACCTCGCCACATCCAACATGGGATTCGGCGGCGTCGGCGAAAGCGGCATGGGGAGCTACCACGGCAAAGACAGCTTCGACACGTTCAGCCATCGCAAAAGCATTCTGCGCAAATGCAGCGGCATCGACGTGCCGTTGCGCTACCAGCCGTACTCGCGCCTGAAAGAGCGCATCATCCGCAGCGTGCTGCGTTAAACGCCCCGTTCGTCGCAAGCGAGATTATTCGCTGGCCTCCAAGGCCTCAAGATACGCAGCATACAACTCCGGCATGATGCGCTTCTGATTCACCGGCTTGAAGCTTTCGGCGTTTACGAGGCAATGCGTGGACGAGCCGGTGCAGCACGGCTTGTCCACGCCGACAACCTGGCCATCCTTGTACACCTCGTACGAATACACCGTTTTAGCCGGGGTCAACTTCGTCACGCGCGTGCGCACGATCGCCGTATCGCCGTAAGTCAACGGCGTGCCGTAGGAAAGCTGCACGTCAGCAACGGGAGACATATAGCCCGCCTTTTCCATCTCTTCGTAGGGAAAGCCAAGCTTCTCGAGGAACTCGGAGCGGGCGATTTCGAACCACACCAAATAGTTTGCGTGATACACAATACCCATCCGGTCGGTCTCGGCGTAACGAACTCGAATCCTGCTCTCGGAAATCATATGCTCCTCCGTCTCTTCGCTTCATATGCCCATTTGAACCGCGCCCGCAGGCGCATCGCTTCACAGCGGCGATGATACCACCGCGTATACTGATACCTGCCGCCAAGCGTGCACCGCAAAGGAAAAAGCACGATACGACGGCCAAGCCCGCCGCCATACGGCGAGCGCTCGGCCGCCAGACGGGGCAACCTCGCCAGCGGCCGCCAGACGCCGAACGCCGTCGTGCCGCCATACGGCGAGCTCAGCAGGCACGTGCCGAGAAATGCGCCACAAACCGAAAGAAGGATCCCTTGAACAACGCCGCCTTACCGAAAACCGCGAAGCCGCATCCGTGGCCGAAACGCATCGCCATCGCCTTGGCAATTGCCCTGGTTGCAGGGACCGCTTGCTTCGGCGTATACGTCTCCGACTATTACCGCGCGCAAGACACGCCCGCTCTTCTGTCGAACGCGAAGGCGGTATCGGTGGAAGAAAACGATGAGAGCATCGCCATCGCACCGCCTGGTTCTTTGGAAGGCGAATCGTCGGCCAAAGCGGGACTGATCCTGTATCCCGGCGCAAAAGTAGACCCTCACGCCTACGTTCCCTTGGCGGAAAAGATCGCCGAGCGAGGGTATATCTGCGTAATTGCGAAAATGCCATTCAACCTGGCTTTTTTCGGCATCGATGCCGCTTCGGGCATCATAGACAACTACCCGCAAACCGATTCGTGGTGGATTGCGGGTCACTCGCTCGGAGGCGTCGCCGCCGCTCAGTACGCAGCGAACCATGCCGATGCTTTGGAAGGCATAGCGCTTCTTGCCTCCCACCCCGTAAGCGACCTTTCGGAAACGAGCTTGCGTGCGCTTTCGGTCTACGGCTCGCAGGACCTCGTTTTGAACCGCGAATCACTGGCTGAAAACGCAAGCAAGCTTCCAGCTAATGCGAAAACCGTCGTCATCAAGGGTGGCAACCATGCCGGATTCGGAGCCTACGGTCCACAGAAAGGTGATAGCGAGGCAGCAATATCCGCCGACGAACAGCAGGAAGCTTTTGCCAATGCCTTTGGTGCGGTAGCGGACGCCGACCGGCAATAACCCGCGAAAGCATTCTGCGCTGCAGGACAGCACCGCCCGTGACGCCGCGTGAACCAGGCACCACGCGACGCCGTCCCAGCCAGAAAACAACACGCCGCGGTTAAACCGCACGAAAACCGATGCCGCAACTCGCAAAACCCACGAAACGTATCAGTGGATTCCCCAAAACAATCCTGCGATAAAGAGAATGGGGCTATTTTCTCTACGTATCTTAGCTGTATGTTGATTATCTCATTAAGAAAAGCATTTGGATTTTCTTATCTTGATACGTTTCGTCCATTTTCCGATAAAACGACCCGCATTTCGTGCATTTTCCGACAGATGCGCCGTAATTCGCGCAGCAACGAGCAATCGCCCTGCACTGCAAGCCGGTTTCCTGAAGGCAGGCACCTTGGGCCTTTGACCCCGCTTCAAACCGCTCGCCCCAACCACACCTCTCCGTGCCCCGCCCTTCGCACCTTTTGAACGCAAAGCAAGGCGCGACCGTGCATATAAAGGCGACCGTGTATATAAAACTGCGGACCCGCGGCAAAACCCGCGAATCCGCAGAATAAGCTCTCATTGTTAGATTCCGAACCGCACAGCGCAACCTGTCGAAAGCGCAGAGCTTCGAGTCCCGCAATCATGCCCGATGAAACCGCAAAATCCGGTGTCGCAGGGCAGGGCGCGCGCAGCCTTGCGTAACCGCAAGGTCTCGATCTACAGCGCCTCGAGGTCGTAGGGCGTGGTCTGGTAGACGTAGTAGTTCAGCCAGTTGGTATAGATGAGCTGGCCTTCGGCGCGCCAGGAGACAATCGGGGCCTTTGTGGGGTCATCATCGGGATAGTAGTGCACAGGCACCTTGATATCCAGCCCGCGCTCCACGTCTCGATCGTATTCGAGCTTGAGCGTATCGCGGTCGTACTCGGGATGGCCGAACACGAAGAAATGCTTGGAGTCGATGCTCTTGGCAACAGAAACACCGCATTCGTCGGAATAGGAAATGACCTCGAGCTTCTGGTTGGCAACAATGTCCTCGTAGCGCGTTTCGGAGTGACGGGAATGGGGCATCATCGAAACGTCGTTGAAGCCGCGTACCAGCGGAGACGACGGCTTAATCAGGCGGTTCTCGAAAACACCGAAGCATTTTTCGTCAAGGTTATGCTTCGGCACGCCATAATGATGGTACAGGGCCGCCTGGGCTCCCCAGCACACATGGAACACGCTGTGGACATTCGTCAGGCTCCAGTCCATGATTTTCACCAGCTCGGGCCAATAGTCCACCGTCTCGAAGTCCAAGGTCTCCACCGGGGCGCCGGTAATGATCATGCCGTCGTAACGATATTCCTTCACTTCGTCGAACGTGCGGTAGAACGTTTCCAGGTGATCGGCGGAAACGTTTTTCGACTGATGGCTTGCAATGCGCAGAAGCTCGACCTCGATCTGCAGCGGAGTGTTGGAAAGCTTGCGCATAATCTGCGTCTCGGTGACGATTTTCGTGGGCATGAGGTTGAGAAGCAGCACGCGCAGCGGGCGAATGTCCTGATGCATGGCGCGATGCTCGGTCATGACGAAGATGTTCTCGCCCTCGAGAATAGACGTGGCAGGCAATGCGTCGGGAATTCGAATTGGCATGAGATGCTCCTCTTTGGTTGAAACGTGCCGAAAAGTAAACCGCGGCGCGATACATGGTCGGCGCGCGGCGCAAATGCACTGTGCCCGCATATTGTACGGCAACCGCAAACGCATACGGACGAAAAAACGCCGTCTGCCGAAAAGCACCTTCGCCAAAATACGCCTCTGGCGACGAAGGCCGGCTCGGGTCGCATCGCGCGAAAACACCGCCCTGCAAGAACTTGCAACACAATTGCAACACTTGACCCGCCCGAAAAACGACCCTTCACCCTATAATGGCTCGAAGCGTACAATCCACGTGCTCCTTTCGGAGCGCCCCGCACACAACAACGAGAGGAATCGCATGACCGAACGTATCGGCACCACCTGCGTACAGGGCGGCTACCGCCCCGGCGATGCGCAGCCGCGCCAAATTCCTATCTACCAATCCACCACCTGGAAGTATGACACCTCCGAGCACATGGGCAAGCTCTTCGACCTGGAAGAGTCCGGCTACTTCTACACCCGCCTGCAGAATCCCACGAACGACTACGTGGCCGCAAAGATCGCCGAACTCGAGGGCGGCACCGCCGCCATGCTGACGAGCTCCGGCCAGGCTGCGAACTTCTTCGCCGTCTTCAACATCGCCGGCGCAGGAGACCACGTAGTGGCAAGCTCCGCCATCTACGGCGGCACCTACAACCTGCTCGCCCACACCATGCGCCGCATGGGCCTGGAATGCACGTTCGTCGCGCCTGATGCGAGCGACGAAGAGCTCGAGGCGGCATTCCGCCCCAATACCAAATGCGTGTTCGGCGAGACTATCGCCAACCCGGCGCTCGCGGTTCTCGACATCGAGCGCTTCGCCGCTGCAGCTCACGCACACGGCGTGCCGCTGATCGTGGATAACACGTTCCCCACGCCCATCAACTGCCGTCCCTTCGAATGGGGCGCCGACATCGTGACCCACTCCACCACCAAGTACATGGACGGCCACGGCGCCGCAGTGGGCGGCGCCATCGTAGACTCGGGCAACTTCGACTGGATGGCCCATGCCGACAAGTTCCCGGGGCTCACCACCCCCGACGAGACCTATCACGGCGTAACCTACGCCGAGAAGTTCGGCCAGGGCGGCGCCTTCATCACCAAGGCAACGGCCCAGCTCATGCGTGACTTTGGATGCATCCAGAGCCCGCAGAACGCTTTCCTGCTCAATCTTGGTCTCGAAAGTCTACATGTGCGCGTGCCGCAGCACTGCAAAAACGGCCAGGCCATGGCGGAATTCCTGTCGAACCATCCCGCCGTTCGCTTTGTGCGCTACCCGGGCCTTCCTGGCGACACGTGCTACGACCTCGCCCAGAAATACCTGCCGAACGGCTCCTGCGGCGTGGTAAGCTTCGGCTTCACCGGCGGCCGCGCTGCTGCCGAGCAGTTCATGAAGAGCCTCAAAATCGCCCAAATCGCCACGCATGTGGCCGACGCTCGCACCTGCTGCCTGCATCCGGCGAACGCCACGCACCGTCAAATGAACGACGCCGAACTCGAGGCATGCGGTATCGCGCCCGATATGGTGCGCCTGTCGTGCGGCATCGAGTCCACGGAGGACCTGATCGCCGATGTCGAGCAGGCTCTCGCCAGCCTCTAGCGCACCCTTTCCGAAATCGCAAACGGGGCTCGACACGCAAATGCGCCGAGCCCCGTTTTTCGTCGCGCAAACTTCTCTCCGCAGCAGCGCGACCGTCTTTCCGCAGAATGGCGATGCGCCCTTGTTCCGCAGCGCACAAAATCACCCGCCCATCAGCGCATACTTCTTCTTGACGCGCGCGAGCTTTCGCATCCACGGACCATACAAAATCACCAGGAATACCGCCGTGGATATGGCGTGCATGGTGTCAAAAGGAAGCGCGGCGGCATATACAACAAGAGCCTGTCCGATGGATTGCGGATGGTAAAAGCCCACGATACTCCAAATATTGAGAACGAAGCCGTAAAGATACCCCGAGACGAATCCCCAAACAACCAGGGGAATCAACCCCAAGACGGCCTTTGCGAACTCGCGCCGCGAAGCGAACGCAGCATCGCCTCTTTTACCCTCCTCCACCTGAATACGGCCGAACATCTGACGCACGCCGTCGAAAACCCCGAGCGAAGCCAAAACGCCGCCCAGATACCCGATGATCCCCCATCCGTACATCTGCCAGGGAGTCCATGGTCCCTGTCCAAAGAAAAAATTCGAAACCAACGCCGCAAGCGCCCCCACCATGAAGCCGCTGCGCCTGCCGAAGGCGGCGCCCGCTATGATGGCGATAGCCGACACCGGCTTGAAGCTCGGAAACGGAGCGAACAGGATGCGCCCCGCCACCGCCAGGGCGGCGAGAACCACCACGGGCATGGTGTCGCGCAGACGCGGGGCCTTCTTCTCGTACCCCGCGAAGAACAAAACCAGCGACGCCACCGCGACGACGACACTCAACAAGGCCGCCTGGTCTGTTCCCGTCATTGCGCATGCAATAAGCGCAATCGGAGCCATCACGACAGCGGCGAGCTCTACGACGACGTTGATTGCACGTCTCATGCGGATTCCTCCCCCCACCGTTGAAGCAACGTCCCGAACAGACGCGACGCAGCATTAGGCCTATATACCAGGTTGTTGGCAAAGAATTCGCGGGCGCTTTCGGTACACGCCGTCTCCCCGTCGAAGAGCATGGAAACCTCGTCAGCAGTCACCAGCGCGAAATCAAGATCATGCGTCACGAACACGACGGTACAGCCCTCTGCCGCCAGGCCACGCACGATGGTCGAAACGTCCGCGCAAGATGCAGGGTCGAGTCCCTTCGTGGGTTCGTCGAGCAGCAAAAGCTCGGGTCTGCAGAGCAGCAGCTTCGCGAACGCGAGCTTTTGCTGCTGACCGCCCGACAGGTCGTAAGGGTGGCGCTTTTCGCACCCTTCGAGCCCGAATCGATGCAGCATCGCGCGTTCGTCCTTGCGGACATACCCGCATCGCTCACGCCATTCCGCAAGCTCCTCTTCGACGCTGTCGCAGACGAAAAGCGCTTTGGGGTCCTGCGGCAGAAGAGCCTGTGCGCCCACGAGATCGTTTTCTATTCTTCCCCGCTGAGGAGACCCCACTTTGGCCATAAGTTTGAGAAGCGTGGTCTTGCCCGAGCCGTTGCCCCCGACAAGCGCATGCACGCTTCCACGGCGCACTCGCAAATCAACCCCGCGCAGCACCCACGGCGCGCTCTTTTCATAGCGAAACATCGCCCCGCGCACGCGTACGCAGCATGAACGCGCATCTCGCGCGTCTTTCCCAGCCAGATCAGCGTCCCAAGCTTGCCAGCGCTTGCTCAACGCGGCCTCCACCTGCTCGCGCGTGCCGACATCGCCTATCTTTCCCATGGCTATGGTGCGCGTCGCGTAAGCGGACACATCCTCAGGCGTGTGGGTAGCCATGATGATGGTAACGCCCAGCTCACGGTTCACGCGGCCGAGCATGAAGAGGAATTGCTTGAGCGCGTTCGGATCAAGCTGGGAAGTCGGCTCGTCAAGCAGAAGCAAGCGCGGACGCAGCGCTAAGACCGCAGCTAGGTTGACCAGCTGCTTCTGGCCGCCAGACAACGCCTCAACCGACGAGCGAACCCACGGCCCTATCCCGAAGAAATGAGCGACCTCGGCTACGCGACGTCGCATCTCATCTTGTTCGACGCCGAGATTCTCCAAGCCGAACGCGAGCTCGTGCCACACGGTGTCGCACACGATCTGGGCTTCGGGGCTTTGCATGACGAACCCGATAGAAGAAGCCGACTCTCTGGGAGAAAGACCGCACGGATCCTTCGGAGAAACCATCTCGCCGCCTTCGACGACCTTTTTCCCCACAACGACGATAGACCCCGTGCGCGAGCCTTCGGGCGCCAGCTCAGGCTTGAGCGAACGCAAAAGGGTGGTTTTGCCAGATCCGGTCGAACCCACCAAAACGCAGAAATCCCCCTCATTCACTTCGAAAGAGACCCCGTCAAACACACGGTCGCCCGCGCCACCCCGGCGTGCGCTTCCATCGGCAGGATAGGCGAACGAGAAATCGTTTACCTCAACGAGCGCCACAGCCACCACTCCTTCGCATACAACACGACGGGAATGAGCATCATGAGCGCATAGGGAACATACCCCCACCACGCAACCAACACGCTCGCCGTCGGATAGAACTGATACTGGGAACACGCGATGTAGGCCAAGACGGCGTTGATCGCCGCGAACAGAGCAACCACCGCGAGAACTGCCATATCGCTGGCAGCAAGGCAGTAGCGCTTATACGTCGTGCGACGCGCGCCGCAGTCGTAGCCCCGAGCGCGCATGGCACTGCTGCGCTCGATGCCGTCTTCCATGCCCCATCCCATGAGAATGCTGACGATTCTGAGCCTGTCGTCCCTCATCTGCCCCTTCGTGCGCGGCGCGGCGGCGCTCACGGCGTCTTGTATCAGGGCAATCGAGCGTCCGCGTGAAAGAAACTGGGGGACAAGACGCATGACCTGCGTAATCATCAGCGTGACCACGGGAGCCACGTTGCCGAACAAGGCCAAGGAACGATCGCTGTTCATGCAGGCCGAATAAGACGAAAACCACAGAAACACCGATGCGAGCATGCCGCCCGAGCAGGCGCCGTAAAACAGGGATTCCGCGTAGACGGCGAACAGGCCGAAACGGAAAACCTCGGTCGACCCCATTGCCGAGAACAACGGATTGGCCACTGTGACGATCAGCCACATGGGCACGATCCAAAACAACGAACGGGCCGTACGCCCGAAACCGCGCGTCACGCACGAGGTGGCGAACGCACCCGCGAACGAGATAAGCACATATACCGGCTGCATAGCCGCCATCGAAAACACGAGGGCGCATGCTAAAAAGACGAATGCGACCGCGGGATGATAAGTAGAGAATACGTTTTCCATGAACCCTCCGGTCATAGCGAGCGACGCATGAGGAAAAGCGCCCGCCCCTCTCGGGACGGACGCTTGCGAGGCTTCGCGCTGTTATCCGTTGATATCGGTCACATAACGCCATGCGACGACATCGCCGTCGCCGAGCGTGTACAGCCCGGAAGACATCTGCGGATCCACGCCGTTTACGGAGTATTTCCAGCCCCATGCGCCCTTGGAGGTATCCTCGGCAAGACCGCCGATGGCGCTTACATAGGACCCTCCGAAAGGCGAGCTGCTCGCGTTGACGGACAACCCCGTCGCCACCAATGCATCGAGCGCCGTCGCCCCGCGTTCAAAGGTGAACTGCATAGGACCCGCCGAGACAGGGTTGCCCACCGTCGCGCTCGTTACGGAAACGGTGATGGTCACCACGTCGCGGTTGGACTCCGGAACCGGGGCGGACGGAGAGGAGGCGCCGGCGCTCGCCGTCTGGTCGCCAGCATGGGACGCAACCACCGTTTCGGTGCCGGTCTGCACCACCTCGGAAGCCTCCGACACCTCCTGTCCTGATGCGCCGGAGGCCTCGCCTGTACCGTCATCGGACGAAGCCTCATCGGAATCCTCGGAAGAGTCGGAAGCCGGTTCCGAGGAAGCGGCAGCTTCCCCGTCCGAAGACGCCTGTTGCGTCGTCTTGAAAAGATCCGCATGATCGAAAGCTTCTTCCCCCGGCACGAATAGGAAAGACGCCGATACCGCGATAATCGCAACAGCCACGACGGACACGATGGCCATGACGACGCGCTGGGTGTTCGTCAGCGGCTTTTTCGCCGCAGGGGCGGCCGCGGAAAGGCCGGGGGCAATACGGGCCGTCTTGTCGGAAGATGAGGCGCTGGCGCCGCCCGACTCGAGGATGCTCTTTTTTTCATCAGACATGGCTCGACCACCCTCCGGCTAAGCGCGACGACGCGCGACGACGAAATACACCATGACGCCCGCCAGGGCGACAACGCCGACCGCAATGCCCGCGACAGCGAACGGATTGAGCGTCGCGGAAGCGGACGATGTATCAGCTGCGGTAGCAAAGGCGGAACCGACGGCGGGAGATTCCTTTTTCGCGCTCGAAGAGGCGTCGTTTGCGCTCCCCTGCATCGCGGAAGAAGCCTTCTCGTCATCCGCGGCAACAAGCGCTGCGCTAGACTGCGTCACCCCAGAAAGAGGGCTGCGCGTAGCCACGACGCCATAGGTGGACACCACCTTCGTCGAATAGGACGGAGACGGCGAAACGGACTGCGATGTCGCGGACGAAGACGAATCGCCCTGGGACGACGGCGGATTCAACCCGCCGGAATCAATGGGGGGCCTGACGCCTCCGCCGTTCACATCCTCGCCCCACTTCGCATACAACGTCATATCGCCCGTGACGGGCCTGGAGAAGTCCCACGCCTGCGTCAGCTGTTCGTCGGAGAACCACCCCAAGAACAAATGCCCCTCACGCGTCGGGTCGCCCGGTCGGGTCATCGGCTTGCCCTGCGCCACGCGAAACGTCGAGACCGCCGATCCTCCGTTGGACTCGAAGCTCACAGCAAAGCTCGGCGCAGCGCTCAGCTTGAACAACGTGCCCGAATCGTTGGTGTAGTAAAGGTTGCCCTCCGCGTCGGCCACAATGGAGGCAAGGCAGTAGTTCTGCATATCGCCTTCGGGAACGAAAAGCTGCTCGGCAGCGTCGTCGCCGAGCTTGTAGCGATACACGCCGCCCGGCGTGCTGTTGCAGGTGAAGTACGCATAGACGCCATCGCCCTGAACCGAGATCAAAGGAGCGCTCTGAGACTGGCCCGTGCCTGCGACCACGCTTTTCTCAAGCGTCATCGTAGCAATATCGATCACGGAGATGGTACCGTTGACCGGGTATTTCAACGAATCGGACCCGCAGACGACAGCCTTGCCCTGCACGACAGCGGGCGTAGAGGTCGACGTGGCGGAGAACTTCACCGATCCAGCAAGCCTCAACTCGTCGCCGACGCGCTCGATCTTATGCAGAACGCCGTCGCTCTTGGTCACGGCAAGATAGCTGCCTTCGCCCGCCTTCGAGGTCTCGGCGGCAACGATGCCCGCACGGCACGGGCCGCTCACGGTGACCGAAGACAGCTCCATGCCGGTTTTGCCGTCTATGAGCGCGACTTTGCCGAAGTCGTCGCCAACGATAAGGTCGTCGCCCGACGCGGCAGCACCTGCCCAGTAGAAACCGCCCGTATTCTCCTGCGCGGCAGTTCCGGTGCGCTTGACCCACTTGGTCGATCCGTCTTTAAGGGAAACGCACACCATCACGCCCTCGGTGGTGGGATTGTCGCCGTTTTGCGGCGAGAACATCGCGTAGACGAAACCGTTGGAAACGGTCAGCGAGGACATGGCCTGGTACTTGCGTTCGGAACCTTCGGGGGCGAAAGACGCGGTCTTCCACACGCACGTCAACGTATCGGCGGTGTAGGCGGCAAGCTTGCCGCCATCGTAGGCAACGACAATCAGTCCGTCGGCATAAACAGGACGGCAGATGTACTGCGTGTCCTCGCCGGTCGGCGTGGTCGCGACAGGTTTGCCGGTATCGCCGTCGATACGCTTGATTTTGCCCGATGCAACGAGGTAGACGTCGCCGCCGACCACGAGAAGGTCGGAAACGGTCGCCCAGGATGCACCATCTTTAAAGTCGTACTTCCACGCAAGGTCTGCCGCCTCGGTCGGCGTGGGGGTGGTCACCGTCGCGCCGGCAGAGCCGCCCGCGAAACCTGGCCAGTCGGCATCGAGTTCAGGACGCTCGGCATCCGGATTGGTCGTGTCTCCCTCGGAAGGAAGCGACGCGCCATCGGCAGCGTAATACCACATAACCGTATCGCCCGCGCGCAAATTGACGCTCGAGGCGCCCACGCTGGAGGCCTCGCCGTTGACGAACAGCTGCCAGTACCTGCCCGTCGCCTCGTCCCAGCCGAGCACGCGGCCGTCGTAGGGCGAGGTGATGGTCTCGAGGTAGAAGCCGTAGGCCCCGTCGGGGTCGTATTTCGCCTCGATGCCCGCGGCCTCGAACGCCGCGACGGTCGCGTCGGCCGCCGTCGCGCCCTGCTTCATGTCGAACGCCTTCTCGGGCGCCCACGCCTGGGCGTTGCCGGCGGCGTCGACGCCGATGATGCCGCATTTCACCTCGATGGTAGCAGCAGGCTGTGTAACGGTGTCGCTGCCCGCGCCAGGCGCAGGATCAAAGGTCGAGAGACCATCGTTTCCCTCATCGTCTACAAGAGGTTCTTCGTTTGCGTCGTTAGGCGCGTCCGTGTTGCCGTCTGCAGAATCCACGGCGGGATCGCTGGGCGCTTGCGCGGCGTCGTCCTCGACGTCATCCGTTTGATTTGCGCCCGTGTTCGAATCGGCATCAACAACATCCGTCGTCTGCGCAACACCAGCGGTACCCGCCGTCTCCGCCGCGTCGACGTCATTTGCGAGCGCGGCGGCAGGAATCATCGATGTCGCCAACGACACCGCGATCATCAGAGGTATCAATTTCTTGAGGAAGCCCGATCCGAGCTCATGATATTGGGCTTTACCGCCCGATACGCTGCGTGTGCGCCTTGCGCGCGCAATTGCCTGCGTTCTTCCGATCATATTCGGAACCTTTCTATCCAGGGCCTAAAGACGAACGAGTATTCCGACTTCGACGCGGCGCGCTGCCCTTGTCGTCGGCAGCGTCCCCGGTGCTTTACGGTTGCTGGTACAGCGAGGGATTCTCACCCTCATTCCCTCTTGTTCCGAGGAAACACCCCGAAACCAATGGCTTCGCAGGAAGCATCGTCTTCGACCAATTTTTTATCCATACGCGGTCATGGCCTGCACCGCTCCGCCGATTCTTCGGCACAACCTCCTCTCTCGGTCGGCATTCTACCAAACGCAACGCTATCTCCCGCGTTCGAATGCGCTCTTCCCGCGCCGCAGGCCGCCAGCACGGGCAATCAAAGCACCGAATTCGTAACGTCTTTCTCCGAACGCCTTAACGCTGCTACAATGCCACCCATGCTCGAACGGTTTACCGACATAGACAACGCTATTCTCCATGCGATACATGACGCATTCCAATCGCCTGCGATGGATACGGCCATGACATTCGTCACATCCCTGGGGGATATGGCATTCGTCTGGTTCGTCGTCGCAGGGTTGCTGCTATGCAAAAAGGAATACCGCTTCTACGGCGGCATCGTCATCACCGCGATCATGTGCGCCTATCTTGTCGGCGAGCTCGGCCTCAAGAACATCATCGGGCGCGACCGCCCGTTTTTAGCGGACCCCACGCTCGCGACGCAGCTTATTGCGCTGCCGGAAAGCTTCTCGTTCCCATCGGGACACACAGGCAGCTCGTTCGCTGCCGCCACGGCGCTCTGCTTTCTGCCCATGCGTCACGCCTGGTACAAGGCAATTCCTCTCGCAGGAGCCGCATGCGTCGCATTCTCACGACTCTACCTGGGGGTCCACTATCCAACCGACGTATTAGCCGGCATGGCGCTCGGCATCGCAAGCGGCATTGCCGCCGTATACATCGCCCGTTACTTCGTGCGCCGCAAAAAGAAGGCCAACCGCCCCGAAGAGGATACGTTCTAGCTATTCGATACGATGCAACCCCGCCGAATTGCGATTCATTTCGGCGGGGCTGCTCATATTCCCGATGAGAAACGGTTCGCGACGTCGCTGAAGAGGCCGTTCGCTTCCGCTATTTCCACAGACGAACTTCAGGCTCGAGCTCGACGCCGAAGCGTTCGCGCACGCGCTGCTGCACGTCGCCAATAAGCTGCAAAACGTCAGCGGCCGTAGCATTGCCGGCATTCACCACGAAACCTGTATGCTTCTCGGAAACCTGGGCTCCACCGACTCGATAGCCGCGCAGATCCGAATCCTGAATAAGCTTGCCCGCGAAATAGCCTTCGGGACGCTTGAACGTGCTTCCTGCACTTGGCATCTCGAGGGGCTGCTTCTCCTCTCGGCGCGCCTGCAGGTCGTCCATGCGCTCCTTGATGGCCGCATGATCGTCCTCCTCCAGGCGAAGAAGGGCTTCGACCACCACATATCCCGCTTTGTCCATCATGCTGTGGCGATACGACCAATCCGCCTCATCGCGCGACACGCTCACAATCTCTCCTTCGGGGGTGATGCATGTCAGCTCCACGGCAACGTCTTTGAACTCGCCGCCGTACGCCCCCGCGTTCATGATGGCCGCGCCGCCGATGGTTCCGGGAATTCCGCTTGCGAACTCGAATCCCGCAAGGCCGCTCTCGTACGCGACACGCGCCACGGCCTCGTTCGTCGCACCCGCCTGAGCACGTACGAAGCTTCCTTCGACGTGGATGCTCGACAGATTACTGAGGATCTGCACAATCACGCAGCGCAAACCTTCGTCAGCCACCAAGAGGTCGCTGCCGTTGCCAACGATACGATACGGAACGCCCGACTGGCGGCATGCGCGCACGATCGCCGCGACGTCTTCGACGTTCTGCGGTATCACGTACGCATCGGCGGGACCGCCTATGAGAAACGTGGTGTGCTTCGCCATAGGCTCGTCGAGCAGAACATTCTCCTCGCCGACGATGCCGGCGAGCGTCTTCGCGAATTCGCGAACATCGGCCCGATCGACACGGCCTTGTTCGTTTTCGCCCTGGATGGAAACATGCATGGAAAGCACCTTTCGTTATGCGCCATGCGCCCTTCGGGTAGACGCGTTCGTTTTCTTCGACGGAAAGCATATCAATTCGAACCGCATCACGCATCCGCAGGCTCGCAACGCACTGAAACGACAAAGCGATACACCCGCCCGGGAGCCACGTCCGAAAGTCGGAAGGAGATGACCTCGTACCGAGGACCGCATGGGCGAAGCCCTCGTCGACCGACCTCCTCGAGCAAGCGCGCATGAACCGCAGCGGCCTTTTTCTGCGGTCCTACCTCGGAAATGCACGCATACGTGCCGGCCGGCACCGTTTCAAGCTGGCTTTCGTCGCACAGATGACTCTCGGAACGAAGCAGCCGCACGACTTCCTCGAATGTCACGCTCTCGGGTAGAAGGTAAAACCCGCCGTCGTAGCAAATCCGCCCCTGCTCCAACGCGTCATACGCTTTAAGGCCGTACAGGGAAAGCGACGCTTCCGGAGAAATTCGTTCGAGCGTCTCCATGGCCTTTCCGTCGGACAGCGCGGCGTCCGCGCCCTTCAGCCACATGGAATCCACCGGACAATCCAGATTGATAATCAGACGATCCGGTCTCTCTTCAAGAAAAAATGCTCCGGGCTCCGCTTCGCGATTCGACGAAATCTGCCTGTCAATCTCATCCAGAAGACTGGCGGCGTGGGCAAGGCGGTCAATATGGGCACGAAGTTCGGCCCGGTGCTCAGCCACGCTTCGACCGAGCGTATCGGGATCGTATTCGGAAAATACGGAGCGAACTTCCTGAAGTGTGAAGCCCGCATCCGTCAGCGCGCGAACCGTCTTAAACCTGAAAAGATCGTTTGGCCTGTAGTAGCGATACCCGTTCTCTCCCACCTCCGTCGGCTTGAGAACGCCCACATGGTCGTAGTGGATAAGCGTATTTTTCGTGGTCTGGCACAGTTCGGCGAATTCCCCCGTTTTGAACAGCGATTCCATCCTGCCTCTTTCTCGAGCGCAAAGCGGCGACGCGGGTGCGACAGCCATCGCGGCATTTTCGCTTTCTCCCTTGACCCTATGGTTACCCGATAGTTTAGCATCCACCTCGCTCGCATGTATCACGAAAGGAGGGCAGCCGTGCCGTCTGGAAAAGCAACATCGCATGATGGGGCAACAAACCCGAAAGCCATTCTCGGCCTTCTGGCGGCATCGTTCGCCTTCCTCGTCCTTTTCACCTCCTCGGCCGTCCCCATTCCGCTGTACTCGGAATACCGCGCATCGATCGGACTTACGGACGCGGCTATATCCGTCGCCATGGTGTCGTACCTGATCGGCGTATGCGGGGTGCTCTTCGTGGCAGGATCGGTCTCCGACGCCATAGGATATCGAGCCGCCGCCGTTATAGGGCTTCTCCTTGGCATAGGTGGGTGTCTTCTTTTTTCCCAGGTCAAAAGTGTACCCATGCTATTTGCAGCGCGCTTTTTCCAAGGCCTTTCCTGCGGTATAGCCATGAGCGCCATTTCGGCCTGGGTCGTAGACGTCGCAAAAGGAAGGTTCCTCGTCGTCGCCACGACGATTGCAGGATGCGGAGCACTCGTAGGCGTCATGATCGGTTCAATCGCCATCGGCGTTTTCTGCGCCGTAAGCAGCAATTACGCGATCATGTACTACATAGTGGCCGCCCTTATGACGCTGGGAATCGTTTTCGTGCTCTGCGCGCCCGAGCCGCCGCACGCCCGCGTTCGTCTTCGCGCCGCCATCCGCCCGATCACCAAAATAGACCCCGCCATTCTGCCCGTCTTCCCCGTTGCCGCAACGGCATACCTCGCGGCCTGGACCATAGGGACCTACTATCAATCCTTCAGTGCCATCGTCGCGCTCGACTGCTTCGGCATGGCCGCACCGATTGTCGGATCGTGCATTCTGGCGCTTTCCATGGCTCCTAGCGCATTCGGCGGCCCTGTAGAAGCCCGCATGCGTTCGGGGCTCTCCCTGCGCGTCTCCATGGTGGCACTCGTCGCGACGACCGCGCTCATGTGCCTATTCATGGCGCTCGAACAGTTCGCCGCCTTCCTTCTCGCAACCGGAGCCTTCGGCATGACAACGGGCATGTGCCTCTCGGGAAGCCTCCGTCTGCTTCTGGCGAAAGCCGATGGAGACACAGCGCACATCGTTTCCACCATTAATCTGGTCGGATACGTCGGATGCACCATTGCCAGCCTCGCCATGGGCGCAAGCATCGATACGCTCGGGCTCCTTGGCGTACTCATAGCCCTTCTCATCTGTGGAATAGGAGCCGTCGGCATCGTCTTCGCCAAAACGAAGAACGCCTGACGCCGCCCTTGCCCATAACGGTCGCCGCGACACGCGACCGGACAAACAAAGGCGGCTGCGACAACACTCCATCGCAGCCGCCTTTCCCGTTTGCCCATAGCCGCCAAGCGTACCTTCGCGCTTGTCGCTATTCCTCGTACGCCCACGCACGCGCGCTACCGCATGGCAAGCTCTTTACAACAAAGCCTCTTCCCATGCAGGCTCTTTGAAGCCTATCAGCACAAGGTCTTCTCCTACGACAAGCGGACGCTTTACCAGCATGCCGTCCGTCGCCAAAAGCTCGTAGCATTCCTCGTCGGTCATTCCCGCATCGAGCTTCGCCTTGATGCCCAGCTCTCGATACTTCATACCGCTCGTGTTGAAGAACCGGCGCACGGGAAGCCCGCTTGTGCGATGCCACGCGGCGAGCTCTTCGGCCATGGGGTTATCCTCCACGATATGGCGGTCGACGTACTCGATTCCATGAGAATCGAGCCATGCTTTCGCCTTCTTGCACGTCGTGCACTTGGGATACTCTACGAACAAAACGCCCACAACAGTGTCCTTTCCTCATACGCATCATCGTTAGGCCGAGCCTTTGCCGCCTTCATTTTGCACCTGCAACCGTGCTTTTCGCGCTTACGGCTGCACTTGTCGCGCCCAAATCGCGCTTCTGACGCTAGCAACAACGCCCTCGCACCTGCAGAAGCGAAAGACTAGCCCCTCTCCTCTTCGCATGCAAGAGCATCGATGAGGGCTTCGGCCACGCGCAATCCATCGACGGCGGCGGACATGATGCCACCTGCATACCCGGCGCCCTCTCCGCACGGATACACGCCGGAGCCACCCTGGGACGAATCTGCCCCTTCGTGGAAGACCGCCTGCATCGTGTCTTTTCGACGAACGATGCGCACGGGGCTCGAGCTTCGCGTCTCGACGCCTGTCATGACCGCCGTCTTCGACGCAAAACCACGCAAGCGCCTATCGAGAAGAGGGAGCGCCTCTTCAATCGAGCGCGAAACGAATTCGGGAAGAACCTGGCGAAGGTCGCACCAGGCAACCCCGCGTGCATACGTCGGATCAACCCCTTCGTCCACGGGGCCGTCGCTTGCACGATGGGCCAGGAAATCGCCCACGTATTGCGCCGGAGCCGCATAGGTAGAGCCCGCAGCCTCATACGCCGCGCGCTCCATCATGCGCTGGAGTTCGACGCCCGCAAGCACGCTGTCCCCGGGAAGGTCCCAATCTTCCACGCCCACGAGGACGGCCGCATTGGCGTTGCGCCCCTCTCGGGCGAAACGACTCATACCATTGACGCATACGCCGCCCTCCTCAGACGCCGCGCACACCACCTCGCCGCCCGGGCACATGCAAAACGTATACACGCCGCGCCCGCTTTCCAGGTGAACAGCGAGCTTGTAGTCCGCCGCGCCGAGCGCAGGATGCGATGCAGCCTTGCCGTACTGAGAACGGTCGATGAGTTTCTGGGGATGCTCGATGCGCACGCCTATGGAAAAAGGCTTGCGTTCCATGAAAAGACCCGCGTCATGCACCGCCTGAAACGTATCGCGCGCTGAATGGCCGCAAGCGAGCACCAGGTGACGCGCCCGCACGCATTCCGCCCTCCCGGTCTTCACGTCCACAACCGAGATGGATTCAAGGGAGCCGTCCGCAAAGCACGGAGATTCGAAACGCGCTCCGAAGCGAACCTCTCCCCCCATGGCCACGATCTCCTCGCGCATGCGTCGCACAACGTCCACAAGCAGGTCGGTTCCGATATGGGGCTTCGCCTGCCACAGGATTTCCTCTGGAGCCCCCGCTTCGGCGAAAATATGCAAGACGTCTTTGCATCGTGGGTTCTTGATATTCGTGGTCAGCTTGCCATCGGAAAACGTACCGGCACCGCCCTCTCCGAACTGAATGTTCGAATCGGGGTCGAGCGGACCCCCTCCGCTAAAACGAGCGACCGATTCCAGACGCGCATCCACGCATTCTCCGCGTTCAACGACCAAGGGACAAGCGCCAGCCTTGGCGAGCGCCCAGGCCGCAAACAAGCCGGCAGGGCCCGTGCCCACTACCACAGGACGAGTCGCAGGGCGACGCTGAAGACGTCTCGGGCGATAGCCCGCATACGGCTCATGAAGCTTCAGATGCGCCGGAGGCTTGCATCCGCGCCGCGCGGCATCCAGCTCGTCCGCACCAGTAAGGCTGAAAGCGTACGTCGCGACGAAGTGGACGTCGTTTTTCTTGCGCGCGTCCACGCTGCGCTTCAAAAGACGCATGTCCGCAATGCGCAACGGCTCGCACCCTATGGCCTTCGCGATGCGTCTGCGCACCAAGTCTTCCCCATGCGAAAGACCGGCATCGAGCGGAAGGCGCAGATTGCTTATCTCGAGCATGCAAACCCCTATCGAAGCACGGAGCGGACGGCGCCAGCCGCCGCGCGGCCCGCAAGAATACCACTCGTCCAAGCCCAATGCAGGTTGTAGCCGCCACAGCGTCCGTCGATATCAAGCGCCTCGCCGACGGCGTAGAGCCCTGCATGCTTTTTACACTCCATCGTGCTCGGGCAGAAATGCTTCACCGCATAGCCGCCGCGCATGACCTGGGCCTGCTTCGGATCGGCAATTCCCTTCGCGGTCAGGCCGAACGATTCGGAGACCATCGCAAGCACCACGGCCTCCTGCTCGGCAATGATCGGCTCATCAGGATTGAGCCCTGCCGCCGTGACGACGGCGCGTGCAACGCGAGACGGCATCATGCCGGACAAAACCTCGCATGCCGTGCGCGAAGGGTGGCTTAGAACCTGATTCCAAATGAAATCAACCTTTTCTTGGGGGTCAAGGTCGGGAAGAAGGTCTATGAAGACCATCTGACCAGGGCGGACATAGCGAGACATATCGAAGGCCGCAATGCCGGAAATGCCATAATCCCTGAACAAAATCTCGCCACGTTCTTCCGGCCCCACATAATCCGCCTCGAAATCGGGGTCGACCACATCCATCCATGCGTCGCGAAGATCTTCGGGATCGGTATCGAGATACAGGCGAGCACGAACTCGTATCCCTGAAAGACCCTTGATATTCGCGGTATCCGTCTTCAGACCCACCAAAACAGGATGCGTGGAGACATACTTGACGTCATCGGGCACAAGCCCTTTCTCCGGGGCGCCTCCTACAGCCACGATCACCGAATCGAACGCCTCGACCGCACCGTCGGCGCAGACCAGGACCCAACGGCCGCCATCGTTTTCGCACAATGCGGCATTCTGAACTTCGCCCGCCTCGCCCGCAGGCACGATACGCTCCACCTTCGACGAACAGCATGCCTTGGCGCCTGCCTCGGTGAAGCAAAGGCGCAACACGTCGACAACGGTCGCGGCCTTGTTGCTGTAAGGATAGATGCGGCCCTCGTCTTCTTCGGAAACAAGCAGGCCGGCCGATACGAACATCTGCAACACGTCTTCAGGAGGCAGCTCGTTCATGGCCTCTTGCACGAATTCCGGGCGATTGTAGTCATCGCTCATGATGTCGGCGTTGCTGAGGTTGCAGCGGCCGTTTCCCGTGGCGAGGATTTTCTTCCCTACGCGGTCGGCCTCTTCGTACAGCACCACATCGGCTCCGGATCGCGCCGCTTCGATGGCGGCGACAAGGCCCGAAGCGCCGCCGCCCACAACTGCTACACGTGCCATAGTTACGCCTCTTTCTTTATGACGGGACCGTGCTCAATGAAGAACTTGCACACGCGGCACACTTCCTTCACGGGTGCGTTCCTGTCGACATCGGGATTGTCAAGCATGGACAGGCCGTAGGCGACCTCGTGCGTGGGCCTGTCGCACGCGGCGAAGTTACATTCGGTCGGACAGAGCTCCCCCGGGATGTTATGAGGGCAGCGGCTCTGCATCTCTTCATCGCAGCCGCGTTTCTCCCAGCAAAATGCCATAGCGTTTCCCACTTTCACGTATCTCGATACAGAATCGTTCTATGATACCGCCGCAGCTTTCGAGTCATTGAAGCGGCAATAAAAAAAACCCGAACGCCATAAGGTGTTCGGGTTTGGATTTATGGTGCCCCCAACGAGAATCGAACTCGTGTCTCAGCCTTGAAAGGGCCGCGTCCTGACCTCTAGACTATGGGGACGAATCAAGCAGCTCGGTTATTATGGCAAAATCCAATTTGTAATGCAACTACTTTTTTAAAAATTTTTCTCCGCATTGTTTCAGGTCACTCGAAAAACTAAACGCAACGCTGCAAAGGTAAATGCAACATTGCGTTT
>OLRQ01000659.1_pt1 | contig 33699 bp, 32 predicted proteins | sample 1671971 | NCBI WGS metagenome assembly OLRQ01 (sample SAMEA3136631, study PRJEB25190) | human gut metagenome | biome: human gut; feature: human-associated habitat; material: faeces | place: Austria | collected 2013
GATTCATTAAGAAATGTCTCTTTCAGTGTCTTAATTTATGATACCATTATACTTTTCTCCTACTTCCATTCGACTAATCACATCATAATCATCCCCATAAATTACATCCCTATTTTCATAATTAAATGTTTCATATTCGAAATCTGTAATCAATCCCTCACTTGGTTTATATAACGCCCACAAACCATCCTCAGTTTCATTAACCATATATTTATCGCCGTACGAACTTACATTGGCATATTTTGCGGGCACTACAACATTTCCCTCTTGGTCAATGACACCGTAATACAACTTATCTCCCTCTTTTCTACAAATAGAGCCCTCAGAATCTACATCATAATATCTTCCTATTTCCTTTTTTATCGTTCCATCCAATTTCACCACATCATATTGTTTTTCATCAGAATTAATGGTCTGATAACATAGTATGGTTGCTTTTTCCTCAGAACCACAATCCGCCCCGGATACCGGTCTATATGTCCCCCAAAAAACATATATCCCATCATATTTTGTCTTTGTTTCTTTTTTAGTAGATAGGTTATAGAAACATACTACACCGTCTTTCATCCCGACAACTGCATGACCTCCTACTGCGTAGACCTTGGAAAATCCTAAATCATCAGAATAAACTACTGACCAATTTTCTGCATTAGCTGCATACGCATGTATCGTATCCATTGCTGTTCCCTCACAACACGATGTTACAATCAGTGCCAGCACTAGTCCTACGGCAATTTCAAATCTTCTTTTTTTTCTGTGTCTCATTCTTCATTCCTCCCTGCTTGCTAGACTATATTGTATCTCTCTATTACAATACAATATAGTTTTTGATTCTCTTCATACTTTTTCAAGTGCAACCATTACCTCTTCACTACGCATTCAATCAATGTTTTAATAACTATTTCCATATTTACCTCCTGCATATGACAATTAAATCTCTTCCTCTAGGTTACTATGCGGTCAATTATAGCAATACTAATGTATTTTGTAAATATACTTTTCTTTTATAAACTAATAATTATAAGAACCCCTAGAGGACTCCATCACTAATTTTAACAAGGAGTGATTTCTGCATGTTTACGACTTTATCAACATGTAGAATACGTTCTTAATAATATACCTAACGGGAAATGGAGGAAAATATGCTTGGAGACCAAATTAAATACCTGCGTCATCTGCACAAAATTAGTCAAGTGAAGCTTGCTGAAGAAATCGGCGTCACGAAGCAGACCGTCAGCAATTGGGAAAACAACAATATTATGCCTTCTGTAGAATTACTAAAAAAATTATCTATCTATTTTTCTTGCTCAACTGATTATCTGTTAGAATTAAATCAAGGCTCGACGGAACTGTTTATTGATACCTATGGTTTGGAAGATCAACAAATTGTTCATCTTCAGCAAATTGCTAATGACTATAAAGAATTACTTAGAAAATAATATAAAGAAAGGCTGTGACTTTTGCCAAAAATCACGGCCTTTCTTTATGATCAATCCATCTCCCAGTGCGCATGACTGCCTTTGTCCGTTCTTGTCACGACAAGCTTCGTTCCTACCTGCGCCTTTAATTCGCTGACATGCGAGATGATTCCAACCAAGCGCTTGCCGCCTGACAATTCATTCAACACAGCGATTGCTTGGTTTCTCGTCTCCTCGCTCAACGCTCCAAATCCCTCATCGATAAACATCGTATCTATGTGTACACTACCTCGGCTGTCCTGTATCATATCAGCCATCCCTAGCGCCATCGCAAGCGCTGCAACAAAAGATTCTCCACCCGATAGCGTTTTCACATCACGCACCTGATCATTGACGATGCTATACACATCCAGATCCAGGCCAACCTGTCCCACGGTCCGCAAATGTTCCAGATCCCGACATCGAAGTTCGAATTGATGATTCGTCATCCGCACCAGACGCTGATTAGCGCGGTCAATAATCTGTGCAAAATAACGCCGCTGAATATATGTTTGAAAATTAACGTGCCGTTTAGAGATTCTTCCATTCGCAGTATTATCTAAGTTGGCTAATATCTCCGCATGCCGTTTCATGCTGTCCCTTTTTTCGTACAGCTTCGTTCCGGCTTCATATGCACGCTCATTTTCTTTCGCCACATGATAAAGTTCTTTCACCTGTGCCTCTAATGATTTCTGTCGGCGCCCAAGTTCTTCTCTTTGCTGCAATAATTGCTGTAGTTCTATTGGTTTCTTATCCTTGGTCTGCTGTTCCAGATCACGGACACGTTCTTCGGTCAGCTTGCACGCTTGCTCATACTCATTAATCTGCTGCTGAAATGCATCTAATTGCTGTTTGTCCATGCGCGCATTTTGGTACGCTTCCTCATTTTCAAAGTCCTGCTCTGTTAAGCTTTGTGTATACGCCGTTTCTGCCCGCGTCACTGCCTCAACACAACGCTCTAAATGAGCAGTCTCTGCCTTACGTTCTCCCTCTCGTTCCTGCTTTTCCCGCGCAAATTTTTCATGCTTCTTTTCTGCAGCGGCTGCTTTCTGCTTGATCTGCGCAATCCTTGCCTGCCATTCATTAAGGTCATTTTGGAACTGATCCGGGATATCCTGCAACACGGCATCTTGTATTGTTCGTTGTGAAACAGTTGGCATCTCATCGTCGTGTAGTTGCGACTGCAGGGCTTCCCATTTTCCCTGTATCCCCGCCAACTTTTGCTGCAACTGCACTACCTGTTTTTGATCCTGTTCCCGTTTCGATTGCAAACGTCTTTCCTGCTCTACCATTGTTTCAAACACAGCATCCGCAGATCCCATCCTATCAGATTTCTGATCATGATCCACATCGTGTTCCATCACCGGATGATGCACGTTTCCACACACCGGACAAGGTTCCCCCTCCACCAGCGTCAAACGCAATTGCAACGCCTGATTATCCATGATCTGGGCATGAATTTTCTCATACTCCTGTTCACTTTGCTGCAAAAGAGTCTCTGCTTCCTGCAGTTTTCCTTGGCACGCCATAAACTCCGCCTGTAATTTTTGTATTTCCTGCAACCGAATAAGTCCCTCTTTACGGACACGTACCTTTTCTTCCAGCACAGGAACCTCTGTTTCCAATTGCTTTCCCAATGACCGGTAATCGTTTTCTATCTGTTCCATTTTCGGGACATTTTCTTCAAACCATTGTTTTAACTGTTCCAATCGCTGCTTGCAATCTGCAGATTCTTTTCTGCGTTCCGTTACAATTTTGGCATCCTTGTCGACAACCATCGCACGCCGACCGGCATCCAGCTTAAGCCGCATTACATCCACTGTTTCCTTCTGCACTGACAACTGTTCTGCTTTCTTATGGTGGCGTTCTAACTCTTCAAACAGTCGATTGATATTGGTGCCCGCTTCGATCTGTGCCGATATTTTTTCTAATGTCTTTCCTACATTTTCCTTGTCATTTTCCACTTGTCCAAGCTGCTTGTTGCTGTCTTCACATATACGCTTTGCCAGAGCAAGCAATTCATCGCGATGTGTCTCACTAAATAGCACTTCCAAATCATTCCACTGCTCGTCAAGTACCGCATCAACCGCCTGTATGCGCCCAAGTTCTTTCATGATATCTTCTCGATTTCCGATCAGCTTTCCATAAACGCTTTTTGCCTCCAACGCCAATTCCCGCTGAATCTGTTCATAGATCGATGTATCAAAAATCCGCGCAAAAATTTCTTTGCGCTCTTCCGATGTCGCATGCAAAAGCTTAATAAAGTCGCCCTGCGCAAGCATTGCGATCTGTGTGAACTGATTACACCCCAGTCCAATGATCTGCTGTATTTTTTCGTTTGTTTCCTTGGTTTTCCCGGCAAATTCTGTACCATCCGGCAATATAAGACTCACCTTTGTGCCCGTCGTTGTCTTTAACCGCTCCCCTTTTTTGTTCCATTTGGGCTGATCCGGACTTCTCGTAACCAAATACTTCCGACCATCGTAGTCAAAGCAAAATCTTACTTCTGTCTTTTCTCCTGGTTTTGCAAACTGACTGCACATCATCTCACCGCTGCGCTTGCCACCGCTGGTTTCCCCATATAACGCATAGCATATTGCATCAAAAATTGTGGTTTTTCCCGCACCGGTATCTCCTGTGATCAAAAACAAACCCTGACTTTTGCCGGTGAAATCAATTTTTTCGTCCCGATAAGAGCCAAACGCTTTCATTTCAATATATATTGGTTTCATACTCATTTCCTCTCATATAATATCTTCAAGACAATTGACAACTTGCAGCTATGCTTTTCCTGCTTTCCATTTCATATTTCCAAGACAATTAATGTCTTGCAGTTATGCTTATCACATTCTTCCATTGCACATCGCAGTAAGTCAACCCTCTTTGCTTCCATCACACTTTGCAATAATCTGCTGTAATTCCAATTCTTCCTCGTCGCTCATCGGCTGGTCATTCATCATCTGATAGAACTCCCGGAATGCTTCTAATGGACTTAACTGTGTATTCTCTATTTCCTGCTGTTTCATTCTTGCCATGGTACGTGTATTCTCAATCCGTACCTCCAAAATACGGTCAAAGCATTCATCCAGCTGATCTTTTGGGCGGTATAAACCCGTTTCATCTGTCAAAACAATGCTCACATAATCGTCTCGATGCGCCTCGGCACCCTGAATTACCTCTTCCAAAGTTCCCCGCAGACTGCAGACATCCCGAAGCGGTCGCAGCGGTATCCGTTCTATTTTCGGACTGTCCCCTTTTTCGCCCAGCGTCACCATGGTAATCCCTTTCTCATGATGCTCTTCGCTGACAGAATATTTTAACGGCGTTCCGCTATAACGAATATGCGCCTTGCCCACCGGCTGCTCTCCATGAATATGTCCCAGCGCAACATAATCAAACGCCTCTACCATATCAGTATGAACACTATCGATACCACCCACTGACAAATACATTAGTTCCGAATCGCAGCGCTCAACTTCTCCATTACCACCCACAAAAAATTGATGCGCCACCAATATATTTCTTTTCGTAAAATCGATTTCTTCCCGTTCTAACACTTTACGGACCGCCATGTCATAGTCCGTAATTTCCTGTCCCGGAAAAAGGACTCTAGCCTGACCCGGTTTCAAGAAAGGCAGTAAATATACCGCCACCTCTCCATACTCATCCTGCAAGATCACTTTGCGCAGATGTTCCTCCTCTGTCGTCGGGATCATAGTTGATACGACTATCTTCTGTCTTTCCAAAAAAGAACTTGCATATTTTAATCGGAGAGCACTATCATGATTTCCTGCGATCATACACACCGGGATCTGTGGATCCAACGATGCTATCTCATTCAGAAAATGATCAAAGATCTCATACGCCTCACCCGACGGCACCGATTTATCATATATATCACCTGCGATCAATATCGCATCGGGACGGCGAATTGCGGCCTGTTCCACAATTTGATGCAAAATATCTTCTTGTTCCTCGCGCAAACTATACGCATACAATTGTTTTCCAATATGCAAGTCTGATATATGAAATACTTTCATGCTAATTTCTCATCCCTTTCTCCATCTGCAAACATATACTACTGCCTAAAAAGTAAGAGCAACACCAACATTTTGTAATGAGCTACATTGCAAAACAGCAATATCCCAATAAATAAGAAAACAATAGGCAACAAGAACGTCACCAATTACGTGTGACGTCCCTGTTACCTATCTTTTGAAATCGCGATTAATCTACTAATACCATGCGAACTGCACCATACATTCCCGCATCATTTCCAAGCTCTGCAAGACGAAATTCTTTATCTTTTAATGCAAACATAACATTTTTCTCATATTTTTCTTTGGTGATATCAGCTACGACCTGTCCGTTTTTAGAAACACCGCCACCGATAACAAATGCCTCCGGATCAATAACCTGCGCTGTATGAGCAAGTCCAAGTCCCAAATACTCTGCAAATTCATTAACCACATCTTCTGCCATGTCGTCTCCGGCCTTGTATGCATCGAAAATCTCTTTGCCGGTGATCTCCGGATAATCGCGCAATAAAGAAGGCGTGTCCGTATTGGCAACTTTTTCTCTGGCACTGCGCATGATTGCTGTTGCGGAAGAATACTGCTCCAAGCAGCCCCTCTTACCACAGCCACACACTCTCGTCTCATGCAGGTTGACCGTCAAATGACCGATCTCACCAGCCGCACCATGGGAACCTGTTACAATCTTACCATTCATAACGATTCCACCGCCGACACCGGTTCCAAGTGTCACCATTACAATGCTGTTAAATCCGCGGCCGCCGCCTTTCCACTGCTCGCCAAGAGCTGCCACATTTGCGTCATTACCAACTTTGACTTTCTGAACCCCTGTCAGTCTGGTTACCTCATCTGCCACCGAAAAGATTCCCCAGCCGAGATTTGCGCATTTCAAAACAACACCCTCTTCTGTAATCGGTCCCGGTACACCCATGCCGATTCCAAGAATATCTTCTGTCGCAATATTTTTCTCCTCATTCTTTTCTTTGATCGATGCCGCAATATCTGGCAAAATCTGCTCTCCGCCATCTTCTTTGTGTGTCACGATCTCCCATTTATCGATCATGGTTCCTTCTTCATCAAAAAGTCCCATCTTTACCGTTGTTCCCCCGATATCGATACCATATATATAGTTTGCCATAGTTTCCTCCATTTCTTCCTTATGTACTCTCCGAATCTACTGAACGAAGAATTTCGAGCGTACATCCTTCATAATATTTTGTAATAAGTGTACCAAATTTTCTGTAATCTGTCATCAGAAAGAAAATAAATGTACTGATTTTTCGTGGATAACTTTGATAACCTGTGGATTTCTCCCCATTTTTATTGAGTTATCCACTAATTGTCCGCAAATCAGGACAGTTATCCACAATTTCGGACAAATGACCTGTATTATGGTCAGTCCCTATTCCGACACACTGTCCAGCTTATTGGTCTGTCCCTGTTTCCGGCTCCCTGTCCGGCTTATTGGTCCGCCCCTGTTTCCGGCTCCCTGTCCGGCTTATTGGTCTGTCCCTGTTTTCGGCTCCCTGTCCGGCTTATTGGTCTGTCCCTGTTTCCGGCTCCCTGTCCGGCTTATTGGTCTGTCCCTGTTCCGACACACTGTCCGGCTTATTGGTCTGTCCCTGTTTCCGGCTCCCTGTCCAATTTATTAACCTGTCCCATTTCCAAACCAATTTCCACATCTTTCCCAGCAAAATTCACATCTTAATATCCTGAAATCCCGGATAAGGACTCATCATTGTCTATCCAGCTTTGCACCTCGATCACCCGATAATGCTCTTCATCATCACGTACGATCACCTGCTTGATTCCCGCATTAATGATCATTCGCTTACACATCGAACAACTATTGGAATTGTGTACATATTCTCCTGTTGACACCTCACGACCCGACAAATACATCGTCGATCCAATCATTTTTTCCCGCTCTGCGCTGATAATCGCATTCGCTTCCGCATGCACACTGCGGCACAATTCATAACGCTCTCCGCGCGGTATTTTCATTTCTTCGCGAATACATCGATTAATATCTGTGCAGTTCTTGCGGCCTCTCGGTGCTCCTACATATCCCGTTGCAATTACTTCGTCATTTTTTACAATGACAGCACCGTAACGCTTTCGCAGACAGGTTCCCCTCTGCGACACGACATCTGCCAGATCCAAATAATAATTAACTTTATCGCGCCTTTCCATCATTAAAACCTCCATCCACATGAACCCCTCTGTGTTCTACAGAAGTAGAAAACACGATCAGTGTTTTGGTTCGTCCATATTGCTGCAATTCACCAATGAATTGATCCAACTCATGTGTACTAGGAAACCACACTTCCAAAAGCATAGAATAATCTCCCGTCACACAATTGCACTCTACCACATTCGGGCAGGCTTTGATATACGGATAAAACTGCTCCTTATCGATCGGCGATACTTCCAAGTTGATAAACGCCTTGATATGATAGCCCATCTTGACCGGATTAACCGTCGCGTGAAAGCCCTCTATATAGCCAGCTTCAATCATATTGTCAATGCGCACCGATACCGCAGGCGATGACAAAAACACTGCTTCCGCAATGTCTTTCAATGACATTCTCGCATCTTCCTGCAACATACGCAATATTTCCCTGTCTACATGATCCAATTCCTTATTCTTCATCGCAAAACCTCCATGCCCGTATATTCTGTCAATTTCTTTCATTGCTATGAATTACAATTTCTATCACTATATTCACTTTCGCAGCCCCTGCTCAATATGACAATTGCTAGTGATTCTTTATACTTACATCCATCATTTGAATCGCGACACGATCGCACATCAATGGCCCTCATTTGACTCACTACACGATCACACATCAGCGTCCCTCATTTGAATCACTACACGATTGCACATCAGCGGCTCTCATTTGAATCACTGCATGGTCACGCTTAATATGATGCAGATCACCGCCATGATAAACATAATTCCCGCACAAATGCGTGCAATCATTTTGGATCTTCCCATCCAAAGCATACTATTTATCCTTGATTGCTGCTTGTCCTTTGTGATCTCTTCCAAATATTCTAAGATTTCCGGCGGAATTTCTCCGGTCTCCTCAGACTCTGCCGCAAGCTCTGCTTCATCCGGCTGAATTGCATTCCACTGATTTAGCAAGCCTTTCGCCTCTTCCAAGCGCTCTGCAGCAACACAAACATCTGCGCCGGAAGCCGCCATTCCCAACTCGCCGGTATACAGCTTTCCCTGCACCGGACTGACTGATGGCTGCACAAAAGCTTGCAATCCTGCATCTTTTAATCGTCCTACCAGCATATTTCCCTCTACTTCACTGGCAACATGGGTCAACTTTGCAAAATCTGCCATACGCATCTTTCCTTTCCATGTGCTATCTCTCAATAAACACACTCTTTATCCTGCAAATAACTTCTTTCATCATACCACAAATCACTTTTCTATGCCACGCGCAATTCTCTTTTCTGTACTGTGCGCAATTCTCTTTTCTATATGGTTGATGATTGACAGAATTGCCAAACCACCTTATACTGATAAATGTTATTACTAATACAATCTGGGGAGCTAAGGAGATTACTCCTATGCTGAGAGGGACCTGTTCCGACCCATATACCTGATCCGGCTAATACCGGCGTAGGGAGATGGATTCCATATATAAGGCACACATTCTATCCGAAATGTGTTTCAGACTATATGTACTTTCGCTTATAATAAGCACCTCAGATACTTTTTGAGGTGCTCTTTTGCTTAATAAGATTAAGGCGTCAAAAGCAAAGCGCTGGCTTCGCTTTTTTGTTGAGAAATTTGACGCAAAACTCCAGCTCGTATTTTTGCCAATGCAGCCCCTCAGACAAGGAGGAAATTATGAGTTATACAACACAGATGGATGCTGCCAGACAGGGCATCATCACACCGGAAATGAAAGCGGTCGCAGCAAGCGAACACATTGCCGAAGACGAACTTCGTGAGCTGATCGCTCTCGGTCAGGTTATTATTCCTGCCAACAAAAATCACAAATGCTTAAAGCCAAACGGTATCGGCAGCCGCTTACGCACCAAGATCAACGTAAATCTCGGAACTTCCAGAGATTGGACGGACCTAGACATGGAAATGGAAAAAGTAAAAAGTGCGGTAGACATGGGTGCAGAAGCAATCATGGACTTGAGCTCCTGTGGCGATACACAGAAATTCCGCCGCAAGCTGACGAGTGAATGTCCGGCTACGATCGGTACTGTACCAATTTATGATGCTGTTGTTTATTATCACAAAGCATTAAAAGACATCACCGCTAAAGAATGGCTCGACATTGTGCGTATGCACGCAGAAGACGGCGTTGACTTTATGACGATCCATTGCGGTGTCAACAAAGAAACTGCTGCCCGTTTTAAGCGTAACAAGCGACTGATGAACATTGTTTCCCGCGGTGGTTCAATTATTTTCGCTTGGATGGAAATGACCGGACAAGAGAATCCATTTTATGAATACTATGATGAAGTTCTTGATATTTGCCGCGAGTACGACGTCACGATGAGCCTCGGTGATGCATGCCGTCCGGGCTGCCTCAAAGATGCATCTGACATTTCTCAGATTCAGGAACTTATTACTTTGGGCGAATTAACAACCCGCGCTTGGGAAAAAGATGTCCAGGTAATGATCGAAGGTCCGGGACATATGCCGCTCAACCAGATCAAGGCAAATATGGAAATTCAAAAAACAATCTGTAAAGGTGCCCCATTCTATGTATTAGGACCTTTGGTTACTGATATTGCACCGGGATACGATCACATCACTTCCGCAATCGGTGGTGCGATCGCCGCTACTTATGGTGCATCTTTCCTGTGTTATGTTACACCGGCCGAGCATCTTAGATTACCGGATCTTAACGACGTAAAAGAAGGAATTATCGCTTCCAAGATCGCTGCTCATGCTGCAGATATTGCCAAGGGACTGCCGGGCGCACGCGACTGGGATGACGCAATGGGCGCCGCACGTCATGATCTTGATTGGGACAAAACCTTTGAACTGTCTATCGATCCGGAAAAGGCAAAGGCTTACCGTGAAGGTGCAAAACCAGAAAAAGAAGATACCTGTTCTATGTGTGGTAACTTCTGTGCAGTCAAAAATATGAACCGCATTTTGGATGGCGAGATCGTATCTATTTTTGATGAATAATCGACGGCAGTTATAGCTGCGGAATAAATGATCACAGTAATATTAACTATTGCCGGATGAAGCAATTACAACTATTGCGCTATATATTATAATGACTATATTTTGGCCTTCGCATACAAAACATCAGATGCGAAGGCCACATTTTCAGTAGAAAGAGAAAGGAAGATGGGATTATGAAAACAGCACTTACTATTGCAGGATCCGATTGTAGCGGCGGCGCAGGTATTCAAGCCGACCTAAAAACAATGACCGCCTATGGCGTATATGGAATGAGTGTTATCACTGCCCTGACTGCGCAAAACACACTTGGCGTTACACAGAACAATTTAATAAATGCTGACGTCGTATCTGCACAGCTTATGTCCGTATTGTCGGACATCACCCCAAACGCCATCAAGATCGGCATGTTAGGAAATGGACAGATTGCCACTGTTGTTGCCGAAATCCTACAGGATTTTTTCTCACCATCAACGCAATCACCTTCTTCCCTGCAAGCTCACGAAAATGCTATTCCCAAGTCTTCCATCCCATCTCATGCAAATACTATCCCCATCGTGATAGACCCTGTACTTGTTTCTACCAGTGGCAAAACTTTACTTGACGAGGATGGTATCCGTGTTCTGACCGAACAGCTTTTCCCAATGGCAACGCTCATAACCCCTAATATTCCCGAAAGTGAATATCTCTGCAATCGTATTTTCAATGCGTTACCAAAACCTTGCGTGATAACAAATGCTGACGATATGATAAAAGCGGCACAAATCATGTACCGCCATTATGGATGTGCTATTTTGTTAAAAGGCGGACATGCCACCGGGAATGCAGACGATCTGCTTTACGATGGAACTGTTCATTGGTTCCACGCCTCCCGCATAAACTGCACGAACACACACGGTACCGGATGTACATTATCCTCTGCCATTGCAAGTGCCCTTTGTCTAGGCAAAACGCTTCCCGATGCGGTATACTCAGCCAAAGAATATGTCCGTGGCGCAATGTCTACCGGACTTGATCTTGGACACGGAAACGGGCCTCTTAATCACTGTTGGAATATTAGCAAATAATATCATCTGCCATTTCACAAATTTCATTCCACACCGTGCTATTGGAAGAATCTTTCATACCATATACATAACAGTCCGTTTCTTTTGCCGCTTTCACTGCATATATTGCATCTTCAAAAATTATCGTATCCTTTTGTGCAACATCATAATGTTCACATACCCATTGATATATTGCTCCGCTGCGTTTATTCAAGCCAATCTGCTCGCTGTCAAAGATATCCCGAAAACAGTTCAAAACGCCCAATCTCTCCATTGCCATCTCTGCACATTTTCGCTCCGATGTCGTCAAAATGCAAAGAATGCTGTCCTCTTTTCGGGACAGTTGCCGGATCAAATCCAACATTCCTTCCTTTGCCGGGATCGACGTACGATATTTTTCTCGAATATAGGCAAAAATTCCTTCATTAATTTCCGGGACAGATTTGTCCACTCCAAGCGACTGAAAATATTCCGCCGATTCGTCCATCGTCATTGTCTCTATCCGCTGCTCAAGATCATCCGGAACCGCCACTCCCTGCGCAACCAGATAATTACGTCCAAGATGGAACCACTCTACCATAGAATTCAAGATTGTTCCATCCATATCAAAAATGTAAAGTTTTGCGTCCTTCGCCAACACTTTACGTATATCATTCCTATCCATGATTCAGAAATCCTCTCTATGTTTTATGATCGGATATACCACCCTTTTATACGCAGTTGTTATACTAATACAATCTTTGTATCCGATCATCCCACCCTTTATATCAGTTGTTATACTAATTTAGGCTCGATATTTGATTATCTCGCCCTTACCGATAACCTAATATTTTTTCAGTGCATTACGACTCTTTACTTTGATAGCATCTCACGAGTCAATTCCACCAGTTTCTTTGTTGCTGCACCCGGATCTTCCTGACCAAAAATCGCTGAAATTACAGAGATCCCATCAATTCCTGTTCCGGCAAGCTGCATCAAATTGTCTGCACTGATTCCACCGATGGCAACCACCGGAATTGACACGGTGTCTGTGATTTCTTTTAACTCCTCAAAACTCATCGCCGTCGTGTCCTTTTTGGTATCCGTATGGAATACCGCTCCAACACCGATATAATCTGCTCCCATCTTCTCAGCGTCTATCGCTTCCTGTAAATTTCCTGCCGACAGACCAATAATCTTATCCTCTCCCAAAATTTCACGCGCCTTGCGATACTCCATGTCGCTTTGTCCAATATGAACACCATCTGCATCAATCTCTTTTGCTGCATAAATATCATCGTTAATGACAAAAGGCACTTGATATTTGGCTGCAATAGCTTTAATTTCCTTTGCCTCTGCCACCATCTCCTCATGTGTGAATGATTTCTCGCGCAACTGCAAAAAAGTTGCTCCATTTTTCAATACATCTTCCACCTGATCGGCCAGCTTAGCCCCATTCAGCCAATATCTGTCCGTAATTGCGTACACCATCAAATCTTCCGCTTTCATTTTAGCCTCCATTCTTTCTACGAATTCGCTACGCTCTTTCTTACACTTCCTCAATTTTGGCACCCTGCAAAAAGGTTTCATTATCCATATTGCTCATTGCGTCCATCAAAAACATACGGAAAGATCCCGTACCACCATTCGTGCTCTGCACCTTTTCATAAGCAAGCTCTCCTGCATATCCGTATGCACTAATGCAAACTGCCGTCGCTTCCAGCAAGTTATCAGGATTGGCAGCCGCAAATACTCCCACTGCACTGGATAACATACATCCCGTACCCGTTACTCGTGACATCATTGGATGCCCATTTCGAATAAGATATGCCTTATTTGCATCCGCCACCACATCGATCGGGCCACTAATGGCAATTACTGTATTCAATCGTTCGCTCAATTTCTTCGCATACTCAGCAATTCCATCAATTGTATCTTCCGATGCAAGATCTTCCGCTGCTGCATCTACCCCATTTGCCTTAGAACTTTTATCTCCGACAAATTTCACCTCCGAAATATTTCCACGAATTACCGAAAAATGAACTTTATCCAATAAATTTTCCAACACTGCATTTCTATGTGCAGCCGCTCCTGCTCCAACCGGATCAAACACCAACGGATGATCTACCTTGTTATTAACCATACCTGTGCGCAACATACTCTCCTGATAATGTCCCGCCGTATTTCCCATATTAATAACACTGCCTGCACATGCCGCTGCAATCTCCTCAACCTCATCCGGATCATCTGCCATCGTTGGGGATCCTCCACACGCCAATGTCATATTGGCACAATCTGTTGCCGTAATATAATTCGAAATATTATGCACCACTGGTGCTTTTTCCTGAATATTTGCAAAAATCTCTGCACTATCTTTTAAAATATCGCCTGTCATCTGTATACCTCATCTTTCTTATGCTATGTTATTTTGTCATAAGGTTTACGCCAACCAAGGGAAGTCGCATCATCCTGCATCCTTATCCTTAAAAGAAAAAGGCAGAAGAAAAAGCCATACCGATGGTGGTATGCCCCTTCTTCTGCCTCACGACAAAATCTACATTAAGGTTATCATATAACATAAAACTTGTCAAATCTAGGCAGATCAAGATAAACTGTACCCCTTGTCAAGGACATTTTTTAATTTGTTTTAGGGAACTTTTGTTCTTTTTCCCTTTCATCAATAATTCCTTTTAATGGATATATCCCTGTCGTTATATATCCATAGTATTCATTAGGTGAAAGTTTCGCTAACTGCCATTGATAGCGTTCGTTGTTATAATAATCTATCCAATCATCAACTATCGCCCTGACATCTCGATACTTTTCACACCCACTGACATCAATTTCATCCTTCATATGACCAAAAAAACTTTCCTGCGGAGCATTGTCCCAGCAATTACCTTTCCTTGACATGGACTGTCTCAGTTCTTTGTCATTGACTAGCCGGATAAAACTGGCACTTGTGTAATGGCAACCTTGATCCGAATGAATCAGCGTTTCTTTTGTCAGTTCAACCCCATGTTCTCTGATCAGTTTCTCAACAGTTTCCAATACAAAATCCACCTCTAATGAATCGCTCAGTACATACGACAATATCTGCTTGGTATATGCATCCAGAATTGTCGAAAGATAGGCAAATGTCCCATTATACGGTATATAAGTAATATCCGTCAGCAGCACCCTCCTTGGCCCATGTTCCGTAAATTCGCGTTTTAAGAGATTGTCCGCCACATTACTTGTCCTCAATGCTTTCGCCATCCTTCTGTATAGGTTTGCTCTCCTTATCGGGCACATTAAACTGTATTTATCCATCAGCCTCCTTATCTTCTTTACATTCATCACAATCGGTGGGTTCCAATGGAGCATGCACATATGTATGCCTCGTGCACCTTTGCTATAACCACGCTGATTATAGGCTTTCAGAATCAGTTCAAAATCTTCCCTGTCCTTCTTTTCTCTCTTATCCCTTACATCTACAGCTTTTACCCATCTGTAATATCCTGAACGCGAAACTCCTGCTATTTCACACAGCATACTTACACTCAACTGGTTATCCGCTTCATTCAAAGTCTTCTGAATCACTTCAAATTTCCATCCAAAGCTCATCAGGATTTCCTCGTTGCTGTATTTTCTGTTTTTACAATTTTTTTTAAAAACTCAACCTCCTGCCGCAGGTACTTTACCTCATTCAAAATTTCCTCCAATGCTTCCTTTGACTCTAGAGATGTTTCTTCCGGTATGGATAGTTCATCCTTTTTTCGGCGTGTCCTGTTTTCTCCTTGTCTGAAGCCGCTTCCGCACTGTGCCTGATGTTTGATGCGTTGCTCTATGCTGTCTATCTGCTTTTGTCCAAACATCTCCAGATCGTATCCTAGATCTTCCAATATCTTTCTCGGTGCCATCCCTGCTTGGTAAGCTATCCAAAACGCTTTCTTAAACTCTATCGTAAAATAGAGCTTATTCTTTGTCACCTTAAATGTATATGGATTAGCCTTCAACAATTTCATTTCCTTCGCTGTATATTCTTTCATCAGCATCCTCTCTAATCTATAATTTATTGTAGCAGATGCCCTTGGACTTTGGAATCCCCTTATGTCCACTTTGGTGTTCCTATCCCTTTTAACCTCTGTCTATTTTTAGGGATTCAATACCTTTTTCTTATGTTAACTTTTCAGGTACACTCCCCTTTACTGTATGTCTACATTCAGGTTAATACACAAATAGCTTCTCTGTCCATTTATCGGGGTATCTCCTTTTTTCAAGGTGTCCATGATTTGGGATTCTATCAGTTATTTTCAGACCTAGCAAACATATATCATTTCCCCTAGCGGTAATCAACATTTCAAGCAATCCCTTCGTCTCGTCGTGTCCACCTTATAGGGTACATTATAAGACAATGCATCCGTTCATTTTGCGTTATATATTCTGTCAGCTTCCTCCTCACTAAGCGAAAATGTTCTCTGCAATTCTGATAATATCGTTTCTTTCGGTATCTTCATATTTCTCAACATAGCTACCGTCTGCTCTATAGTTTCCGCACGGCCTTTTGTATGACCTTCCTCACGGCCTTCCTCACGACCCTCCTCACGACCCTCTACACGTCCTTCCTCACGACCTTCCGCTCTGCTCTCCGCCTTTAGATCCTCAATCGCTTTACACATATCCACTTTCCCCCTGTCTTGCTTAATTTCCAATCCTATCCCTGCAACCGTATTGATCACATTAGCTGCTGACAGATCAAGACAATGCATCCGTTCATTTTGCGTTATATATTCTGTCAGCTTCCTCCTCACTAAGCGAAAATGTTCTCTGCAATTCTGATAATATCGTTTCTTTCGGTATCTTCATATTTCTCAACATAGCTACCGTCTGCTCTATAGTTTCCGCACGGCCTTTTGTATGACCTTCCTCACGGCCTTCCTCACGACCCTCTACACGTCCTTCCTCACGACCTTCCGCTCTGCTCTCTGCCTTTAGATCCTCAATTGCTTTACACATATCCACTTTCCCCCTGTCTTGCTTAATTTCCAATCCTATCCCTGCAACCGTATTGATCACATTAGCTGCTGACAGATCAAGACGATGCATCCGTTCATTTTGCGTTATATATTCTGTCAGCTTCTGAGCGTCCACAGAATACTTTATCGTCTGCAGCACCTCCCGCAAACTTGTGTGAAACTTCTCAAAATCATCTTCTGATAGTGTCATTGGTTGAATTAATTGTACTCTGTAGTCAGGAACGAAGTCAAGTAATTTACTGTCATTAATGTCGTACATTTCCCGCAATGAAAGCGGTCCATCCCATGGTTCTGTCCCGAAATATAATGTCAACGTAATAACAGGAAGTATCTTATCTGTCCTTAAAAATCCCGACAAAAACTCTCCGTTATTTCGCATGGTTCCACTGAAAAACCTCTTATTCCTTCGATTAGCTGCTGCAATCATCGCAACCTGTTTATCATACTGCAGCGCATCATAAACCATGTTACGCACCGGCATTGCATAATGCACCTCCATCTGATTCTCAACCCCCAATATCACATAGTTTGCGTGAGAGTCCTGCATCATTGCTGCAAACTTTAGCAGATCACGATGTTTCTGCGCCAAATTACTGTCGCGCGTTTTCTTCTTGGTACGCTTCTTCATTTGAGAACCTTCTGTACTAATGTCCACTTCTCGAGACGATCCATGTTCTCCAGTTGCTGCCGGCAACGTAACCAACTCCGTAACATCCTTCTCCGTAAGATTCTCCGGCTTTATCTTTTGTTCTCCATTATAAAGAAAAAAGTTAAAGACATCCGCAAAAATCTCCGGGTTTCCTATGTACTCTTTAACGATTGTATCCTTAATAATATCCCTCCTACCCTGCTATATCGTTGAATGTTGCTTGTTTGAATTTTAGTATATAAGATTTTTAGCATCATTTCAATATTTTATTTCATTTGTCACAATAAACATGGCATTTATCAATAATTACCATTTCTAAAGAGGCATAAATCTTAAAACGCTTTCTACGCAACACTTTGTAAACAATTGTTTCTGTTTGAAGAGGAAGGAGGCAACCGCAAAACAACATGTAATTCATGATATTTCCAGATGGTTCATGCCATTCACGGAATATCGAAACATATTAACACCGGGGCGAAAGGATTCACCCCGAACATTTATCACAAGGAGGTAACTACTATGATAGTACAACACAATATTACAGCGATGAACGCTAACAGAATGCTTGGCATGACAACAAATTCTCTTTCTAAGTCTACAGAGAAACTTTCTTCCGGTTACAGAATCAACCGTGCAGCAGATGATGCAGCTGGTTTGACAATTTCTGAGAAGATGAGAAAGCAGATCCGTGGTTTGGATCAGGCTTCTACAAACGCAGAAGATGGTGTATCTGCAGTACAGACTGCTGAAGGTGCTTTGACAGAGGTTCACAGCATGTTACAGCGTATGAACGAGTTGGCAGTACAGGCTTCTAACGGAACAAACAGCCAGTCTGATCGTCAGGCTATCCAGGACGAGATTTCACAGCTTACTACTGAGATTGATCGTGTTGCTGAGACAACAAAGTTCAATGAGACTTATTTGTTGAAGGGCGGCGATGGTACAAAGAATGTCACCATGAATGGTCATGATGCAGGTCTTAAGGGAACATTAACAGATGGTGCAACAAAAGCAACTTTCTCTCTTGAAAAAGGTGCGCTTGATGCTGGTAAGAAGGTAACGATTGGCGGTAAAGAATATACCATCGGTGCAGAGGCAAAAGATGGTCAAGCACTTGTAGATGCAAAGGCAGCAGATGGAAACAAAATTACTGTTAATGGTAAAGAGTACATTTATAAAACGGATAAATGGACTACAGATGGTAATAATCCTGCAAAAGTTGGTGATGGCGCTGCTGATGGAGAAATCAAAATTGGAGCAGGTGATACAGTTTCGGACGGAAATAAAACACTTACCGTGATGACTGATACTAAAAAAACAGATGGCACAGCAGGTAAGGATGAAATTGATGATACAGACTCCTCTGTTATCACAGCAAAGAAAGCTATTGAATTAATGAAAAATGAATTGTTAGCTGCAAATAAGATTGGTGTTGATGACGATTCTACTCCAGCAGTATCTGTAGCTGCTCCTACTGCATATGATGCAACAAAGGCAACAACTTTCGACATTACAAAGGGAAATGCAAAGGTTGCAGATAGACTTTCTTTCAATCTTCATGTAGGTTCTGATGCTGATATGACAAACAAGATCAGCGTTAACATTGAGACAATGAACTCTTCTTATCTTGGAATCAAAGGCTTAAACGTAGCAGATGGTTCCGGTAATGCTGCAACATATGCTATCGACGCTATCGCTGATGCAGTAGCTAAGGTATCCGAGCAGCGTTCCGCACTTGGTGCTGTTCAGAACCGTCTTGAGCACACAATTGACAACTTGGATAACGTTGTTGAGAACACCACATCCGCTGAGTCTCGTATCCGTGATACAGACATGGCAGAAGAGATGGTTACCTACTCCAAGAACAACATCCTTCAGCAGGCTGGTCAGTCTATGCTTGCACAGGCAAACCAGGCAAACCAGGGTGTATTGTCCTTGCTTCAGTAATTAACCAAATCTTAGTTGTTTTCGACTCGAACGAACAGGAGCATATTTTTATTACAATGTTTAGAGGGGAAGTCTTCATGGCTTCCCCTCATTGCATTAAGTAAAAGGTAATCTCTGTATTCACTTTCCGTTTCGAATCCTCTTAAATATTGTATATTGTCGTTGCAATTCTCCTTCATCATCGTGCAAAATATTTTTCGCTTCCAAAATCCGTTCAATAGCCTGTGACGGATCCAATGTGTGATATGCTAAAAATAATTCTCGTAGTTCTTTTGGCTTAATAATTTTGTATACCTGAATAGAACTAAGTTCATATGTGTATGAGTAATATCGGTAGATTGTGCAACTAACTTTTGCACAATAGGATGCTCTGCATATTTCGACAAAGCATTTTTATAATAAGCAATTGTCATCATCCATTCTTGATCAACGTTATACTTTTTACAGCGTAAATCAACATTATTAAAATCTAAAAAATATACACACGATTTGTTGAAATTAGAAATAAATGAAATGGACTGATCATAGCTTTCTCCTGTGTAAAAGCCACATCCAAAATCATTGTTGGTTCGTCCTATTGTGACATCAATTTCACCGGCAATCTCGCTCTTGGCACCATGAAAAAGCAGCTTGTGATCTGACGCCAAATTTTCTGGCCATAACATCTTCTTCAACTGATTTATTTGTATTTTTTTGTCAAATGCAAATTGATAAACCCGTTCCGTTAACTGAGAAGACGGCAAATTTTTACCCAACTCATTTCGAGAAATCATTGCCTGTTCAACACCTATTTTCTCTGCAAATTCTTCTTGAGTCATCCCCAAAATTTCACGAATTGCTTTCATATCTTTTTGAAAATTATAGTTCATAGTCATTATGCGGACAATTTTCTTTGTGTACTTGTATATTTAGTACAAAAAAATCAAATAATTTAGTCCGCTACCTCCTTTTTCAAAGTTGTTTATAGCATATTACATAAATAAGTTGAGAATTATATGAATGACATTTTGCTATTTTTCTCATCAGTTTTCTTTCCCATAATTCAGCCCTTTGTTCTGTATATTGAAAACGTGATTATGTGATATTATATAAATACCATAAATAGAAAATAAGCTTTTAACTTTTTTAACTTTACAGAGAAAGTTAAAAAGTTAAAATAGGGATGAGGAGCCATTTTGACGGTGGACATAGAAACCCGATGAATGTCTGACTATAATCGAAAAGAAGCAAGAACTGCATTTTCACAGCCGGGTATTCGATATTCGCAAGCAGAGTCACTTATCAAGTCGCTTATGCAGGATGACAAATTTAGAGATTTATCACTTGTAGAACGAAAGAGAGTGACGGAAAGAATATTAGCCGAAATTAAAGGTAGAATGATGGAGGATATTGTCCTTCTGGAAACAAAACTTTCTAAAAAGAACTGTGAAGTATTCCGATTACAGTTTGCAATTGGTGAATTTGATATGGTTGTTTTTGATCCGAAGGAAGAAACCTGTGAAATCTATGAAATTAAACATAGTAACAAGATTGTTTTACAACAATGCAGACATCTATTGGATAAACAAAAATGTGAGGATACTGCCTTTCGATATGGAACCATCATTGGAAAATATGTGATCTATCGCGGTGCCACAACATCTCTCGTTCAAGCAGGCGTGAGCACACAGAAAGATGTGGCCTATTTGAATGTGGAAGAATATTTGAAAAAGTTATAATGGATGCATAAAAAGCAATGAGGGGAAGCCATAAAGGTTTCCCCTCTAAACATTGTAATAAAAATATGCTTCTGTTCATTCGAGTCGAAAACAACTAAGATCTGGTTAATTACTGAAGCAAGGACAATACACCCTGGTTTGCCTGATTTGCCTGTGCAAGCATAGACTGACCAGCCTGCTGAAGGATGTTGTTCTTGGAGTAGGTAACCATCTCTTCTGCCATGTCTGTATCACGGATACGAGACTCAGCGGATGTGGTGTTCTCAACAACGTTATCCAAGTTAGAGATTGTGTGCTCTAAGCGGTTCTGAACTGCACCAAGAGCGGAACGCTGATCGGAAACGATCTGGATAGACTGTTTAATGGTATCGATTGCGCTCAATGCATTAGCATCATCTGTTCCATCAACCTTAAGACCGTTAACACCAAGACCTTTTGCACTCATAGATGCAATGCTAATGGAAATCTGATTATTAGCCGTTGCATCTGCACCAACGTGAAGTTTTACTGTAAGATCTGCTGTGAGATCTTGAAGCGCATTAACATCGCCTGTTGCAAGAGTTGTCTTATTTCCAACAGCATCATACACCTGTGGTGCGTCGGCTCTTGCTGATGTTGTTCCAGCTGCGTCAGTAGTGAAATAGCTTGACAAAGCATTTGCAGGTAAGGCATTACCATCTTTATCATAATATTTTGCTGTTGCTTGTGTTGCTCTAGCTGCTGTTATATCTGTTGCAACAACAGATGCGGATGAAGTACCAGCAGTACCAGCAGTTAAGTCAGAGCCTTCAGCTTTTAAGGTTCCAATAGTTGTCCCCTCTTTATCTTTGATCTCAAAAGTATCTTTAGTTCCTGTTTTAAGAGTTGCTGTAAATTTATCTGCCGCAGAACCTGTCAAAGAAATAGAATATGTTATTCCATCGCCAGCAGTAGCTGTGGCTTCAGAAGAAATCTTTACACCCTGATCTCTTAATGCCATTAACAATTCATTCTGCTCATCTTGAGTTTTCTGTGAATCAACGGTTCCAGCAGTAAATTTTGCTGTTAATCCATTTGCAGCAGCACTCATGGTAGCTGCACCTGTCTGTGCGCCGGCAAAATTACCATAGCTATAAGTGTATTTCTTATCCAAGCTCTTGTCACCCTTCAATAAGTAAGTCTCATTGAACTTCGTTGTCTCGGATACACGATCAATCTCAGTTGTCAACTGATCGATCTCATTCTGGATAGCTGTACGGTCAGACTCAGAGTTTGTACCGTTAGCTGCCTGAACTGCCAACTCATTCATTCTCTGAAGCATAGAGTGAACTTCGTTCAAAGCACCCTCTGCAGTCTGTACTGCGGAAATACCATCTTCTGCGTTTGTAGAAGCCTGATCCAAACCACGGATCTGCTTTCTCATTTTTTCAGAAATAGAAAGACCTGCTGCATCATCAGCTGCGCGGTTGATTCTATAACCGGAAGAAAGCTTCTCAGTAGATTTAGCAAGTGAGTTAGTTGTTAAGCCCAACATTCTGTTGGAGTTCATTGCTGTAATATTGTGTTGTACTATCATAGTAGTTACCTCCTTGTGATAAATGTTCGGGGTGAATCCTTTCGCCCCGGTGTTAATATGTTTCGATATTCCGTGAATGGCATGAACCATCTGGAAATATCATGAATTACATGTTGTTGTGCGGTTGCCTCCTTCCTCTTCAAACAGAAACAATTGTTTACAAAATGTTGCATTTTTTATTACAATAACAATATCGGTTGATTTGCTGAGAACTTAACCCTTTTTCTAAAAAAATTGTGCATTTTTTTGTTTTTTTGAGACTCCACAACACATTGTGTCCTAAAACACTTCTTTATACATTATATTGATCTCATTAAAATAATTTTATCGGCACAGTCACTTGTATATTATCCCAATAAGCAATTCTTACACTTTTAATTGCCTAGGGTTCTTTTCTTTTTGAATATGTTTTGATGTCTTATAATTGCACGTGGTAAAAAACATCATCTTTTTCTTCTTGTATAATCCCTAAATAACGCTTTGTAATCTGATACGATGAATGGTTGTAGATCATCATCAGCATAGCTGGCGGAACGCCCTGTTTCCATGCATGATAACCAAAGGTTTTGCGCAAAGAATGACAGCTGACATTGCCGTCTAACCCTGTCTCCTCTGCTGCCTGCCGCACAATTCTCCAAGCTTGACTGCGGCTGATCGGCTGATTTTTATGACATGCACTATAAAATAAATATTCGTCTGCTTTTTGGCCGTTGTAGCATTGCCGCAATGCATGCAAAACGCAGTCATTCAGTGCAATTTGATTCGTTTTGCCGGTTTTCTGTTCTACCACCTGCAAATGTGCTCGAAATCTTCTACGCTTGTAGTCATAAACATCTTTCCACTGCAAACTTAATACATCTCCAATGCGCAGCGCTGTGTTCAATCCAACCACTATTAATAAGTAATTTCTCATCTTTCCTTTTTCCAAATAGTAGTTTCGGAACCGCTGCAAATCCTCTTCTTTCCTGATAGGACTTGTTGTACTCATTTCCCCTTTTCCTTTCCGTTGTACTGCTGATTTATCCTGGAAATGCAAGCATTTCCAGAGGTTGCTACGTTTTTTATTCTAATCCTTTGCTTGGAAATACGGAACCCTTGAGCTGGCTATTTCCGGCGCAAATAACGTAGTGCAACATTTTGTAAACGAGGGTTTCTGTTTTGCGAAAGGAGGCAACGATCTAAAACTTAAATTCATGATATCTACGATACGGCACAGTCGTTTTCTTGATATCGACACTGATATGATGGATTTTTCCGAACATATCTTAACTTTTATTAACACTGGGGCGAACGGATTCACCCCAAACTCAAAACAAGGAGGTAACTACTATGATAGTACAACACAATATTACAGCAATGAATTCCAACAGAATGTTGGGCTTAACAACTAACTCACTTGCTAAATCTACTGAGAAGCTTTCTTCCGGTTATAGAATCAACCGCGCAGCTGATGATGCAGCAGGTCTTTCTATTTCTGAAAAAATGAGAAAGCAGATCCGTGGTTTGGATCAGGCTTCTACAAACGCAGAAGATGGTATTTCCGCAGTACAGACTGCAGAGGGTGCTTTGAACGAAGTTCACTCTATGCTTCAGAGAATGAATGAGTTGGCAGTTCAGGCAGCTAACGGTACAAACTCTGAGTCTGACCGTACAGCTATCCAGAACGAGATCGATCAGTTGACAACTGAGATTGATCGTGTATCTGAGACAACAAAGTTTAATGAAACTTATTTGTTGAAGGGCGATCAGGATGCAACGCAGAAAGCAAGCTTCAAATATGGCACTAATCAAAATCCTGCCGCTGCAACAATTAATGCTGGTGCTGACATTACTGGAGCCAATGGCTTAAAAATCAAATTTGAATTTGTAGCTACAGCTAGCCAAGATAGTCAAAATGAACTTGCAAAAGCAATTAAAAATCAGGGTGTGACTGTTGATTTTAACTCAACTTTTGATGGTAAGGCTGCTCATAGTACATATAAGCTCAAATTAAATGGAGCTGATAGCAACTTTTCAATTGTAGCAGATGCAACAACAGCAGGAAAGTTTGAAATTCAAGATACTGATGGTAATACAATTGCAACAGCTACGGCTAGTGGCGGTACAGATGCTACTGATGCAGCTGCACCTGTTTCAAAAAGTGATAACATTACTGCAACTAAAGCAACTGCTGCAAAAGTAGCTACAGAAAAAGCTGCTTATTATGACCGCGACGGCAACAAAATCGCAGAAAACGCTCTTGATGACTATTTTTCTATCAACAATGCTGGAAAAGAAGTTAAGCGTATTGATGCACCAACAGTATATGATGCATTAGGAAATGTTGTTGATTTGGATCCAAAGGAAGTTGCTGGTCAAAAGGATATTACAGGTTCCTTAAAACTTAAATTACATGTAGGTGCAGACGCAACTTCTAACAACCAGATTACTATTAACATTGACTCTATGAGTTCTAAGGGACTTGGCATCAATGGTCTACGTGTTGATGGTGCAGACGACACTAACGCACTGAACGCAATCGATACCATCAAGGAATCCATCCAGAAAGTATCCGATCAGCGTTCCGCACTTGGTGCTGTTCAGAACCGCTTAGAGCACACAATCTCTAACTTGGATAACGTTGTTGAGAACACCACATCCGCTGAGTCTCGTATCCGTGATACAGACATGGCAGAAGAGATGGTTACCTACTCCAAGAACAACATCCTTCAGCAGGCTGGTCAGTCTATGCTTGCACAGGCTAATCAGGCAAACCAGGGTGTATTGTCCTTGCTTCAGTAATTAACCAAGAGGCATTGTTTTCGAATCGTACAAACAGAAACATATTTTTATTACAAAATGGAAGAGGAAGTCGTTTCGGCTTCCTCTTTTTGCAATTAATATATTTGTTTATATATATTTTTCTTGCAATTATTACTGTCATACGTTATTATATATTTATACTACTCTACGGATCCAAGCTATTTATTTCTCATGAAGCTATATCGTCAACCATTCATAAGGCTCTTTGCATGATTTTTCCGTTGAATCTACTGACAATCTCTTTTATAATGATATTAGAGTGACGTCCTTATTATGGAAATATGCATGCATACGCTATAACATTGTTTGCATGAATTTCTAAATTATTCGTAAATTAATTTTGAAATTCTCACTATAAGATAAGGAGGGTTACTTGAATACAGAGATTACAAACGCCATAAATGCTTCGAAAGACAAAGCACAATATGACACGCATGCAAAACGCCTATTGTCTCAAAAAATCATACTGGCACATATTTTGGTAAAGGTAATTGATGAGTTCAAAGACATGAAACCAGAACAAGTCATGGCTTATATCGAAGGTGATCCCATAATTGGAACAATTCCTGTAGATCCCGGATTGACAAAAATCATGATCAATATTGTAATGATTGGGATTGCCAAAGAACTGCCAAAACATGAAGAAAAATATGAACTACATCGGCTTATCGCTGCTTTATTGTCTAATCAATTAAATGAGCAACAAAGGCTCGCGATATTGGAATCGGAATATAATATCCCGATTAACACCGATTTTAGAAAGGACGTGAATGTTATGTGCAATCTTGGACAGGGAATTGAGGATAGAGCAATTGCCGAAACAACAGCAAAGGTGACGAAAAAAGTTATTTTAAATATGTATCACAGTGGCTATTCCCTTGCCCAAATTGCAGATGCTGTTGAGATGACAGAGACCGAAGTTTTGGATATTATAACCTCAGCCTCTGCCTAAACAACCGATCAGATGCCCTATAGGCATGCTATCACCTTTTCACGCACATCTTCCATATGTACATCCACAATTCCAAAATCCATTTCTTTATAGCTCCACGCTGCGCGGCCGATATGATACCTATCAAACACCTCGCTGATAGCCTGATACCACTGTAACGTATCCTCCGTTGAGGCAAGATTGATCACCCCATATTCCCCGCAATACAATGGCACGTTTCTTTCCTCCGCTACTGCTAGTGCATCCGCAAAGAACTGCTCAAAAAAACTGCTGCCGAATAAACATTCTTCCTGTTTTACCGGTTCGAGCATAATTTCATTATTCGGCAAATACTTTTTGGTCAATTTCTTAATCTCATCAACCGTCTTATGCAAAGCCATCCTAAAATCTTCCGGCATTCCATCAACCCAGTATCCACCCTGATGAGTAAATATTAACGGCTCATAGCAATGAAAATTATATACGATATTTTCATCTGCCGGTGCAGCCAGTGAGCGTACTGCCAAAACACAATTGTTCCAATAACCGCCGATCAATATCTTCGTCGTTGGAGCAATCCGGCGAATCCGACGAATACATTCCTGTGAAATCTGATTCCAGCGATCCATTGTGTTTTTATCAGTCACCTCATTTAACAATTCAAAAGCAACATGATCTCCGTATTTTGCATACCGTTTAGCCATCTCCTCCCACAGGCTGTAAAACATTTCCTGGTACTTGCTATTGTCAAAAAAGCCCGCTTCCTTTTCCCCCTGATCAAAGGAATAACCCGCCGTCTTATGCAGATCGAGGATAATATTCAAACCATATTTTCTGCACCAATGAATAGCCTTCCTGACATACTCAAAGCCGCTTTCTATAAATGTACCATCCTGATCCTGCAAAACATTATAGTCTATCGGCAGACGCACATGATCAACTGGCCAATCACTAATTCGCTTAATATCTTCCTCAACAATAAAATGCTCTAGTCTGTCTTTGCTATAGTCACATTGTGACAACCATCCACCCAAATTCACGCCGTGCTCAAATCCAATCCATCGTCTCATAGTAATCACCATTCCTTTCCAAAATAATCGCAATGATCATTTCCTGATAATGCATTCATCACCGGAATTATCATTCATCGTCTGTACTCATCATAGTAATTTTTGAAGTAATATGATATAATATTTCCGAGATAAATATCATAAAACCTATTCTTATTTCAACAGTAATTACGAAAAAAGCATATTTTGTATGCTTAGGAAAGGACTGGGCTAATTATGACCGTTAAGCAAGAATTAAACCAACTGCTGTATAAGCAGCAGGAAGAATCCTATTCTCATATTTCCATAGAAGAGGAGTTTGCTTTTTACCGCAATATTGCAAACGGAAACCTGGATGTGCTGCAAGGAGACCTTTTGACTGAAAACCGCGAACATATGGGTATTCTTTCGCATAATCCGCTGCAAAACCGCAAATACCACCTTGTCATTTTAGTTGCTATGATTACACGTTTTTGCATTGAACGCGGCCTTGAACCCGAAGAATCCTACACATTAAGCGATCTATTTATCCGCAAAATAGATTCCGCCATATCAGAAAAGCAACTCGAAACAATCAAGATTGATGTGATCACAGAATTCACAAACACCATGCACGCCATCAAGCAGGGCAAAAATTACTCCTACCATGTACGCCATGGAATCGATTATATCAGTAAGCATATTACGGAATCGATATCCGGCGTAGATGTTGCCAACGCTCTCGGACTGAACCGCGACTATCTGTCCCATCTTTTTCAAAAAGAAACAGGATGCCCGCTACAGAGGTTTATCCTCCGTAAAAAATGCGAAACATCCTGTTATATGCTTAAAAACAGTTCTATCAGCTGCACAGACATAAGCTCATTTCTCGGCTTTGCTTCTTGCAGTCATTATATAAAATGTTTTCGTGAAGAATACGGCATCACCCCCGGCAAATACCGCACACAGGGAGATTTTTAAGTCAAGCACTATTCCGTTGCTTCTGGCTTATTTATCTCCGGTTTTGATCAAAATATGTGGATTTTAACCACAAGACCCGCATCGCTTCCGACACGCTTTATCTCTGGTTTTAATCCTATTTAACAAGCACTGCCTATGCAATCTCGTGATTACTGTTACTGGCACAGTTTTCCGACAATCTGGTTGATATCCTTGCCGTTTGCCTTACCTTTTAACTCAGCCATAACAGCCTTCATGATCTGACCTTTATTTTTAGTAGCGATCACATCTGCAAACTGTGTCTTTAACACTTCCTCAATTTCCTCCGGTGACATCATCTTCGGAGCATACTCCTTGATCACATCCAGTCGAGCCTGATACTCTGCTTTCAGATCCTCACGGTCTGCCGGACAACTGTCCACCTGTTCCTGCGCTGTTTTTTCTTCTTTTATAATAGCGCGGTCTACCAATTCTTCCGGAATATCGTCTCTCTTTCCTTCATCAATAGCAAGTTTCTTTACTGCAGAAATCAAAGATGAAATCGTATCCTTTCGTGCTTTATCTCTTGCCTTCATTGCTGCTACCATATCGCTCTGTAATTTTTTGAACTCCATAATAATCCTCCATTTCTCTGACAATACCATATCGTCTGCCAGACACAACGTTTCGAGCTTTTGCTTTCATTCGCCTCAATACACCAATCTAGCTATGCATATCCAGCGTAACTTCCTCTTCAAAGGATATTCCCTTTTTGATTGGAAGTCAAGTCTCCTTCCCATATTCCCTGGCAGTCTTCTCATATAACTTTGCAGCTTTATGAACCATATTTCTTAGCAGTCTTCTTATATTCCTTAGCAGCCTTATGAACCATATAACTTTGCAGCCTTATAAACCATATAACTTTGCAGCCTTATAAACCATATTCCTTGGCAGCCTCTGCCTATAATTATTTTGTTTATTCTATTGTTATTTATTTCAATTCATTGTATATTATTTATGGTGCCTTATTTTGTACAAGTTACAAATATCAAGACATCTATAAGCCATAACCTGCTTATATTTACAATTATATTGTGTGTATATTTTAGACTGAACAATTTTCATTCTACTTTATACCTTTAGGTTATGTAAAGAGGTGAAGAAATGTATAATATTGTTATATGCGATGATAATGAAATATTTTGTTTTCAACTGGAAGACATTCTAAACAGAATATTTAAGGGGAGACCAACTCCTCCACGAATAACTATGTTTAATGAAGCTGAAAAATTAGAAGAATACATAGCAAATGACATGTCCATTGATCTTCTCTTCCTTGATATTGAATTCCATTCCGAATCGTTGAATGGAGTAAATATTGCACAGTTTTTGCGTGAACAGTCAGAAGGGCAAGCAACACAAGTTGTATTTGTTTCCTCTAAGAGTGAATATGCAATGCAATTATTTCAAGTGCGACCATTAGATTTTATCATAAAGCCAATTGACTTTGATAAAATTTTACATGTAGTAAAAACGTATGAACGCCTATACGAAACTACCAATAAATATTTTTCATTTACTTTTAATAAAGTAAAACATTTTGCAGATTGCCGTAAAATTGTTTATTTCCAGAGTTCCGGCAGAAATGTCCGGATTGCAACAACGCATGGTAATCTATTATGTTATGATAAACTTTCCAAAATAATAAAGGAATTACCACCAAATCTGTTTGTGCAATTACATAAATCCTATATAGTAAATATAAGCTTTATTGTAGAATACAGCGCAAACGAAGTTGTGATGAGCGATGGTGTACATATACCGATCAGCTATTCCCGCAAAGAAGATGTACATAATTTTTTGAGATTAAATTATTAATTGTTGTACCTGTTTTTAAGGGAAAGGCATTATATTAGAAATCCATGTACGATAATCGCAAACAAACCCGGTAAACTTTCAGACTAAGGTGTCAATTACTTGAAATGAATGGTATTTTCATTATTTTGAATGTTCAGATAAGCTCTATTTCTCATATTCAAAAATTGACCATTTTATCAATGTAAACATTGACGCCTTTTTTCTGTAATTACCAGAAAACACCAGAAAGAAGGACTACAGATGAACTACTACTCTTTATTTTTTGATACCGTGATCAATATTGCCGGATACTTTATATTGGTTAGCTGTCTGAGTTTATTTTTACATGAGAAAAAAATAAATAAAACCTTCAAAAGCGCAGTAATTTGCACAGTGTGGTTTGTTATCTGGCTGATCAATACCTTTGGAAACAGCGTTAATCTTAACACATTTATTTCATTTGCAGGCTATATGCTAATCTGTCTTCTAATTTATAGAGGATCTGTAGCCAAAAAAATTTTGTCGACTGTTTTTGTCATGGCATTAAGCATTCTTTGCGAAGGTATTGTATTTTTAATAATGCAAAAAATCACAATTATCCCTTTTAACTATACTCTTGGTAGTGCATTTTCTGTACTGCTTTACTTTTTATTTGTAATATTCCTTAACCGCTTTTATAATATGCGTTCTTCCACGCCAATGCCTTTTCATATTTATTTTGCATTTATTATAATATTGGTGGGAAGCGTTGTTTTGTGTGATCTACTGGTCAATCTTGGCAATAAAAACGAAAATCTGACTATGCTTGCTATGGGGATCCTATGTCTTATAAATATGCTTATCTATTATATGATGGATAAGACCAATCAGATGTATCAGCAGGTACTGCAGCAAGAGGCTATTTCTCAACAAAATGAATTCTACATGCAGCAAATTGCTCTGACCAAAGAAGCCAGTAATCGTGTAAACGCTTTGCAGCATGATTTCAAAAACCATTGTCAAACTGTTGCTTACTACTTAGATTGTAAGCAGCCTGATAAAGCAAGTGAATATGTTTTAGGTTTATATAATATGGTTGTACCACGTAATCAATACATTAACTCTACCAATATTGCAGTTGACAGCTCAATCAATTTTTACCTATCAAAAGCAGCAAAGTTAAACACCAAACTTTCGTTATCTATAGCAGTTCCACCGGACATATTTGTTAGTGATCTGGATATTAGTATTACCCTTGGAAATCTGCTGAGCAACGCAATAGAGGCCCTAGAAAAATTACAAGACGATGCAGAGCGTAAACTTTCTGTATCTATCCTTTATAAAATGAGCACTTTGTATCTCGAAATTAAAAATACTTTTAGTGGATCTCTTAAGAAAATTGATAAGGTCACTTTTAAATCAACAAAAAAGGACTCCAGAAATCACGGTTATGGGTTATCTAATGTTAATGAAGTTGTGGAAAAATATGATGGGATTAGTTCCTTTACGACCGAGGGCAATTGGTTTATTGTAAATATCACCCTTTTTTCAGAAAAAAAGAACTCTCAACTTCAAGAATAATACAGTATCTTTTCAGAAAAAAGACTCTCATCTTCAAGAATAATACAGTATCTTTTCAGAAAAAAACTCTCAACCTCAAGAATAATACAATATCTTTTCAGAAAAAAACTCTCAACTTCAAGAATAATATAGTATCTTTTCAGAAAAAAAACTCTCATCTTCAAGAATAATACAGTATCTTTTCAGAAAAAAGACTCTCAAATTCAAGAATAATATAGTATCTTTTCAGAAAAAAAACTCTCATCTTCAAGAATAATATAGTATCTTTTCTAATTATCATTTCCTTTTTTTTGTTATCTAATATATGATATTTTTGCAAAATTTGACCATTTTTTCGATATTTTGATTATCAAACCTTTTATTTTTGACATATAACCTTATATTTTTGACATATACCAAAAGTAGTACTTTTTTCCTGTTATAATATAAATGTAACAGCAAATCATCGGTTGGATATACCAAATATATTCACCCCGCTACATTTGAAAGGAGTCATTATGAAAAAACTTATTTTATTTGTAAGCAAAAACTTATGCAACGTTGCTGTGTTTGCTGCAGCTTTTGCTGTAACAGCATCATGTTCACGTTGGTTTTACCAGGAAGAATTAGACGAGCAAGTAATGAGTTTAAATCGTTACCGCGATTAAAACATGATTGATCGTTTAGTGAATTATTTCCGATCCTTAGGATTGGTAGATGATTCCAATGACAAAATAATTAAATATGGATTGCGACGTGTATGTTTATTCCTAACTGATTTTGCAATAATTTTATTATTGTCGTATCTCTTAGGAAATATATGGGTGGGGATCTTGTTCGAACTAGCGTATTCCCTATTACGCATTTATGCAGGAGGCTTTCATGCATCAAAAGAAACTTATTGTTTTGTTTTATCATACTCTAGCATAATCATAAGCCTCTATCTGATAAATTACATGCACATATCAACTTTCTTGATGTTCATTGCTTGCATAACAATGTTCATTTCTATAGTTCTATTATCCCCCATAGAGCACAAGAACAAACCCTTGTGTAAGAAAGAACGGATAATATATCGCCGCAATACCATAATAATTCTCATTGCAGAATTAGGTGCACTTTTTTATTTTAATTGGAGTCATCAATTATTATTTGCAAAATCAATTTTAGCAGCCATACTTTTGGTTGGACTTGCTCAGTGGTTTGCATTGTTACAAAAGAAATTCTAATTATGTATTTCATCAATTAGAATACAAAATATTATTTGACATCTGGAGCTATCTCTCTATGATAGCTCCCTTTTCTTTTTAAAAGATTAAGGTGTGAAAAATCCTTTTTTGGATATTCTTTTTGTGCCGGGATATTTTAAGCTTTTTGTGCTGGGATATTTTAAGGCGATGCGGCGCATCGTTGATAGATATTATGGTCAAAAATTCAGAAAAATAGCCTGTCAGGGAAATTTAGGCCTTTTGACACTTAAGACACTTTAATCCTATTAATAAAAAAAGCTCATAGATAAACTATGAGCTTTTTACGTGAGACACGGGGGATTCGAACCCCCGACAACTTGATTAAAAGTCAAGTGCTCTACCAACTGAGCTAGTATCCCATCCGTCTTATAAAAGACGAATGCCCAGAACCGGAATCGAACCAGTGACACGCGGATTTTCAGTCCGCTGCTCTACCAACTGAGCTATCTGGGCATAATCAGATATTTCTATCCAATATCTAAGTAGCGGGGACAGGATTTGAACCTATGACCTTCGGGTTATGAGCCCGACGAGCTTCCTAGCTGCTCCACCCCGCGGCATAATTTATAAAACCTCTGATAAATTATATGCGGTTCATTCTACACTTAGAACAAATCGTTCCACTATCTTAGGTTAAGTGGATGGAGAAGGATTCGAACCTTCGAAAGCGTAGCTAACAGATTTACAGTCTGCCCCCTTTGGCCACTCGGGAATCCATCCATAAGCCGATGATCGGACTCGAACCGATAACCTGCTGATTACAAATCAGCTGCTCTG
>OLRQ01000660.1_pt1 | contig 33674 bp, 28 predicted proteins | sample 1671971 | NCBI WGS metagenome assembly OLRQ01 (sample SAMEA3136631, study PRJEB25190) | human gut metagenome | biome: human gut; feature: human-associated habitat; material: faeces | place: Austria | collected 2013
GCGAGCGCTCCGACCGTCGTCCTGGCCGCGCCAACCGCGAGGCGAATGCGGGCGATGGTCGCACGCCTCGTCGCCGTCACTAGGCATTATTTGATTCAAAGCGTCCATGTTTCGAGTCTTCGCGGCATGGACGCTTGAAAAACGAAGTGGCACGTTATATTATGTCCACTTGCATGTTTTTATAGCAGTTTGTATACATGAAGGAGTCTACCGAAATGGCAGTTAAGATTCGTCTCGCCCGCCATGGCGCAAAGAAGAAGCCCATCTATCGCGTGGTCGTGGCTGATGCCCATAGCCCTCGTGACGGTCGCTATATCGAGCAGGTTGGCCGCTACAACCCCAACACCGATCCCTCCGAGATCGCTCTTGACCTCGAGAAGGTTGAGAAGTGGATCGCGAACGGCGCTCAGCCTACCGATACCGTCAAGCGCCTCATCGAAGCCGCTAAAAAGGCTCAGTAGCAATGAATCGGGCGTCATCCGATATCGTCGCCCTGGTGCGTGAAATAGTCGATCCGCTCGTCGAGGATAAGGAAGCGGTCGAAGTGACCTCATCCTTCTCCGAGGACGGAACAGAGCGTATTGAAATTCGCGTTGCTGCCGATGATGCCGGCAAGGTCATCGGCCGTCAGGGTCGCGTCATCAAATCCATCCGTGTGCTTGCACGTGCTGCGGCATGCACCGACGGCGGAGCCGTCGAGGTCGAGCTTGTCGAGGACTAATATGACGCGTCGTTGGGCTGACGTAGCCGAACTCATCGCAACGCAAGGTCTCAAAGGAAGGCTTGTCGCACGCTCCGTGCGCGGCCTTCCTTTCCTTCTGCATGAGGGGCTTACCGTTCATTTCGTACCGCCTACGCTCGATGGCCCCCGTACGGCCAGCGTGCGCAGCGTGCAGCATCTCGGTTCGCAAGAATACGCGGTGCAATTCAGCGGCGTCTCGAAACGGGATACCGCCGAGCTTTTGGCGGGCAGCCATTGTCTGGTCGCCCGCGCCGACCTTCCCGACGATTTCGAGGATATCGTGCGCTCTTCGGCGGAGTATCTCGCGGGGTTTTTGGTTGTCGACGAACTTTTGGGTGATGTTGGCACCATCTCGGACGTGCAGGAAATGCCCGCTCAGGATCTGCTCGTCGTAGCGGCGCCGGGCGGGGAGGTGCTCATTCCCTTCGTGGAAGAGTTCATCGTCGAATTCGACGATGCGGAGAGGGTCTTGTACGTGGATTTGCCGGACGGGCTTGTCGATCCCGGCGTTTTGAACGAATCGAGCGAAAAGGAAGACGCGTAACGCTATGAAGATCGAGACGTTATCGACCTTTCCCCATATGTACGATTCGGTCATGGGAGAATCCATTATGAAGCGCGCCCAGGCTTGCGGCGCGCTTGATTTTCATGCCTACGATTTGCGTGATTGGACGCATGATCGTCATCGCACCACCGATGACGACCCGTACGGCGGCGGACAAGGGCTCGTGATGAAGTGCGAGCCCATCTTCGAGGCGTACGACGATATTTCCGCATCGGGACCCGCGCCTTATACGGTGTTTCTCACTCCTTGCGGCGAGCCTTTCGACCAGGGAATGGCAACCGAGCTTTCCTCCCAGGAGCGCCTGCTGTTCATCTGCGGCCATTACGAAGGGATAGACGAGCGCGTCTACACGCTTGCTGACCGCTGCATTTCTCTGGGTGATTACGTGCTCACCTCCGGCGAGCTTGCTTCCATGGTGGTCATCGACGCCGTGGTCCGCCTGCTCGACGGCGTTTTGGGCGACGAAGGCAGCGCCATCGATGAGAGCTTCTACGACGGATTGCTCGAATACCCGCAGTATACGCGCCCCGCGAGCTATCGCGGAATGGAGGTTCCCGAGGTGCTTTTGTCAGGCAATCATGCAAAAATTGCCGCATGGAGAAGGGCTCAGGCCGTCGAGCGTACGGCCCGCTTGCGTCCCGATTTGCTGAAGTCTGCGAATATAACCGAAGACGAACGTGCTTTTTTGCTATCATTGCACGGCGACACACTCTAAGGCGTCTTCGGGGCGCCTTTTCATTTCATAGGAGGATTTGTCCATGGGCTATGGGCAGCATGCCACGCCGCGCTCGCGCGGCTTCTTGAGAAACGTCCTTTCCTGGGCATTCTACATTGCGCTTGTTTTCGCGCTTGTGTGGGGCCTGCAGACGTTCGTGGTCTGTCCGTATACCATTCCCTCCGGGTCTATGGAAGACACCATAGAGGTGGGAGACAACGTCTGGTCCGAAAAGGTGTCTTATTATTTCCGCGATGTCGAACAAGGTGATATTGTGACCTTCGACGATCCCGAAATCGCCGGTCGAACGCTCATCAAACGCGTGATAGCCGTTGGTGGCCAGACTGTCAATCTTGTCGACGGCCTTGTGTACGTTGACGGGGTGGTTCTCGATGAGCCGTACACCAACGGTAAGCCATCGGCGCCGCTTACGCCTGTTTCCGGCGTGGAGATATCGTATCCTTATACGGTTCCTCAGGGCGAAATTTGGGTAATGGGGGATAACCGCACGAATTCGGCCGATTCCCGTTATTTTGGTTCTATCGACGAAGCGTCTGTCAGCGGGCGCGCTGTCGTAATCTATTGGCCCCTCGATCACATAGGAGTGCTTTAATCATGAGTCAAGCTGCAAAGCCCGACGCGCTCAGCTTCCAGGATATTATCCTGACCCTGCAGCGCTACTGGGCCGACCTCGGTTGCGTTGTGCTGCAGCCTTACGATAACGAGGTGGGTGCGGGAACGAACGCCCCGGCCACCACGCTTCGTTCCCTGGGCCCCGACACGTGGCGTACGTGTTACGTGCAGGGCTGCCGTCGTCCTACTGACGGCCGCTACGGCGAGAATCCCAATCGAACCCAGTTCTATTACCAGTTTCAGGTGCTCATGAAGCCTTCTCCGGATGATATCCAAGAGCTCTATTTGGGCAGCCTGCGCGCAATCGGCATCGACACGGACAAGCACGACGTCCGCTTTGTTGAGGATGACTGGGAAAGCCCGACGCTTGGCGCATGGGGCCTCGGATGGGAAGTCTGGATCGACGGCATGGAGGTCACTCAGTTCACGTACTTCCAGCAGGTCGGCGGATTCGAATGCAATCCCGTTCCCGTGGAAATAGCCTACGGCCTTGAACGTCTCACTATGTACATCCAGGGTGTCGACAGCATGTTCGATATTGTCTGGAGCCGCGGGAAAGACGGCATCGTGTTCACCTACGGAGACGTCTATCTCGAAAACGAGCGTCAATACTCCCGTTACAACTTCGAGGTCGCCGATACTGAATTTCTTTTCCAGGAATTCAACGACCGTGAAGCGGAATGCCTGCGTACGCTCGAGGCGGGCCTGCCCCTGCCTGCGTACGACAGCGTCTTGAAGTGCTGCCATGCGTTCAACCTGCTCGATGCGCGCGGCGTTATTTCCGCAACCGAACGCATGGGCTACATCTTGCGCGTACGCACGATAGCGAAGGCGTGCTGCGCGTCCTATATGAAGCATGTCGTAGGCGTCGACGTCGATGAGAAGGAGGCATAGGATGTCCAAGACCACTCTCGCATTCGAAATCGGCACCGAAGAGCTGCCCGCCTTTGATCTGCATGCCGCAACCGAACAGCTTCCGTCGCTTGTCGCAAACGCGCTCGGCTCCGTGCGCGTTCCCTTCGACGACGTGAAGGTATATTCCAGTCCTCGCCGCCTCGTGGCGATTGTTGAGGGGGTCCCGGAGCGCACCGAGGCTTCCGTGGAGGAATTCCGCGGCCCGGCTGCCCGCATTGCATTCGACGCCGAGGGCAATCCGACCAAGGCGGCGGCCGGCTTTGCGCGCGGCAAGGGTGTCGACGTGGCTGATCTTGAGCGCCGCGACGAAGACGGCGTCGAATACGTCTACGCCGTCAAGAACACGCCTTCTGCAGACGTTGCCGAACTGCTTCCCGAGACGCTCAAGGGCGTCATCGAGGGCATTTCCTGGCCGAAGTCTTGCCGATGGGGCACGACGAGCGAGTATTTCTCCCGTCCTGTCCGCTGGATCGTCGCCTTGCTGGGCGATAAGGTCATTCCCGTACGTTTCGCAGGGCTCGAGGCCGGCAATAAAACCTGCGGACATCGCTTCCTGGCTCCCGGCCCGCATACGGTCGAGCATGCCGACAGCCTGATCGACGTGCTTCGCGGGGCCTATGTGGTGACCAGCGAGGCCGAACGCGAGGCAAGCGTTCGCGAGCAGGTTCGTGCAGCCGAGGAAAAGACCGGCTTGACCGCGGAGCTTCCCGCAAAGACTCTCGCCGAGGTCGTGAACCTTTCCGAGTATCCTACGGTCATGGTGGGCGAGTTCGACGAGCTCTTCCTGACGGTTCCCAAGGAGATTATCGTCGACGCCATGCTTGTGCACCAGCGCTACTTCCCGCTGTTCAACGCCGATGGCACGCTTGCGAACAAATTCCTGATTACCTCGAACGGCAATCCCGAGTTCGAATGCAACATCGTCGACGGCAACCAGCGCGTGGTTGCTGCGCGCCTCTACGACGCGAAGTTCTTCTATGACGAAGACCTGAAAAAGCCTCTCGAGGCCTATGTGGACGACCTTGATGCGGTGGTGTTCCAGGAGAAGCTCGGAACGACCCTCGCGAAATCCAAGCGCATCGTCAAGCTTGCCGGCCACCTGTGCGAGAGCATGGAAATCGATGGCCAGGAAAAAGAGGATATCCTGCGTGCTGCGCATCTGTGCAAGGCCGACCTGGTCACGGGTGCTGTCGTGGAGTTCACGAGCGTTCAGGGCATCATGGGCTCTTACTATGCGAAGGCGGCGGGGGAGACCGACGCTGTCTCCCAGGCTATCGCCGACCACTATCGTCCTCGCTTCTCGGGAGACAACCCTCCCGCGACGCGCGTAGGCAAGGTTGTCGCTGTCGCCGACAAGCTCGATACCATTTGCGGTCTTTTCGCCGTCGACCAGGCTCCCACCGGCTCTTCCGATCCGTTCGCCCTGCGCCGTAGCGCGCTCGGCATCGTCACCATGCTCTGCGCGGGCGACGATTTTGAGTTCGATCTTGTGCCCGCCATCGACGCCGCCCTGGCCGCCTATGCTGCCGACGGCATCGAATTCGACGCGCAAGCCGTTCGCGAACAGGTTATCGAGTTCTTCGTCACGCGCACCAAGGTCATGGAGCGTGACAACGGCGTTTCCGCCGACGCAATCGACGCCGTTTTGGCGGCGGGCGTTCGCGAGCCTCTCGAGTTCGCAAAGCGCGTCGTCGCGCTCGAGCATGCCCGTCGCGAAGACCCCGACACGTTCAACGATCTAGCAGTCGCCTACGGACGTGCAAACAACCTGCGCGACCCCGAGCTCGGTGTAGACTACGACGAATCTCTGCTGTGCGAGGTCGAACACGCTTTGACGTGCGCTATCGTTCAGGCGGAGGGTCGCGTGGCCCGTGCCCTCGAGGCCAACGATTATCCCGAGGCTCTGGCCGAGCTTGCTTCTCTGCGCAAGCCGGTCGACCTGTTCTTCGAGCGCATTATGGTCATGGACGAAGATGCGGCGCTTCGCGAGAACCGCTTGAAGGTCTTGAACCGCTTCGTCAATGTTTTTTCCAGCGTTGCCGATTTCGGGCTTCTTGCTAAATAGGCGTTGGGGCGCTTGTCCTTTCGTCGATGTATGAATGCCGCTCGCATTGAAAAATAGTGCGTTCTGAAAACGAACCGGCCTGTCCGAGTCAATCGGCGGGCCGGTTCTGTATATTGATGCATTGCGGCAGAGTTGCACCGTGCGCAGCGGTTGCCTTCTGCGCAATGAGATCGATTCAAAGAAAGGAGCGCATGCATGACGACCGCGATTCACGATCACATGTGCGTTCATAACGATTCTCCACTCCCAACTATCTACATCGTCAGCGATTCCCTCGGCGCCACCGCCCATGTGCTTGCGCGCGCTGCGGCAGGGCAGTTCGGCGTCGCGGAGCCTTACATCGAGGTTCTTCCCAAAGCTCGCGATTTCGATGAAATCAGCAACTTCCTCGAAATTCACCAGGCAATGTATCGCGAAGCGGGGTTGCGCGACGATATCGTCGTGTTCTTCACCCTCGTCGATCCCGATCTTCGTCACAAGCTTCGCGATTACTGCAAGGAAAAAGGCATCCATTTCGTGGACATTATGAGCACGCCGATTCATGCGCTCGCGGACGCTTCGGGCTTGCAGCCCTCCAACAACCCCGGGTTGCTTCGCACGACCGATGAGCATTATTTCCGCCGCATTGCCGCGATGGAGTTCACCGTCGAACACGATGACGGGCGCAATCCCCAAGACCTCACCGAGGCGGACATCGTGCTTCTGGGCGTGTCCCGTTCGTCGAAAACCCCCATTTCCATCTATATGGGTATGGAGGGCTACAAGGTTGCAAACGTTCCGCTGGCGCTCGGCGTGGAGCCTCCGAAGGAGATATACGAATGCGACCCTTCTCGCATTTTCGGCCTTATGACGACACCGGATATCCTGGTGGGAATACGTACACGCAGGCTTGGGGGATCGGGGCGCGGCGCAGCGAGCGTCGCAGCAAGTTACGCGGAGCCGGAGATGGTGTACCAGGACCTCGAAGAAGCCCGCGCCCTCATGCGTAAGCTGGGCTGCATCGTCGTGAGGACGGACAATAAAGCCGTGGAAGAAACCGCTCAGGAGATTTTACGCTACTATGAGCTTGCTCATCCCTTTCAAAAGACCATAGTCGAGTAATATCTTCCTATATGCAGTATGGTATCTATCAGCGAAGGAGAATACAGTGACTGCTGACGTCAAGCGTGTCTACGCGTTCGGTAAGGACGCCGAAGGCAACAACGTTACCGAGGGCAATAAGGATATGAAATATATCCTCGGCGGCAAGGGCGCTAACCTTGCCGAGATGGCCGTAATCGGCCTTCCGGTGCCTCCGGGATTCACCATCACCTGTCAGACCTGTATGGAATACGCCAACGCCGACAACACCTGGCCCGAAGGCGCTCTCGACGAGATCGAGCAGTATCGTCTCGACCTCGAGCGTCGTATCGGCAAGAAAATCGGTGATGCAGAAGATCCCCTGCTCGTTTCCGTGCGCTCCGGTGCTCCCATGTCTATGCCGGGCATGATGGACACCGTACTCAACCTTGGTCTGAACGACCAGTCCATCAACGGCTTGATCAAACATACCGATAATCCTCGTTTTTCCTGGGATAGCTATCGTCGCTTCATCCAAATGTTCTCCAACGTGGTCATGGGCCTCGACGGCGACTTGTTCGAAAATGCTATCAATGCGAAAAAAATCGTTCGCGGCGTGAAAAGCGACGCTGATCTGACCGCCGAGGATATGCAGGAGCTCGTCGAGGAGTTCAAGGCGATCTTCTCCGAGAACGTTTCCGCCGAGGAGTATCCCTCTCTTGTCGTCGACGGCAAGGTGAGCTTCCCCCAGAATCCCGACACGCAGCTCCGTCTTGCGATCGAGGCCGTTTTCGGCAGCTGGAACAATCCGCGCGCCACTCTGTACCGCAAGCAGAATAAAATTGCCGATGACTTGGGCACCGCGGTCAACGTCCAGTGCATGGTTTTCGGCAACAAGGGCGAGACTTCCGCTACCGGCGTTGCATTTACGCGCAACCCCGCAAACGGCGAGAAGGAATTCTACGGCGACTACCTGGTCAATGCCCAGGGCGAGGACGTTGTCGCTGGCATTCGCAACACCAGCCCCATCGCAGAGCTTAAGCATGTCGACGGGTTGCAGAAGGCAGGCGCCGAGCTCGAGGAAGTCTTCGTGACCCTCGAGAACCACTATCGCGACATGTGCGATATCGAGTTCACTATCGAACAGGGCAAGCTCTGGATGCTGCAGACTCGCGTCGGCAAGCGTACCGCCGCTGCTGCTCTGCATATTGCGATTGAGATGGTCAAAGAGGGCCTTATAACTAAGGAAGAGGCAGTTTGCCGCGTCGATCCCGACCAGCTCGACCAGCTCCTGCATCCTCAGTTTGACAAGAACGCGGAATACGACGTGCTCGCACGCGGCTTGAATGCATCTCCCGGTGCTGCCGTGGGCGAGGCGGTCTTCTCTGCTGCCGATGCCGTTGCAGCCGAGGCAGAGGGTCGCAAGTGCGTGCTTGTCCGCTGGGAGACCAATCCTGATGACCTTGCCGGCATGATCGCTGCCGAGGGCATCCTGACCTCTCATGGCGGCAAGACTTCCCACGCCGCTGTTATTGCTCGCGGCATGGGCGCTCCTTGCGTCTGCGGCGTCGAGGCCCTTCGCATCGATGCAGAGAAGAAGGAAGCTGTTGTTTCTGGCACCGATACCGTCATCCACGAAGGCGACATGATCTCCATCGACGGTACCACCGGCATCGTCGTTCTGGGAGCTGTCGAGCTGGTCATGCCTGAGCTCTCTGGCGATCTTGACGTCATCCTCGAATGGGCCGACGAATTCCGCCGTCTTGGCGTTCGCGCTAATGCCGACAACCCGGCTGACGCGGAGCTCTCTCGTTCCTTCGGCGCAGAAGGCATCGGTCTCGACCGCACTGAGCATATGTTCCTGGGCGATCGCAAACAGATCATCCAGACCTTTATCCTCAATGAGGACCCTGCTGTTCGCGAAAAGGCTGTCAATGAGCTTTTCGAAGCGCAGACGGGTGATTTCTACGGCATGTTCAAGGCCATGGACGGTCTGCCGGTCATCGTGCGCCTTCTCGATCCGCCGCTGCACGAATTCCTCGAAAGCCCGCGTGCGCTTGATGTGGAAATCGCCAAGCTCGAGGCAACGGGCGGCGACGCCAAGACGATTGCTGAAAAGCGCAAGCTCATGGAGCAGATCGACGCTATGAGCGAAGCGAACCCCATGCTTGGTCTGCGTGGTTGCCGTCTGGGCATCGTATATCCCATTCTTCCCGTCATGCAGGTCCGAGCGATTGCGACTGCGGCTGCTAACCTGAAAAAGGAAGGCCTCGACCCCAAGCCCGAGGTCATGATTCCGCTGGTCTCCACCGTCAAGGAGCTCGAGAAGCTTCGTAAGGTTGCCGTGGATACCATCAACGAGGTTGCTGCAGAGGCGGGCGTCGAACTTGATATTCCTGTCGGAACCATGATCGAGCTTCCTCGCGCTGCCGTTACTGCCGACGAAATCGCCACCCAGGCCGACTTCTTCAGCTTCGGTACCAACGACCTCACCCAGACCACGTTCGGTTTCAGCCGCGACGACGTCGAGGCCGAGTTTGTTCCTCAGTACCTTGCTGAGAAGCTTCTGCCGTACAATCCGTTCGCAACCATCGATCCGGGCGTTGCCAAGCTCGTGAAGATGGGCGTCGAATTGGGTCATGAGGGCAATCCCGATTTGGTCTGCGGCGTATGCGGCGAGCATGGCGGCGATCCTGACTCCGTCAAGATGTTCCATAAGATTGGTCTTGACTATGTCTCCTGCAGCCCTTATCGTGTTCCCTTGGCACGCCTCGCTGCTGCACAGGCAGCTTTGGCTGATAAATAAGAGGGTGTGTAACACAGGCCAGTAGCTCCAATTGGCAGAGCGGCGGTCTCCAAAACCGCATGTTGTGGGTTCGAGTCCTACCTGGCCTGCCATCTTCCTCTTATGCGATACCGCAAGTAAACAACCCGCTCTTTTGAGCGGGTTGTTTTTTTTGTTCTCAGGCTGCCAGCTAGATCGACATGAAAGCCGAGCCTGCCAAGCTCTTTTTGCGCGAATTGTTCGTTTGGATATCGAAAAAGCCACGAAGTGTATCAATGAAACGCCACCGATGGTTGCAAGTTGGATCTTTCTTCCTGAAATAATAGACAAAAGAGCGAAAAATGATGATTAGTTTTTCTTAATTTGTGCACCGCATGCCTTCACTTGATACATTTCGTGAAAAAATCGATACCGAAGGCGTCTGCTCGTGCATGTAAAGATGAAATGATGCATGGCTGTGCAGAGGTCGCGCAAACAAAGACTTTTCTCGAGGTTGTTTCGAAGTTGCAAACGAACCTCGCCGGGCTGCCTTTGATTTTCGGGGCATCCCGGCGAGGGCTTTTCCAATCAATGGGTGTGTTTATCGGGGGTGTTGCGGCCATTAGCCGATCTTGAACCCAAGATAATGCTCAGCGGTATGCCAGGTCATATTTTCGAACTCTTCATCGGTGAAATCGATTGACGAGAAAACCTCGAGCTCTTCGGCCGGATCCCACATGGGGAAGTCGGACCCGAAAAGAATCCTGTCTGATCCGTATATCCTGCAGAGTTCTTTTGTGCGGCGAGTGCCAAGGTAGGTCATGGAGCTCGATACGTCCAAGAAGCAGTTCTCGTCTTCGAGGTACTCCACGGCAAGGTCGTAGACCGACCAGCCGCCGAAATGAGCTGCGTCGACGCGAAGGTCGGGGAAAGCATGCAGGACGTTTTTGAGTCTGCGCGGATGCGAATGGTCTCGGCGATAATCTCCGCAATGAATCATGACGGGCAGGTTTCGTGCCTGTGCTATCTCGTAGACGTTCATAAGCCGCGGATCGTCCATATCAACATGCTGGGAATCGGGGTGAAGCTTGATTCCCTTGAGTCCCAGCGATATCGCACGGTCTATCTCTGCTTCAGGGTCTTCGTAGTCCTGGTGCATGGTGGCGAAGCCGATGAAGTTTGCGTGCTCTTTGCATGTGCCGGCCACGAAATCGTTGATGCTCTCGACGACCTTGGGCTTCACGGCGACGGAGTGCACGAGAGAATGCGTTATAGGCGACGGCTTAAGAGCATCGAGATATCTTTGCACCGATCCGGTGTCGTGCCGCATTGGGATGCTGTAAAACTCCCCAACGCTTTCAGAAGCGCGTTGCGCAACCTTGTCGGGGTAGATATGTGCATGGATATCGATGATTGTCATGGTTAACCTTCTATACCGTCTGCATTGCGGATTTCGCGGCGCTTGATTTTTCCGCCGACCGTTTTCGGGAGCTCATCGACGAATTCGACGATGCGCGGGTATTTGTAAGGCGCCGTGGTCTTCTTCACGTGGTTCTGCAATTCTTTGACCAGATCGCCGGAGGGCTCCCAGCCTTTAGCAAGGATAATAGAGGCCTTTACCACCATGCCGCGAACGGGGTCAGGCGCAGCGGTGACGGCGGCTTCCACGACGGCTGGATGTTCGACCAGCGCGCTTTCCACTTCGAAAGGACCGATGCGGTAGCCGCTGCATTTGATGACGTCGTCGTTGCGGCCTATGAAGAAATAATAGCCGTCGCTGTCGCGCCATGCCATATCGTGCAGGTTGTAGTATTCGCCGCCGACCGTTTCAGCGGTGCGCTTCGGATCCTGGAAATAGCCGATGAAAAGTCCGGGAGGGTAGGCCTCTTTCAATTTGGTAACGCAAATGGCCCCTTCTTCGCCGTCGTCCATCTCGCTGCCGTTTTCGTCGAGCAGGCGAATATTGAACAGCGGGCTCGGCTTGCCCATGGATCCGGGGCGCGGCTCGATCCAGGGGAAGGTGGCAAGCAGGACGGGACCTTCGGTCTGCCCGAAGCCCTCGCGTATCTTCTTGCCTGTCAGACGCTCCCATGCCAAGGTAACCTCGGCATTGAGAGGCTCTCCGGCGGTTGCGAAGTTCGCGACGCTGGACAGGTCGTAGCGCTCGACGTCTTCCTGGAGCATGAAGCGATACATGGTGGGCGGGGCGCAAAACGTCGTGAGCCTGTAATCCTGTATCTTTTGCAGCAGCTTTGCGGGGACGAACTTGTCCATGTCGTAGGCGAAGACCGTCGCTCCGCATATCCACTGGCCGTAGATCTTTCCCCAGCCGAACTTGGCCCACCCGGAATCGGAGACGCTCATATGCAGTCGGTCTTCTTGAACCTGCTGCCAATACTTCGCGGTGATGATATGGCCGAGCGGATGCACGAAACTGTGGCAGACCGCCTTCGCCATGCCAGTTGTTCCGCTGGTGAAATAAATCAGCATAATATCGGAGTTCTTCGTGGCCTTATCGCCGACAGGACGAATCCAGGTTTCCGATCCCTCTTCAAGAAGGTTTTCGTAGGAAATCCAACCTTCGCGCACGCCTCCTGCGACGATGATATTCTCAATGCTAGGCGCTTCAGGAAGCGCCTTTTCCACCTCGCCGCAGACGTAATCGTCGTCTACGCAGACCATGGCCTTGACATGGGCGCTTTGCGCTCGGTAGACGATGTCCTTTTTCGTGAGCTGCAGGGTCGCGGGGATAATGGTCGCGCCGATCTTGCACAGCGCAACGGCGGTGACCCAGTATTCCCATCGGCGGCGGAGGATGCACATCACCACGTCGCCCTTGCCGATTCCCATCGCAGAGAAGGAGTTTGCCATGCGGTTGGAGAGGCGGGAGATGTCGGTGAAGGTGAAGGACCGCTCGTTGTCGTGGTCGTCGCACCAGAGCAGAGCGCGTTTGTCGGGCTCGACGCGGGCCCATTCGTCCACGACGTCATAGGCGAAATTGAAGTTTTCAGGAACATCTATGCGGAAGTTTTCCGCAAAGTCCTCGTAGGAGTCGAAATCGATGCGCGGACAGAATGTATTGAGCAGGTGGTTCGCCATGGGTATCGTCCTTACTCTGCGATGATGGTGACGAAGCGAGCCTGCGTGTCGCCGCCGCACCGTTGGCCATGAAGCTGTTCCGGATTGAAGTAGATGCTGTCTCCGGCTTCGAGGACGAATTCTTTATCCTCGATGGTCACGATGACGGTGCCTTCGAGGATAAAGTTGAACTCCTGCCCATGATGGGCGACCAATTTGGCGGGTTCGTCGCTCGGGTCCAAAAAGACCAGTAGAGGCTGCATGATCTTTCCAGTATAGCGCCACGCCAGGTCCTGGTAGTAATAGCCGGGATAGCGGTCGACTTCCTTGCCCTCGCCCGCTTTGACCACATGGTAGGTATTGAGCTTCGCGGCGGTGCCGGTGAGGATCTCGGTGAATTCGACGCCGAAGATATTCGCCATGTGGTAGATGGCGGAAATGGGGACGTCCGCTCCGGTTTTCTCCCAATTCCGGTAGGTTTCAAGGCTGACTCCGAGTTCTGCAGCCATGTCTTCCTGGGTGACGTCGCACGCATCGCGCAATCCCGCGATGCGCATGCCGATTTCGCTGAATTCGGTCTCCATTTCCGCTCCTTTGTCTCGATAGAATGAAAACTCCCTCGCATTCGGTGAGGAATCGCGAGGGAGGGCAGTAACGAATGGTGAAGCGCTACGCTTCGATTCCCAGTCTGAGTGCTTTCAGATTCGGCTCAAGCAGATGCTGTTTGCGCGGGGGGATGCAGCGTTCCATGGCGGCGAACAGTGCCTCTTCGCTGCAAAATCCTGTTTTGGCGAAGAGCTTGCCCACGCAGATGATGTTGGCGAGTCCTTTGAGGCCGTTCTCTTCGGCCATGGCGGTTGCGGGGATTTCGACGACCTTTACGTTCTCGGGGTAGCGCATGGTGGGCACGAGCGTGCTGTCCACCACGGCAACACCGCCGTCGGATACGAGGTCGATGAACTTGTCGAACGAAGGCTGGTTCATGGCGATGATGCCGTTAGGCTCCATGACCAGCGGCGATCCGATGGGGTTGTCGGAGAGGCAAACGCTGCAGTTTGCCGTGCCGCCGCGCATTTCAGGGCCGTAGGAAGGCAGCCAGCTGAGCTCTTTGTCCTCGATCAGCCCGGCGGTTGCGATGACTTTGCCGCCGAACAGAAGGCCTTGTCCGCCGAAGCCCGCCAACACGAAGTTGAAATCCTGAGACATGGCTCCTCCTATTCCTTGTTCGCGATCGGACATTCTGCGGCGCGCGCTGCGGCCGCTTCGTAGACGTCGGCGAAGCCTTCCGCCTTCACGTCCTTGTAAACGCCGAGGGGGTAATAGGGAAGCATGTTCTCGCGCATCCACTCGAAGGATTTCTGCGGATTCATGCCCCAGTTGGTAGGACAGGTCGACACCACTTCGACGAAGGTGTAGCCGACGCCTTCGAGCTGATACTCGAAGGCTTTACGGATGGCTTTTTTGGCCTTGCGCACGTTGGCAGGCTTGTCGACGGTGACGCGTTCGATGTATGCCACGCCGTCGAGCTCGCGCAGCATTTCCGAAACGCGGATGGGGAAGCCTGCAGCATGGACGTCTCGGCCGTAGGGGGACGTCTGGGTAATCTGGTTCGGAAGGCTGGTGGGGGCCATCTGGCCGCCGGTCATGCCATAGATCGCATTGTTGATGAAGATGACGGTGATTTTCTCGCCGCGCGTTGCGGCATGGACGGTCTCGGCCATGCCGATGGAAGCAAGGTCTCCGTCACCCTGGTAGGAAAAGACCAGATTTTCGGGATGAACGCGCTTCACGGCGGTTGCGACCGCGGGCGCACGGCCGTGCGCGGCCTCGATCATGTCGCAGGAGAAGAAGTCGTAGGCCATGACGGCGCAGCCAACAGGGGCTACACCCACGCTGGTGCCCTCGACGCCGAGCTCGTCGATGACTTCAGCCACCAGGCGCTGCACAATGCCGTGGCCGCAGCCGGGGCAGTAGTTGGTGACCGCGTCGGTCAAGGCGCCGGGGCGCTGGAAAACAACCTTTTCTTCGGCCATCGTTATTCACCTACCTTTTCAGCGAGGGCTTCGATCTGAGCCAGGATTTCGGCGGGCGTGGGGATGACGCCGCCCGTGCGGCCGTAGAATTCCACGGGGACGCGGCCGTTCACGGCGAGGCGCACGTCGTCGACCATCTGTCCCATGTTCATCTCGACGGTCAGATAAGCCTTGGCGGTGCCCATGGTCTCATCTATGGCCTTCTTCGGGAACGGCCACAAGGTAATCGGGCGCAAGAGGCCTGCCTTGATGCCTTTCTCGCGAGCCTTCTTCACGGCGCTCAAGGTGACGCGGGCGCTAGCGCCAAACGCGACGAGCACGATATCGGCGTCTTCGGTCATGATGCACTCGGCGGCCTGTTCGTTTTCTTCGATCTGCGCATAGCGCGCGAAGCGTTCGATGTTGAGCTTTTCGAGCGCATCGGCGGTCAGATAGAGGGAGTTGGCGATGTTGTGCGGGCGCTTGTTGTGGTGGCCGCAGGTGGCCCAAGGCTTTTCAGGGAGGTCGGTCTTGGGCTCAGGAAGCACGACGGGTTCCATCATCTGGCCAAGCATGCCGTCGGCAAGAATCAAAACGGGCGTGCGATACTCATCGGCCACGTCGAACGCCTTGTAGACGTAATCGGCCATTTCCTGGACGGAGCTTGGGGCGAAGACGACGCAGTGGAAATCGCCATGGCCAAGGCCGCGGGTGGCCTGCCAATAGTCTGCCTGGGACGGCTGGATGCCGCCGAGTCCCGGGCCGCCTCGCTGTACGTTGATGATGACGGCCGGTAAGTCGGCGCCTGCCAGATACGAGATGCCCTCGCTTTTCAGAGAGACTCCGGGCGAGCTGGAAGACGTCATGGTGCGGGCGCCTGCCGCGGAAGCTCCGTAAACCATGTTGATGGCAGCTACTTCGCTTTCGGCCTGCAGATACGTTCCGCCGATTTTAGGCATAGTCTTGGACATATATGCGGCGAGCTCGGTCTGGGGGGTGATGGGGTATCCGAAGAAGTATCGGCACCCGGCCGCTACGGCGGCGGCTCCCATGGCCTCGTTGCCCTTCATGAGGACCTTGTTCTTTTCTGCCATATGTATCACCTCCACACTTTAATAGCTACGTCGGGGCACATGGTGGCGCAATTCGCGCAACCGGTGCATTTGTTCTCGTCGACAAGACGAGCGGGATGGCATCCTTTGGCGGTGATGACGTCCTGGTCGAGCTCGATGATGCCCTGAGGGCAAAAATCGACGCACAGTCCGCATCCCTTGCAATAGGAGTCGTCTACTTCGATTTTTGGCATGATCCAACCTTTCCTCAACGCCGTGTCAGCGGCATGTTCCCGCTCGAATCCGCCTGGTCGCGCATAGTGCGGCACGGAGCGTAAACGGGGCGGGCTCTTCAAGGTTCGTACAAAGCGCCCTTTGAGAGTAGTCTGTCCAGAATAGCGTCTCGAAGGGCGGCGAACGCAAGGTGACGGGCATTTTCCGTTGGGCGGATGCAAGTTTTTACCTTCTGGCAACGTTTCTTGCAGCGCTTTTCGGACGGTCCCGGCAAAGTGTCCGAAGCTATTCCCACGGCATGCGCACATGGCGCTCGACGGGGAACGGGCGGACGACGCGCGCGTGCTGCACATCGCGCGCGGGGACGGCGGTGCATACGATGGGAAGCCCGAGCAGGGAGGCGGTTTTTTCCGCGAAAGGAGCCGATGCCTCAACGACGGAAAGCGTTGTCTCTTCGGAAAGGTGCGTGTTGTTCACCACGCCCGTCGCTTCGAGCTTGCATCGCCGTTCTATCTCCTTGAGCATCTGCGCCGTCTCTTCGGGCGATTCGATCTCTCGACGCTCGTTTATCACGTAGAGCATCGCGTACGGCGCAGCGCTTGACTTGACGGCGTCGGAGAAGCGTCCCATGGCCTTGGCTCCTTCGTCATCGCCGCCCATGTCTATGATGAGGGGGCGCGTATCGCTTGCATGCTCGATTGCCACCTGCATACTGCCGGGAAGGCTCGGCGTGTCGAGCATGCTCTGCGCAAATACGGGAGCTATGATGCGTATGCCGCGGCTCTCGAGAAAATCCGTGTAGTCGCTGCTGCGAAAATACGGATTCACGATGTCGACATCCATCAGGGCGACCTCTTGTCCGCATTCTTGCGCGGCGAGGGCGAGATTGAGGGAGAAGTTGGTCTTGCCGACGCCGTAGTGCCCGGCAATGACGGTAATGGGCGAAAGGGGCAGAAGCTCATTCATGGTTCTCCTCTCGGTTTGCTTTCGTTTCGATTGTTTCCAATGCGATAAATCGGATGAAGTTATCGTTTTCCGATTGCGCTAGAATACTATCGTACGCTAAAGTACAATAGCACATACGGAGAAGAACATAAAAGTTTGCAAACCTGCGAAGGAAGTAATCATGGAGCCCAATATCAAAGAAATCGTCAGCCGCGTTCGCGCGCTGCGCGAGGACCTGGGCCTCACCATGCAAGAGATGGCGGAGGCTACAGGACGCAGCGTTGCCGAGTATGCGGCGCAGGAGAGCGGCGAACAGGATCTGTCGTTCACGTTTTTATATCGCTGTGCCGAGAAGTTCGGCGTCGATGTGGTCGATATCCTGACGGGCGAAAGCCCCCATCTCACCGGATATTCCCTCGTTCGCAAAGACGAAGGTCTCTCGGTGAAGCGTTATGAAGGATTCGAGTATCTTCACAAGGCGCCCAGCTTCCGCAACAAGCTTTGCGAGCCTTTCGTTGTCACCATCCCGTATTCCGATGAGGAGGCGGGGCTTCCCATGGAAGACATCCACCTTTCGTTCCACGAAGGTCAGGAACTCGATTACATCATCAGCGGCCGTTTGCGTTTCGTCTACGACGGAAAGCATGTCGAAGAACTCGCCGCGGGCGATGTCATCCTCTACGACAGCGGACGCGGCCATGGCATGGTTGCCATCGGCGGCGAGCCGTGCGTTCTTCTGGCGTCTGTGATGAAGCCGCAGGATGAGAAGATTCTTTAGGCACTGCCCCTTTATATAGGCAGTGCCGTTCGCGCTTCCACTTCTCGTTCATCCTGCCGCCGCTTCATCAAAAACAAAATCACTATAAGTTTTGGTTCGATTGCGGCGTACAAGTCAGAAAGACTACTGTTATGCGCAATATCAACCAGCGTTATCTTACCGAGTCCTTCAACAGCGAAGGACAGCTCGAAACGTTCAAGGTCAATGTTCCCGAAGATTTCAATTTCGGCTACGACATCGTCGACGATATCGCCGAGAACGACCCTGACCGCAACGCAATGGTTTGGTGCAACCCTGAAGGCGAAGAGCACGTGTTCACCTTCGCCGACATGAAATATTGGTCGGACAAGACCGCGAATTATTTCAGCGATCACGGAATCGGCCGTGGCGACAAGGTCATGGTCATTCTTCGCCGCCATTATCAGTTCTGGTTCGTTGCCACGGCCCTGCACAAGCTCGGAGCCGTCATGGTTCCTGCCACCTTCATGCTGAAAGAGCACGATCTTGAATACCGACTCAATTTCGGAGAAATCAAAGCTCTCGTCTGCACGTCCGTAGGAACGATCGCCGACGTGGTGGACAACGTCGAGGCGCTATGCCCGGGCCTTGAGGTCAAGATGCTCGTGAACGGTGCCGGCGGCGGGCTTTCTCCTCATGACGAAAAGGGTGATTTCGTCGTTTCCGGCTCCGAGGCCACCTGCGGCATGGACTTAGGTCCTGCGCTCAGCGGCCCCGAGGGCATCTGCGCGGTTCCCGCCAAACGGGAAGGCTGGCTTGACTTCAACACCGGCGTGCGCAACGCCTCGGCTGATTTCGAGCGCTGCGAAACGTCTCCTGACGAGCCTATGCTCATGTATTTCTCCTCCGGCACGACGGGCAATCCTAAACTGGTCATGCACAACAGCGGCTACGCCCTGGCGCACATCCTCACCGCGAAGCCCTGGCACAACGTGCAAAGCGACGGAGGCATCCACTTCACCATCGCGGACACCGGATGGGGCAAGGCCGTGTGGGGCAAGTACTACGGACAGTGGATCATGGAAGCATGCGTGTTCACGTACGACTTCGATCGTTTTGCGGCCAGCGAGATCTTGAGCCTCATCGGCAAATACAAGATCACCACGTTATGCTGCCCGCCCACTATGTATCGCATGATCATGCTTGAAGACGTCGATTCCTACGACCTCTCGTCGCTTGTGCACTCGACCACGGCGGGCGAGGCGCTCAATCCTGATCTATTCGATTTCTGGAAAGAGCACACGGGCTTGACCATCTACGAAGGATTCGGCCAGACCGAGACTCCGCTCACCATCGCGAATCTGGTCAACTCCAAGCCTCGTTCGGGTTCTATGGGCAAGCCTGTTCCAATGTACGATGTGGTTGTTCTTAACGAGGACGACGAACCGTGCGAAGCGGGTCAGACGGGCGAGATCTGCATCAAAATCGACCCCGTTGTCCCTCCGGGAATCATGATGGGCTATTACAATAACCCGGAAAAAACCGCTGCGGCCATGCGCGACGGCTGGTATCACACGGGCGATACTGCCTGGTGCGACGAGGACGGCTACTTCTGGTACGTCGGCCGCAACGACGACGTCATCAAATCGAACGGGTATCGTATCGGGCCTTTCGAGATCGAGAGCGTTCTTCTCGACCACGAGGCAGTGCGCGAATGCGCGGTTACCGGCGTGCCCGATTCCTTGCGCGGCCACGCGGTCAAGGCGACGGTCGTGCTTGCCGATCCGTTCAAGCCTTCCGACGATTTGACCAAGGAGCTGCAGATGTGGGTGAAAAACCAGACGGCTCCTTACAAGTATCCTCGCATCATCGAGTATGTCGACACGCTGCCCCGTACGGTGAACGGCAAGATTCGCCGCGGCATCATCCGCGCGGAAGACGAGGCGGCGGCGAAGGTCGTCGAAGAGCCGCTTGAGCCCAAAAACGTCGACGGGCTTGTATAACATTCTTGCGTTCATTTCGACTTTGTTAATTTTGGCAAGCGAAAAGTTGCAGGCACTTTAGTTGGCTAAAGTATTCAATCAACGCTTTTGAAAGCTGCCGCTCGAGGATATCGGCGGCGGCTTTTCTAAGGCGAACGGTCGGCGACGAGCCGGCCTTGCCTTATCTGCAGGACAACGAGGACGGAGGATTCCATGTCTGACACCAACAAGCTTGGTCATAAGATCGCCACGCTTCGAGAAGCCCACCACCTTTCTCAGCAAGACCTTGCCGACCGTTGCAGCTGCGACGTCGAAACCATCATCGGTCTTGAAGACGGGGAGCTTCCCGCCTCGCTTGCTCCGCTCATCAAAATCACGCGTGCGCTCGGCGTGCGCCTCGGTACCCTCATGGACGATGACGAGCAGCTTGGGCCTGCGTATATCGATTCGAAGCAGATGGAAGAGGTGGCCCGTCTTAAGAGTCTGCAGACCGCAAGCGACGCCGGCGACCTGAGCTACTTCTCCTTGGCGGCCGGGCGTCCTTCTCGTCATATGGATCCCTTCATCATCACGGTCGACCCCTCGGGCGCGACCGACCATGTGCTCACTGCCCACGAGGGCGAGGAGTGGCTCTACGGCATGGAGGGCTGCATCGAAATCGAGTACGGCAAAGACGTCTACGTCCTGCATCCCGGCGAGAGCATCTACTACGATTCCATCGTTCCGCATCAGGTGCGCGCTTACGACAACCAGAAAGCCAAGTTCTTGGCTGTTGTCTACACGCCGGTCTAAGGAGTTTCAAGAATGACTGAAGAGCATAACGAAAACGCATCGGAGCCTGCGCGCGTTCCCGCGCCGGGGGATATCGACTACCCCTTGCATACCGAAAAGACCATCGGGCGCTACTTTCGCGACCAGGTGGCGGTCGACCCTGACCATGAATTCGTGGTCTATCCCGACCGCGACCTTCGGTGGACGTATAAAGACTTCGACGAGCGCACCGACAATCTCGCCCGCGGCCTGCTGGCCATCGGCCTGAAGCCGGGCGATCACCTTGGCGTATGGGCGCGCAATATTCCCGATTGGCTGACGTTTATGTACGCGACAGCGAAAATCGGTGTCGTCATGGTCACCGTCAACCCGGTGTACAAGGGCCATGAGGTCGCTTACGTCCTCAAGCAGTCCGATATGAAAGCCCTGTGCATCATCGATGCCTACCGCGATGTCGACTACATCAAAATCATCCGTGAACTGGTGCCCGAATCCCTCACGCAGGAGCGCGGTCATCTGGAGTCGGAGGAATTCCCGTGCCTGAAGAACCTCATCTACATGGGGCCTGAGAAGCATCGTGGATTCTACAGCGTTCCCGAGCTCGTGCTGCTGGGCCAGCATGTGCCCGAAGAGGAGCTTGAGAAGGCCGAGTCTCAGTTCGACAACAACGATGTCGTCATGATGCAGTATACGAGCGGTACCACGGGTTATCCGAAGGGCGTCATGCTCACGCATCGCAATATCATCAACAACGGATTCTATATCGGCGAGGGGCAGAAGCTCGGGTCGGACGACCGCATCACGCTACCCGTGCCGTTCTTCCATTGCTTCGGCTGCGTTCTGGGCGTCATGGCAAGCCTTACGCACCGCTCCACTATGATTATCATCGAGGATTTCAATGCGAGCCTCGTGCTGCAGGCTGTCCACAAGGAGAGGGCGACGGCTCTTTATGGCGTGCCCACCATGTTCATTGCGGAATTGAATTCTCCCGAGTTCGACCAGTACGATCTTTCCAGCCTTCGTACGGGCATTATGGCAGGCAGTCCCTGCCCTCCCGAAACCATGCGCGAAGTCATGGATCGCATGTACATGAAAGAAATCACCATCTGCTACGGCTTGACGGAAACGAGTCCGGTATTCACGCAGACGTCTGCCGATGATGACATCGTGCATAAATGCGAGACTGTCGGTCTCAAGCATCCGCCGGTTTCCGTGCGCGTTATCGATCCGGAAGACGGTCATATCTGCGGTCCGAACGAGCCGGGCGAGCTGTGTTGCAAGGGTTATAACGTCATGAAGGGCTACTACAAGATGCCCGAGGCCACGGCGAATGCTATCGATGCGGACGGTTATTTGCATTCCGGCGACTTGGGCATGGTTGACGAAGACGGTTATTACCGCGTGACCGGCCGTATCAAGGATATGATCATCCGCGGCGGCGAGAATATCTACCCGCTGGAGATCGAGAACTTCCTTCTGGGCATGCCCGGCGTACTCGATGCTCAGGTTGTAGGCATTCCCGACGAGAAGCTTGGAGAAATCGTCGGCGCGTTTATTCGTACGCGTCCCGGTTATGAGGATATGACCGAAGAAGACGTGCGCGAATACTCCATTCCGCGTATCGCGCGCTACAAGGTTCCCAAACGCGTCTTCTTCGTGGACGAGTTCCCCATGACTCCTTCCATGAAGATTCAGAAGTTCAAGCTTCGCGATATGGCGGTGCAGATGCTCGAAGAGCGCAATCGGGTCTGATTCTGTCTATGCTCGGGCATTTTCCTTGGTTATGCAGCGAGTTGATATGCGACGAAAGAAGGCGGCGTCATGCCGCCTTCTTTCGTTCTCGAGCTTGAAGAGATCGTACGACAGCAAAAAGGGGCCTGGGTGCGGCTTGCGCAGATGCATGATATAGTTTTACTCAGGTACAGGTTCGAAGGAGAGCGCCGCGGCCGTCGTCTCTTTTTCGACAATGGTTTGATTGGAGGTTGTCGCATGACGAAACGACGCCCCTGGATTGCCCGCGCAGGCGCAGGCGCGCTTTCTGCGCTGCTGGTTTTTTCTTTCGTTCCATTGGCGGGGTGCTCTTCCGCGGAAACATCCGGATCCGAAGATTCTGGTTCAGCGACCTCCGAATCCGAGCTGCTCGACAATGCTCCTCGAAGTGCATCGGAAGATCCCGGTGGCAGCGCGCAGGCTGCAACCGTTGATTACGATACATCGACGTATGTTTCTCCCGAGGAGAAATGGGGTTCCATCGACGACGGGTCGGCGGTGCTCGATGTGGTTGAGCCTTATGTGAATGAGAATGCTGCGAGTCGGACGCTCACGGTGAAAACCGAGGGTGCCGCTCGTTTCGCGGATTCCGTATCGACGGATGCCGTAACCGCCACGGGCGGCATGGCGGAGTGGGCCGTTGCCTCCATCTCACGTTTGTCCGACACGGAGATCTCGGTCGAGCTCGTGCGTCCCGGCTCGGTTTCCGATGCCGCAATGGCGGCATCAAGCGCTGGCTTGAGCATTGCTGCGGCTTGTGTCGAGGTTCCGACCGAAGGCTCGCCCGAAGACGACGCCGCCTTGCAGGAGGTTCGCGAAAAGCTGGAGGCTTCAAGCGAGGAAGACGGCGAAACGTTTCTGTCCGAAAACGACGAGAGCATCGACCTCGCTGCCCTTGAGAGCGACGCCACCTTCGATGTCTCGGTTCCCTTCGTGCATCCTTCCTTGCTGGTAGATGTAGCCGACACGCAGGTGGGCGAGTCGACCACTGCATACCGGATCATCGCGAGTGAATTCGCATTCCCGACAAACGTCTCGGTAGGGGATTTCTCGGTGGAGCTGAGTGCATCAGCTCCAACCGATGCGGTTGTCCCCACCGTGCAGAACGTGACTCGCGTAAACGATTTTGAGTTGGATGTCGTCGTTTCATCCGACGCCTCCGTGCAGGGAGGGCCGCTTGATTACGCCGTTTTGGCCATGAACGCCGCTTCGAGTGGCACGGGAGGGGAGGTTCGTTGTCCCTTGGTCCTTCCCGACGCCTGGGTCGATGCGGAGGTGGTAGCTTTCGACGGCGATTCCGTAGAAGATTTCGCTGCCAATTCCGAACAGGAGCCCGTCGCCGAGGAGGAAGGCGCTTCGGAAGACGGCGATTATCTCGACACGGTAACCGTGAACACGGTTTTGCATAATGCCGACGCTTCTGTCGAGGAAAGCATCACAGTAAGCGTTCTTGCGACCGATGGCACTTATAAAGAAGTGAAAGCCGTGCAGACGCAGATCAATTCGGACAGCGTGGACAGAACGTTCAACATCCAAGACCTTAGAGATGCGGCTTACGGCGGTGCTGACGCGCAGCCGCAGGCAAACGGCGAGAATGCGGGAGAGGGCCTGGAGGATGAGGTGGCTCTGGCTCGCAGTGCGGCTGAGTCCGACATGGTTGTTTTGAGCGTTGACGCTCCTGCGGTTGCAAGCGCCTATGGCGGCGCCGACCAAGATCCTCATCCCGAGATGGTGTTTGTTGCGCTTAAGAGTGCCGCCATGCCGAGGATGCCTCTCGCCGCCTCGGCGGCCTCCCTGTCCGCTGCGTCAGAGGCGTCGAATTCGTCGGTTGTTTCCGGGCTTTTCGACAAGGCGAAAGGCATGCTGGGTCCGTTGGCGTCGGTGGCGTGGGGAACGGCGCGCACGACGTTTCTCGCCGATACAGCGCTCGGCGACCGCTCTAACGTCGATATCTACAATAAGATCGTCGAGCTGCAATCTCAGATGAGCGATTTGTCCGTTCGCCTCGACCAGCTTTCCGACCGTGAAACGGCCCACTATAACGCGAACGTCGTCAACGAGGCGAACAAAATCATCTCGCGCGTGCAAAGCGAATACACCCTGATAAGCGGTATGTATCAGGAAGTCGTCGCCACGCAAGACGCCAAAGAACAGTCGGCGCGTATAGATGCGCTCATGAAGAGCTCGTCTTACACGATCGATTCGCTCATTGTCGATATGGGCGTTTTGTACGGCTGCATCAAGACGGCAGATGCTTCGAGCGGAGCCGGCCTTATCGACGTGTACGATTCCATGGCCATGAAGTCGTACAATTGGGGTGCTGGCGCCGCCGCTCCGCGCCAGCAGTATCGCGACACCCTTTCGGAGGTTTGGGCGAACTGCACCATGATGCTGTACGTTGTATGCGGCGACGAAGCCTATGAGACAAAGTATCGGAACACGCTTGCCGACCTGCAAAACAAGACGAGCGATGTCAACGCTATAGTCAATGCCAAAGCCATAGACAGTTCTACCTACCAGAAAAGCTCGTACACCCGAAAGGCAAGAACGAATTCGTCGATCCCACAGGTGCCAATGCCTATCTCTGCTATACCACCAACGAGTGGTACGTTCCTTTGACGGGGAATGCTTCGAAATACAAGTGGGACAGCGTTTGGACGAAGTTCAAGAAGCGCGGGCATACGCAAGACAGGATTTCCACATGCCCCTTCATTCTCTGGAACACGGACAAGGCCGTGCCTTCATGGGACTCGTTGTATGTGGGCAAGGCGCAGATGGACCTTCTTCAGGCGCGTTCCCCAAGAACCCGTTCGCTGCAAGACGAGCTTCGCGTTTTCGTCACGTCGGGTGTTCCCACGCATCTTTTGACAAGCGTCTCTTTCGACTGCAGCAAGAAAACACGAGGAAAGGACGCCCGTCATAACGATTGGTATTTCAGCTCGTATGACGAGACCTCGTCTTCGACGCAGTCGAAATACGTCGAAAAGACGCAGATGTTCGCCGGCGTGATGGACTGGCCGAGCTTCAAAAAGACCACGAAGGACGAAACCATGCGCATGGAACCCGATCAGCTGATGGTGCTTGCGAAGACGAAGTAGAAAAACGCGCTTATTTCGACAGCGGCAAAACCACCGTGAATACGGTTCCGTCTTCGGCGGAGCTTTTGACCTTGATGCTTCCTCCATGCGATTCCGCTATTTCTCGGGCGATGGCGAGTCCGAGTCCGAAGCTTCGCGAGTCGTCATGGGTTCGGGCTTTGTCGGCTCGGTAGAAGCGGTCGAAAACATGTTCAATGGACTCTTGGGGGATGGGGTTTCCCAGGTTGCGCACGGAAAGCACGGCCTTTTTTCCCTGGCGGGAGAGGCGCACCGTCACACTGCTTGCTTCTGCAGCGTATTTGCAGGCGTTGTCGATCAGCGTGCCGACGAGCTTTTCCAACGCGCGGGTGCTTCCCTGCACGTGCATGCCCTCGGCGATGTCGTCTTCGATGGTCACGTTGCGCTCGAATGCGACCGATTCGAATTGCAGCGTCTCCTTGGAGACGATGCTGCTCAGGTTCGTGCGTGCGAACTCGTATGTTTCCGTCGATTCCGCCTGTGCGAGGGAGAGCATGTCGCTGACGAGCTCTTGCATGCGAACGGCCTCTTCGCGGGTGCTTTCCAGCCATTGCATGTTTTCGCGCAGGGGGGTTTCGGGGTGTTTCTCCAGAATGGATGAGTTTGCCAGAATGACGGTCAGGGGGGTCTTGAGCTCATGGGAGGCGTCGGCGACGAACTGCCTCTGCTTCTCCCAGGCTTCTTCGACGGGGCGAAGGGCCCAGCGGGCGAAGAAGACGTTGATGGCGAAGAGGACGGTCAGCGCGCCGGCTCCGGCCAGCGCGAGGGATGCTGCGAGGGATTCCCATCGCTCGACGAACGAGGAATCGGCGAATGTCACGTACGTGCCGTCTTTCATGCTTCGCTTCATGTAGACGAGTCCGTAATCCGACAGGACGTCTGTTCCATCGGCTGCTTGGGCAATCGTCTGCGCTGCGCTTTCTATGGTGCTTTCATCGACGGAGATGATGGATTGCTCGGGGAATGCGGCGGTAAGGCTTCCGTCTTGCGAAAGGCGGTATACGGCCACGGGAATGGCGGGGGACTCTTCGCCCCTTCCCAAGATCATGCCGCCTGTTTCTTCGGATGCCGCCTGCGGGCTTTCCCGGTTAAGGGGATCGGACGGCGATGCGTCGATCGGGTCTTGCTGGGCGGCTTGCGATTCCTCGGCGCCGTCTTGCGGGCCCGACTCTGCCTGGGCTTTTGCTTTCCGGTCCGTTTCGGCGGCTTTGTAAATGGCCCCTCCGAGAGAGGATTGCACCTCTTGGAAATTCTGCTGGCGCTCGTTGAAACAGATGCCGACAAACACGACGACCATCACAAGGAATATGGTCGCCATGTTGAGCGCGATGAATTTGATGCGGAGTCTTTTGAGCATAGGTTCCTTCTCGAGGAGGCGTTTCGTGTTCACGGCCGCGACTGCCGTGTTCTATTCGGCGAATTTGTATCCTACCTTACGGATTGTTTCTATTCGCGCATTTGATTCCAGGTAGCGAAGCTTCTTTCTCAGAAACGAGACGTAGGCCTCCACGTTGTTGTCGGCGGCGTTGGATTCGATGCCCCAGATTTTCTCGATAATCATCTCTTTGGGGAGGATGCGTTCTTTGTTGGACATGAGCATCTTTGCCAAAGCGAATTCCGTCTTGCTGAGATGGATGGTTTTTCCGTTTCGTGCGAGCTCGTGGCTGTCGAGCTTGAGCGAGACATCCCCCGCGTCGATGCTTTCGAAGATGACCGACCCTTGCCTGCGCATGAGTGCGCGAAGATGAGCCATAAGCTCTGCGGGCGAGAAGGGCTTCGTCATGTAGTCGTCCGCGCCGTGGTCGAGCCCCGCGATTTTGTCCGACACGCTGCCTCGCGCCGTCAGCATCAGGACGGGTGTGTCGATGTTTGCGTGGCGGATTTCTCGGACGACTTCGTAGCCGTCCATGCCGGGCATCATGACGTCAAGGATGATGGCGTCGTAATTTCCGACGACGGCCCAGTCTCGTCCGGTTGTACCGTCATGCACCATATCGACCGCGTAGTCGCTTTCCTCGAGGATACGTCCGAGGGCTTGGGCGAGCTTTACGTCGTCTTCGACAATGAGCACCTTCATGGCATGCCTCCATAGGGTAGAAGTCTTTCCTGATATTGTAATTCGCCGCCTGAAATAAACCTGAAAGGAAGTAGACCCCTCTTGCGCGCCGATTCATAAGCGCCTTTTGCCTCTCTCTTCTTTTTCGTCTCCGATCTGCTCGTGTTTGGAATTCGCTTTTGCGAGAAATACGACCGCTTTTCTGAAAGTCTCTCTCGCACGAACCTGAAAAGAACGCTGCGTTTCAGGTTTTTTTCAGGTCGGCTTCCTATCTTGCGAGCCAGACGAAGCGTATGCGGCTGTCTTGTCGCAGGATGGAAAGGAGATTCTCGTGGCACGTGACGTTCAGAGCGTCTTCGAACGCAAAGAAACGAAATATAGGCTCAGTGCCGATCAATACCGCGCGATTCTTGACGCATTGGAGGGCAGGCTTGCCCCCGATGCGTACGGAAGCACCGTGGTCAAAAGCGCATACTTCGACACGGAGCAGCGCGATATGGTGGCCCGTTCGTTGGAAAAGCCTTTCTATAAGGAAAAGCTGCGCGTGCGCGGTTATGGCATCGTGGGCAAAGATGATACGGTATTCGTCGAGATTAAGAAGAAATACGATGGAGTGGTCTATAAGCGCCGCATGGGCATGTCTTACGCAGCGGCGCGCGCTTACCTCGACGGCATGCCGTATGAGAAGGCCTGCCGTGCTTTCCCTGCAAAAGGGGAGTCGCAGACCACCTGCGCTTCGCATGAAGAAGAGGTTCAGGTGGCGCGCGAGGTGGATGCCTTGGCATCGCGATGGGGCGCGCTGAGCGCGTCGGTCGTCACATCGTGCGTGCGCACGGCGTACGGCCCCATCGGCGAAGACGGCTACGGCTGCTCGGGGGAAGACGGCCTTCGCATCACGTTCGACTCGTCGCTTGCATATTGCGACCTGCGGGCGAAAAGGCGTGCTTCTTCGTTTCTGCCTCTGATAGGGCCCGAAGAGGTGATCATGGAGATCAAGGTGCGCGGGTCGTATCCGAAATGGCTTGCCGACGTTTTGGCTCAGTGCAATGCGTATCCGTGCTCTTTCTCGAAATACGGCGAGGCGTACAAGCGTTGCATGCAGCACTGCTCGAAGCCCGTCGACGGCAAGGGAGAGGCGGTGGCTGTCTGTGCTTGATTTTCTGTTCTCTTCGATGCTTTCGGCGACAGAATCGAGCGTTACGGGGGTTTCGGCGGAGGGGTTTCTTGCCTGCTGCGTTGCCTCTCTCGTGCTGGGCGCCGCCGTTGCGGTCATCTACATGTTCCGCCATACGTATTCTAAGAACTTCGTCGTAACGCTTGCCTTGCTGCCCGTCATCGTTCAGATGGTCATTATGCTGGTGAACGGAAACATCGGCGCAGGAATTGCCGTGATGGGCGTGTTCAACCTGGTGAGATTTCGGTCGATTCCCGGCAGCGCCAAAGATATCGGCAGCGTTTTTCTCGCTATGGCCGTCGGCTTGGCTACGGGAATGGGGTTCGTTCTTCTGGCCGTCCTGTTCGTTGCGATCGTAGCCGTGGCCAACGTTGTTTACGTTCTTTCGCCGTTCGGGCGGGGTAACGCCGAGGAGAAAAGGCTGCGTATCACCGTTCCTGAGGACTTCGAATATGAAAACGCCTTCGATACCGTGCTCGCGCGCTACACGAAGGAGCATGAACTTGTTTCGGTGGAGACGTCGAACATGGGGAGTCTGTATCAGCTCGAGTACAAGGTGAAACTCGAAGAAGGGGCGGGGCAGAAAAGGCTTCTCGACGAGATTCGCTGCCACAACGGCAATCTCAAGGTCTCGCTTGGTCTTTATAGCGAAAGAGAGGTGCTCTAGTGACGATGCATTTCGACGCCGGCCGCAGCGAATACGCCGCGCTGCGCCATCGAGCGGCGCATGCCGCATCCCGTGGGCTCTTCTGCTTGGCCGTCCTTGTGACGTTCTTCCTTTCGGCGGCTGTTCTGCTCGCAGGATGCACCTCCGGAGCCGATTCGACCCCGAGCGAGGATTCCTCCGACGGCTCGGTGGCCGAGCAGGCGACGACGTCGTCTGAGTCCGAAGCCGACGAATCGGGCATGGACTTCTCGTACAGTTCGCGCGATTTGGATGCAAGTTACAATGCTGAAAACGCGACGTATATCCGCCTGTCGGACGATTCCGTCGAAGTACAGGGTCTGGGTGCTACGGCTGTTGACGGCACGGTGAGCGTGAGCGCAGCGGGAACCTATGTTGTATCCGGCAGTATCGCCGACGGGAGAATCGTGGTGGAGGCGGGAGACGAGGACAAAGTGCAGATCGTGCTTTCGAACGCCTCCGTCTGTTCCCAGGACGGACCTGCGATTTCGATCCTTTCGGCGGACAAGTGCTTCGTCACGCTCGAGCAGGATTCGACGAATGCCCTTGTAGACGGGTCTGCCTATACGCTCGAGGAAGGGGCGGACGAACCGAATGCGGCGCTGTACAGCAAGGCCGACCTGACGCTGAACGGGGCAGGGTCGCTTTCCATCGAGGGCAATTGGCGGCATGCGGTATGCTCGAAGGACGACCTCGTTATCACCGGCGGAACCTATGACGTCTCCGCCGTCGAAGACGCATTCCGCGGAAAGGACTGCGTGAAAATAGCCGACGGGTCGTTTACCGTCGAAGCAGGCGGAGACGGCTTCGTTTCGACGAACGAGGAAGACGAAACCCGTGGCTTCGTCAGTATAGACGGCGGCACTTTTGATATCTCCGCGCAAGATGACGGCATTCAGGCGTATACGCATGCAAGGCTCGCGGGCGGCGAGTTCTCGATAGACTCGGGAGATGACGCCGTGCATAGCGACGGGTCGGCGTCCGTTGCGGGCGGCGCGTACGATATCACGGCGGTCGACGACGCCTTCCACGCGGAGACGACGCTCGAGGTGATCGACGGCACGGCGCGCGTCGTTTCGTGCTACGAAGGGCTCGAGGCCCAGTGTGTCTACCTCCGCGGCGGAACCGTGCATGTAACGGCCGACGACGATGCGGTCAACGCCGCTTCGCCTTCAGCCGACGGGTTGTTCTCTGAAGCGGTGGCTTCTTCTTCCGACCCCGCTGGCGAAGGTTCCCTTTCGGCGGCAGACCCTTCCTCTGCGCCTGCTGCCGGCGCTTCCGCCGGGGCGCCTACGGGCGAGGCCGATGTGCGCGGCGCAACTCCCGAGAGCGGTATGGCCGAAGGAGGCGTTGGTATGGGCGATTCGTCCTGTGTGATAGAGATTTCAGGCGGGTATTACGTTCTGACGTCGGGTGGAGACACGCTCGACTCGAACGGGAGTATCGCGATCGCGGGCGGAACAGTTCTGGCTCAGGGCGCGCCCAATACCGACGATTATGTGCTCGACTACGACATCGAGGCAACCATCGACGGCGGAACCCTCATTGCGCTTGGCGGCAGGGAGATGGCGCAGAACCTCACGAGCGGTTCGCAGGCGTTCGGCATGGCAAGCGTTTCTGGCAGCGCCGGAAAGACAGTCGCAATCGTTGACGGAGAAGGCTCGGTTCTCGGCTCGTTCACGGCGGTCTACGACTTCGACACCGTTGTCGCAAGCGTGTCGGGCATGCAGGACGGCGAGACCTACGGTATCGTGGCGATCGATTCGCTCGAGGGCGCCAATGAAGACGGCTACGCGAGCTCGGGTACGCTATCAGGAATCGATGCGATGGAACTGGTAGTTTCGACGAGCGCTCAAAGCGGCTTGGGCGGCCTGGGCGCCGACGGACAGGCCGCAGGGCCTGGTATGGCGGGAGATGTCAGACAGGGTCCGGGAGCGCAGCCCCGATAGAGGCAGTCCTGCATTCCTCCTTTAAAGGTGAAGGCGTCGCCAGGGCGCCTTCACCTTTTTCTATGCCAAGGGCTAGCGGTCGCCTTGTCCGAGGGGACCGTCGGTCTGAGCAACGACCCCTTCAGGTGTGCCCCGGTCTATGACTTCGGCGTCGGCGGCGTTGATGAGGTTGCCCGCAAGACCCGACTCCCCGATGAGCCAAATCCTGTCGCCGGCGGCGAGGCGCGTGTTGCGCGAGGGCTTCATGCGCAGAAGAAGGTTGTGTTCGATCGCGACCACGAGGCTTCCGTATGCCGATTTGAAATCGATATTGGCAATCGTGCGCCCGACGAAGGCCGATTTCGCTTCAATCACGAACGAGAAGCAGGTGATGTCGGGGGAGGAAGGGGAGCTGGCGAGGTAGTCCTCGAGGGATTCGCCGAGCGCCTTGTCCTCGTCGATTACGTTGTCTTTCAGAAGATGCTGCAGGTAGGAATCCACTTCGTCTTCCGTGCCGACAAAGGTGAGCACGTCGCCTTCCCTGACGCAGAGCGGGTCTTCGGCGTCTCCGATTCTGCGCAACAGGTCAGGCTTCGAAAGCCGGGCGAGGGTGTCTCCTGCAATTCGTCGACCGTCTCGTTCGATGGCTATCAGGTCTAGTCCGTGCGCCATGCCGAAAAGGAAGCCCGCCGAATGCTGCGATTCTCCGGGAAGGGTGCTTTGTCCCACGATTTTCAGCATAGATTCGGGGGAGAGGGGTCGCGGCTTTGCCTGGAGCATGCGGCTGGTTTCGGCGCGTGTCACGTAGAGGTGCTTTTCGACCCAATGGACATGCTCCTCGTCGCTGAGGCTCTCGCGGCGCTCGGCGATGATGTTCTCGTTCAGATTCCGGATGAAGCGTGTCTCTATTCTCAGGAAGAAAGAATGGACGGACTTCGATCGCGCTAAAAGCACGCTTGCTAAGACGGCGAAAAGGTAGGGCCATACGGTATGGCCGATGTTCGACGCGTGGACGATGTATACGACGGCGGCGATCGAGACGAGCGTGCTAAAGAGCGCGAGCGCTAAAAGGGGAAGGTGGTTGCGCCTACTCTTAATCCAAAGCACGCTGAATTCGTTCCTACGTCCGCTTCGGACACTGTGGAAGAGATTGGACACAAAGGCGCTGGTAATAAGAATGGATATTCCGGCGATCGCGTATCCTGCGACGAAGTCGGGGGCGACTCGGGCCAGAAGGGGCCCGGCGATGGTGTTGAGCACCTCGACGGATGCAATCGCGGCAAGCACGATCAGGCCCACTTTGACCGCCCAGCGCTTGATATATCCCATCCAGAGTTTGGAGGAGGGGCTGGATTCTTTCGCTTCAGCCTGGGCTCTTCTGTCGATTGAATCGAGGATGGCCTGGGGAAGAACGCGGACGATGGTCCGATATGCGGCATCGGAACTTTTGATGTAGAAAGGCGTTGCGAGCGTGGTGAGCACCGAAACGGCCACGATGACGGGATGGAGGAAGTCCTCGGTGACGCCGAGCGAGGAGCCGAGCGCTGCGATGATGAAGGAGAATTCTCCTACCTGGGCCATGCTCATGGAGCATTTCACGGTGGTTCTCAGCGACTGCTTGGAGACGAACGCTCCGAGCGATACGCAAAGAGGCATGCCCGCCAGGACAAGCAGTGAGACGATGGCGATGATGGCTGCATTGTCGGCGATAGCCTGTGGGGATATAAGCATGCCCACGGAGACGAAAAAGACTGCTCCGAAAAGGTCTTTGATGGGCTTGACGAGCTTTGCTATGCGTTCTGCCTGTATGGTTCCGGCAAGGATGGAGCCCGCAAGAAACGCTCCGAGCGCGGCCGAGAATCCGATGGCGCTTGCCAGTGCGACCATGCATAGACACAGCGCAAGAGATGCTATGAGCAGAATTTCGTCGGTGAGGAAGCTCGCAATGCGCTGAAGCGCTACAGGCACGAAGATGACGGTCAGCACGAACCAGACAATCAGGTAGAGCGCCATGCGTCCGAGTTTTACCGAAACGGCCGCGCCGTCTATGCTCGTTCCTACGGCAAGGGTGGAGAGCACCACCATGAGAAACACGGCTGCGATATCTTGGATGACAAGCACGCCGAAAACGAGCCCTGCGAACCCTTTGTCCTTCAGGTGCAGCTCATCGAACGTTTTCGCGATGATCGTCGTCGACGAGATGGCAATCATGCCGCCGAGAAACAAACTTGTAAGAAGCGGCCAGCCGAGCAGAGTACCGCATGTGAATCCCGCGACCATCATGAGCCCCATCTCGATGAGCGCCGTCAGAATGGCGGGGCGGCCCGCGGTGGCGAGCCTTGTGATGCTGAATTCCAGTCCCAGGCCGAACATGAGGAAGATGACGCCTATCTCCGACCAGACGGAGATGCTTTCGGTGTCAGAGACGTCGGGAAACCATGAGATGGCGGGGCTCACCAGGAAGCCCGCCAGCACGTAGCCGAGCACGAGGGGCTGTTTGAGCCGTCTGCATACGATGGTGGCAATGGCGGCCACAGCGAGGATGAGGGCGAGGTCTATGGCAAGCGGGGGAAGATTCTGCACGGGCTTCTCCTTGATAGCGTATCCGCTCGATTGTAGCAGCGGTGAATTGAATTTCAAAACGCAATAGTGTTGCATTAAGTCATGCAGGCGCAGC
>OLRQ01000669.1_pt1 | contig 33395 bp, 28 predicted proteins | sample 1671971 | NCBI WGS metagenome assembly OLRQ01 (sample SAMEA3136631, study PRJEB25190) | human gut metagenome | biome: human gut; feature: human-associated habitat; material: faeces | place: Austria | collected 2013
AGGACGGCAACCGCCAGGACGCCGCGCTGCTGGGGCCCGACGAGGTGCACCGCGTGAACCTGCTCACCGTGATCGCGTCGGAGAGCTACGAGACGTTCGTGAGGGATTTGCAGACCGACATAAGCAGGAGCCTGCGCGAGCGCCCGAGGAAGGTGGAGATGAACCTGTTCAGCGGGCGCGACGTCGTGCTCGACGGCGAGACGGTCTCCTTCACCGAGGAGGAGTCGAAGCGCATCTACAAGGCTCTTTACAAGTGCGACCTCATCGATGACGACGATAGGCCGACCGCCGAGTTCCGCAAGGCCGTCGAGGACGGCACCTTCGTGGAGTACTTCGTCGTGAAGCTGCCCGAGAGCATCGCCGACACCGCACACGCCAAGGCGGTCGAGGCGCTGGTGAGGAGCGTCTACGACGCGCACGCGCTCGACGGCATGATCGGGCGCGCTCAGGAGAAGATCTCCGAGAACACGTTGACCGACAACTTCGCAAAGCGCGAGTTCAAGGAGCTGTGGGCGCGCATCAACCGCAAGCACGCCTACACGGTGAGCTTCTCGGACGACGAGCTGAGGCGCAAGTCGATAGAGCGCATCAACAGCGATTTGCGCGTGAGCAGGCTGCAGTACACCTTGACGGTCGGCGGGCAGAAGTCACAGGCCACGCGCGACGAGGTGCAGGGCGGCTCGTCGTTCGGCAACGTACAGACTGAGACTCGCGATGTCGACGCTGGCACTGCGTCCGTGGGCGTGACCTACGACCTCGTGGGCGAGGTGGCGCAGGCCGCCGCCATCACGCGCAGGAGCGCCGCGACGATTCTCGCCGGCATCGACGCCAACGTGTTCGGGCTCTACCGCGTGAACCCAGAGGAGTTCATCAAGAAGGCCGCTGCGCTCATCGTGTCGGAGAAGGCGACGATGATTGTGGAGCACATCAGCTACCACGAGATAGACGACGCCTACGACGAGGCAATCTTCACCGAGCGTATGCCCGACAACGCGAGCAAGGCGTACGAGGCGAAGAAGAACATCCAGCGCTTCGTGTTCCCCGACTCCGACGGCGAGCGCAGGTTCGCCGAGGACATGGACGCCGCCGCCGAGGTAGCGGTCTACGCCAAGCTGCCTCGAGCGTTCCAGATTCCCACGCCGGTGGGCAACTACGCCCCCGATTGGGCGATTGCCTTCAAGGAAGGCAGCGTGCGCCATGTGTTCTTCGTCGCCGAGACCAAGGGCACCATGGACACGCTGGAGCTCTCCGGCGTGGAAAACGCCAAGATCGCCTGCGCGAAGAAGCTCTTCAACGAGATGAGCACCAGCGACGTGCGCTACCACAACGTGGCAACGTACGAGGACCTGCTCGAGGTGATGGGCAGGATGAGCTAGGCCACGCTTATGAGCCATAAGAAAAACCAGGAAAAGGCAGAGCTTTCGATTTATCAGCAGGCGCTGAAGGTCGCGAGGGCAAAAGGCGGAGAAGCGAGAAGGAACGTCGCCCGACTGTCGGGCGACGCCCGCCCATTTGATAGGCCCGATATTCTCATCACCGCCGAAGACGGGAGAAGAATAGTCGGTTTAGAGCACTTCCGTGTTGACCACCATATCGGGAGAGGCAAGAAGGTTGAATCTAAGTCCGCGAGGTTCTCTTCGGATGCGGAGTGGTTTCGAAAGCAACACGAGGATGCGGCTCGCAGGGACGCTCTGGCAGAAGAGGCTTACCGAGGGTTCGGCGATTTGATCAGCCGGGCGATACGGGAGCAATCGAACGCCTGCGTTGACGACATCAGGACTTCGCTCGACGCGGGACTGTTCGGCAAAGACGGTCGCGGGCATGCGTTCAAGCTCGATGCGTATCGCGAGAACATAACGCAGATCGACGCCAATGCCGATATCCGCCTTGGATTCCTGATCGAAATCCATACGGATTTGCGCCAATGGTTCCTCAATAACGGCTTTCATGAAAGAAAGATTGCTCCCGGGGAGTTTCCGGTTAGCCTCGAAGTCTACGACATTCTCAAGAGAGCATCCGCGCATGTCGATTGGATTGTGCTTGCGTTTTGCCCGCTTTACGGCGATGAGGTGAGAGACGCCGCGATTATCAGATGTTGCAACGGCATGTTCGAAACGAGCGCCGCTCGACAAGGCATAATCCAGACACCATATTTAGGTCTTGGAAAAGAAACGCCTTTCGGCAAGCAGGATAGGCAAGGAGAGGTTGAGTTCGGTGTCGGAAACGACAGCGTTGATTATCTGGTCGAAAACACGTCCGAGCCGATGGACCCCCTCGAGTTGTTCAACAACGCGATTAGCGGAGCCGCCGAAGCACTCAATCTGGCGCGGAAGGCAAAACCCTTTGCTGCGACGACGTCAGTTCAGCTTACCTACGATTCAGTGAAGGACATCTTGAAACATAAAAGGAATCGGGTTGAGCCAAGCGATGTCCTCGATGCTGTCCTTAAAATGGATCCATCCGAGAGGAACCTTCGCAATGAGCAATGGGGGAAGCGCTGGAGTATCGGTAACGCGTAGGTCGCTTTGACTCTAGGGCAAAATATTGGTTAATCGTAATCCGACAGGAGTCTCGATGAAATACAATCTCGACAAGCTGAAGAAAGTCGATCTGCGCGATGTATGGCCGCACGAGGCGCTTGACTTCACCAAGTGGCTCTCCGAGGAGCCCAATTTAGCCATATTGAGCTCGGCAGTCGGCATCGAGCTTGAGCTTATAGAGACCGAGTCATCGGTGGGCTCGTTCAACGTTGACATCTATGCGCAGGAAGCCGGCACCGGGCGCAAGGTGATCATCGAGAACCAGCTCGAGGACACCAACCACGACCACCTGGGCAAGGTGATCACTTACGCCGCCGGCAAGGGCGCCGAGGTCGTCATATGGGTGGTGGCACGCGCGCGCGACGAGCACCGTCAGGCCATCGAGTGGCTCAACCAGCACACCGACAGCGATTTCGGGTTCTTCCTGGTGGAGATCGAGCTGTGGTCCATCGGCGATTCCTTGCCCGCCCCGCGCTTCTCCGTGGTCGAGCAGCCCAACGAGTGGACGAAGACTATCAAGCTCAGCGAGGGCCTCTCCGAGACCGAGCGCGTGAAGCTCTCGTACTGGACCAAGTACCGCGAGGTGGCCCAGGTGACTCCCGAGTTTTTGAAGGTTTTCAACCCACAGAAGCCCTCGAAAAACCACTGGACCACTTTGCGCTGCGACACGTCCGCCTATCACATCGGCCTACTTATAGACACGCAGCGCGGCCGCACTGGCATCGAGTTCTACGTGCCCGACGACAAGGAAATCGGCCACAAGGCCATCGACAACGCCGTCCTGTTCGAGGAGCGCCTCGGCCTTTCCGCCACACCCTTCGACGCCAAGAAGGCATCGGGACTTCGCTTCTATAAAGACGGCTGTAAGATCAAGAACAACGAGGCCGCCTGGCCGAAATTCATATCCGAGCAGCTCGAGTGGGCTCTCGCCATGAAGAAGCTAATCGCCGAACTGGGGCTTTAGGCGTCAACCGCGTCCCATTCCGAAGATGCTTGCGGTGTTGGATTCTGCATCCATTACGGCTGTCACTGGCCCTTCCAAAGGCGCGGCCTGCTCCAACGGTTCAGACACCGAATCGTCAACCCCCTCACCGAGCGCCAGGAAGAGCCTCATCACGTGCTCAATTCTCTGTTGCAGGGACTCGCTCAGCTCGCCGTAGGAGGCCGCCAGCCGTACTTCTTTGGCCAATTCCGCCATCGAGTCCTTCAGCGCCTTCTGAACGCTCACAGAGGGCTTCACCTCAACCTGGGTATCGGTGAGCTTGGCGATGATGTAGTCCTGCCTGAGCATGCCGCTCCATGCGGCCATCTCGCATATGAGCTTGTGCTCCTCGGGCGTGCAGCGAAACGCCATCGTCTTGCTGCGCTTGCGGGCGCTGTTCTCGCACGGCATCCTTCTTACCCCCTCGCCCCGTCGAGCGCGGCGGCCATCTCGTCCTGCTTCGTGGGGAACAGGTGCGCGTAGCGGTAGGTGATGTCCACCGCCTCGTGGCCCATGCGCTCGGCGATGGCCAGCGCGGAGAAGCCCATCTCGATCAGCAGGCTCACGTGGCTGTGGCGTATGTCGTGTATGCGGATGCGCTTCACGCCCGACGCCTTGCACCCGCGCTCCATCTCGTGGGCCAGGAAGTGCTTGGTCACGGCGAACAGGCGCTCGTCGGGGGCGACGTCGTCGCGCATCTCGATGAAATCCGCCATCTCGTCGCGAAGGAAGGCGGGCATGACGATCGTGCGCACGGACTTGGGCGTCTTGGGGTCGGTCACAGTATCCACGCCGTGGAGGCTCTGGTACGACTTGTTGATGCGCAGCCGCGAGCTATCCAGCATGAAGTCGGACGGCGTGAGCGCCAGAAGCTCGCCGCAGCGTATGCCCGTCCAGTACAGCAGCTCGAAGGCGTGGAACGACAGCGGCTTGTCCATGACTGCCTCGCTGAACCTCAGGTACTCGTCCTTGGTCCAGAACTGCATCTCGCCGCCCTTCTTCGAGCCTATCTTGTCGACCCTGCGCACCGGGTTGTCGGTGAGGCCGTAGTAGCGCTCGGCGTGGTTGAAGATGGCGTTGAGCTGGTTGTTCACCGTGCGCAGGTACGTCGGCGCCCAGGGCTTCCCGTCGGCGTCCCGGTGCTCGGTGAGCTCGTTTTGCCACCTGATGACGTCGATCGGCCTCACGTCGCACATGCGCATGTCCCCGAAGAACGGCACGAGCTTGTCGTTGATGATGTACTCCTTGGTGATCCACGTGTGCTCGCGTATGCGCGGCTTCACCTCTGAGGCGTACACCTCGACGAACTCGGAGAACGTCATGTCCATGGCCCCGCCGTTAAGGCTCTTGAACTGGCTCTCCCACACTGCGGCCTCCACCTCGGAGGAGAAGCCGCGCTTCGTCTTGTGGCGCTTCGAGCCGCGGGCGTCGCGGTAGTAGCACTGCACGTAGAACGTGCCGTTGTTGTCGTCCTTGTACACGGGCATGTCAGTCCACCTCCGGGAAGTACAGGGCGTCGAAGACGTCGCTCCGGACGCGCCCGCGGATCACCACGCGCCCGCGCGCCTCCTGCTCGGCGTTTATCCTCCTGATCACCTCGTAGGCGCTGCCTTTCTTGATCCTCAGCAGCTCCGCGACCTCGTCGGCGTCCAGCATGTGCGGCCTCGGCGTCTTCGCCACCTTCTCGTCCATGGCTCCTCCTATCAATGGCGTACGAATACGTACGGTTTACAGATTCAGAGTAAACGTACATATCTGTACTGTCAATAGAATTGCGTACATTTGCGTACGCTGATAAGATGTTCTGGTACGTATTTCCAGGAGGAGGGCGCATGTCCGTAGGCGAGAACATAAGGCGTTACCGCAAGTCGCGCGGCATGACGCAGGCGCAGCTGGCCGAGGCCGTCGGCCTGACCGAGGGGGCCGTGCGCCATTACGAGAGCGGCATCCGCGCCGTCAAGCCCGAGCTGCTCGAGTCCATCTCCGCCGCGCTCGGCGTTTCCGTCAACGCCCTCAAGGATTACGGCGTCGAGACCGCGGGCGACCTCATGTCGCTTCTCGTGCGGCTCGAGGATTCCTTCGGCATCGTGCCCGCAGCCGACGGATCGGGCCTCTCCCTGAACCTCAAGGCGCCGCACGCGCCCAAAGCCGCGATGGCGATCGAGCTGTGGGCTGAGAAGCGCGCGCAGCTCGAAAACGGCAAGATCGACGCCGACGAATACGAGGACTGGAAAGCCTCGCTGTAGCGGCTCTCCGCATTTCGCGATCAACGCAACCGAATCAGGACGGTGGACCAGGCGGCGAGCGCCGCTCGGGCCTGCGTAAGCTGAGTTTTTACTCCCCATTGCATGCCAAGGCATTTCCGGCGCACCTGGGGAGTAAATGACGCGGTGGCTTACACGGCGGCACGCGGCAGTACGCCGCGGCATTTCCCCTGGTTACTCCCGTTTTCATTGAGGCGGCGAGATTCTTTACTCCCCATTAACCACCTGGGAAAACGCTGTGAGAAGACCGCCGAAAAGCCTATTGAGTTCGATTTGAGTTTCACAGGCCCCGAAACGGCCCCGTTTGGCTCTCGGAGACAAAAATCGCGCGTCTACTCACTTGGGATGAATCCTTACTCCCGTTCCTCCGAATGCCGCACCGTGCCTTGCCGTCTTGAAACACGGGGGAGTAAATTGCGAAATCGCAGGTGAAAGGGAGTAAAACGACAAAGAAAAAGCCTCCGTCCCAACGCGGGAACGGAGGCTCGGTTATCGTATTTACTCACCAACATCGCTGGCGGCTTTGCCATGACTCTCGTACGAAACGAAACTCAGCGGCACAGTGCGGCACTCAAAAATGCAGGTCAGAACCCTATCAGCCTACTCCCACTCGATCGTCGCCGGCGGCTTGCTCGTGATGTCGTAGCACACGCGGTTGGCGCCGGGCACCTCGGCTACGATGCGGCCGCTCACCTTCGCCAGCACGTCGTAGGGCAGTTTCGCCCAGTCGGCGGTCATGGCGTCGCTGCTTTCCACCGCGCGCAGGATCACGGGGCGCGCGTAGGTGCGTTCGTCGCCCATCACGCCCACGCTCTTGATGTCGGGCAGCACGGCGAAGTACTGCCAGCAGGCATGCTCGCTGTTGCGTTCGCCGGTCTCTTCGAACAGCTTCTGGTTGTACGCATCCAGCTCTTCGCGCACGATCGCGTCGGCGTTCTTCAGAATCTCAAGCTTCTCGGCATCCACCGCGCCGATGATGCGGATGGCAAGGCCGGGGCCGGGGAAGGGCTGGCGGTGCACAATATGGTCGGGCAGGCCCAGCGCCGTGCCCAGCGCGCGCACCTCGTCCTTGAAGAAGTGGTCGAGCGGTTCGATCAGATCGAAATGCACGCCTTCGGGGAACGGGATCAGGTTGTGGTGGCTTTTGATGGTGGAAGCCTTGCCGCCCGTCTTGCGCGCGCCGCTTTCGATGATGTCGGGGTAAATCGTGCCCTGCGCCAAAAACTTCACCGGACGGCCGTCCTGCTCAAGCTCCTTCGCCACGGCGAAGAACTCGTTCCAGAACTGCGTACCGATAATCTTGCGCTTGGCCTCGGGGTCGCACACGCCCTCGAGCAGCTTCAGGTAGCGTTCCTCGGCATGCACGTGCACGAAGTCCACGTCGAACTGCTTGGTGAACACCTCTTCCACTTCTTCGGGCTCGTTTTTGCGCAAAAGCCCATGGTTCACGAACACGCAGGTCAGCTGCTTGCCGATGGCACGTGCGCACAGTGCGGCCACCACAGACGAATCCACGCCGCCGGAAAGGCCCAAGATCACGCGGTCGCTGCCCACCTGCTCGCGGATTGCCGCCACGGAGTCCTCGATGATTGAGTCCATGGTCCAGGTGGCCTCAAGGCCGCAGATGTTGAACAGGAAGTTGCTCAACATCTGGTTGCCGTATTCGCTGTGGCGCACCTCAGGATGGAACTGCGTGGCGAACAGTTTGCGATCGGCGCATTCCATGGAGGCCACGGGGCACACGTCGGTAGCCGCAGTGATGACGAAACCTTCGGGCACGCGGTTCACCGCATCGCGGTGGCTCATCCATACGGTCTGCTCGGCGGGAGTGTTGCCATACAGGGCGCTTTCACCCTGGCGCACGATCACGGCCGGGCCGTATTCGCCCTTTTCGGTATGGCCTACCGAACCGCCCAGCGTAACGGCCATGATCTGCTGGCCGTAGCAAAAGCCCAGCACGGGAATGCCAAGCTCAAGCACGCCCGGGTCGATCTTCGGGGCGTCTTCGGCGTACACGCTGGCAGGGCCGCCGGACAAGATGATTGCGGAAGGGTTCATGGCGGAAAGTTCGTCGGCCGTCACGTCGCAGGGGACGATAGCCGAAAACACGCCCAGGTCTCGGACGCGGCGGGCAATGAGCTGTCCGTACTGTGCGCCGAAATCTAAAACGACAACCTTTTGCTCAGGAAACGTAGCTTCGTTCATGTATTTGTTCCTTTTGTCGTGAGCTGGAAATATAGGGGCAAGCATAGCGCATATGCTAAAATGCCGCGTATAGAAAAGCGCGAAAACACACCTCTGGCAAACCTTGCGTTTCATTCTTAACAAGAGGTTTACATGGCGTCTTCGCAGGCCGTTTGACGCGTGTGCCATTCGTGCTTTCCGCTTCCGCGCGTCTGCGCCTTGCTTGTGAAAGCGTCGTTTTTCGGCCGTTTTCCTTGGTGCAGTCGGAGTGGGTGCGGCACAATCATGGCGGCGTAAGGCCGCTTTCGTATGTCTGCGCCGGTTTTGCAGGCTGTCAAACCGCGATCACGAAGGAAGAAACGCATGGTTCTATTTGAAGCGCTGAAAGCGTTTTTGTTCGGTGTCGTCGAGGGCATCACCGAATGGCTGCCCATCTCCTCGACGGGTCACATGATGCTTCTGGACGAATTCGTCAAGCTCGAGGTGTCGGAGGCGTTCTACAGCACGTTTTTGGTCGTTATTCAGCTCGGCGCCATCCTCGCCGTCATCCTGCTATTCTTCCACAAGCTCAACCCGTTTTCTCCTCGCAAGAACGCGGAGCAGAAGCGCACTACGTGGAACATCTGGGCGAAGGTCGTCGTCGGCTCCATTCCCGCTGCTATCGTGGGCCTGCTGCTTGATGACTGGATCGAAGAGCACATTATGACCAACGAAGACATCGCGGCCATTGTGGTGTCTGTCGCCCTGATTGTCTACGGCGTCATCTTCATTGCGATCGAGTTGCGTAATCGCCGCCTTATCGCAGAAGCCAACCAGCCTCGCGGCAAGCACGCACGCACCGACGGCGAAAACCCCGCGCCGGCGCGCATGGTGTCGGTCGATCCGGATGCGGAGGCGGAATATGACGCCTCGAGCGTCATCGCCAAGGTTAACACCTTCGATGAGCTCTCCTACGGCAAGGCCTTCATCATCGGTATCTTCCAGAGCCTGGCGATCATTCCCGGCACGTCCCGTTCGGGCTCTATCATCATCGGTTCTATGCTTGTGGGTACGTCGCGTACCATCGCTACTGAGTTCGCCTTCTTCCTGGCCATCCCCATCATGCTCGGCTGGAGCGTCCTGAAGTTCATCAAGCATGGCTTCGCCTATACTGGCATGGAGTGGATGATCTTCGGCATCGGCTTGGTCACGGCATTCGTGGTTTCGGTGCTGGCCATCAAGTTCCTGGTGGGCTACGTGAAGAAGCACGACTTCACCGTGTTCGGCGTGTATCGCATCATCCTCGGTCTGGTGGTTCTGGGCTACTTCCTGCTGATCGCTGTATAGCGATCGCGCAGTAAGATGTGTTCGGGCGTGGCTTTCGAGCCGCGCCCCTTTTGTCTGCCGACGTGCGGGCGCCCCGGGGCGCATCGGAGCCGCCGCGGCGCGGGTGTCGAAATCTCAGCATGCAACAGGAGAGTATTCATGGGTATCGTCGATATAGATTCTCTGAACGAAGCGCAACGAGAAGCGGTGCTATGCACCGAGGGTCCGCTGCTTGTTCTGGCGGGCGCCGGCTCGGGCAAGACGCGCGTGCTCACGTACCGTATTGCGCATATGTTGGGAGATTTGGGCGTGCAGCCGTGGCAGATTCTTGCCATCACGTTCACCAACAAGGCCGCGGCCGAGATGCGCGAGCGTCTGGGCAAGCTTGTAGGCCCTGCGGCGCGCGGCATGTGGGTCTCAACTTTCCACAGCATGTGCGTGCGTATGCTGCGCACCGATTGTGAGAAGCTGGGCTTCGACAAGGGTTTCACCATCTACGATGACGACGATAGCAAGCGCCTGGTCAAAGACATCATGGCCGAGTTCGACATCGATCCCAAGCGCTGGCCGATCAACGCCATCCGCAATCGCATATCCACCGCGAAAAACGAACTGATCGTTCCGGGCGTGTTCGAGCAGGAGGCGCACGACCCTTCGGCGAAGGTTGCCGCCCGTGTGTACAAGCGCCTGCAGGAGCGCCTGAAGGCAGCTAACGCGTTCGACTTCGACGATTTGTTGCTGTATACGTATCTGCTGCTCAAAGACCACCCCGATGTGCTCGAGGCGTATCAGGACCGTTTCCGCTACCTCATGGTGGACGAGTATCAGGACACCAACCACGCGCAGTACGCCATTACCAAGCTGCTTGCGGCCAAGCATAAGAACATCATGGTGGTGGGCGACGACGACCAGTCCATTTACTCGTGGCGCGGCGCCGATATCCGCAACATCCTGGAGTTCGAATCCGACTATCCCAGCGCTCATACGGTGAAGCTCGAGCAGAACTATCGCAGCTCGGGTAACATTCTTGCCGCCGCGAACGCCGTGGTGTCCAACAACATGCACCGAAAGAAAAAGAAGCTGTTCACGGCGGCGGGCGAGGGTGACAAGATTAACGTTTACATGGCTTCCGACGAACGCGATGAAGGCCGTTGGATTGCCGCGGAAATCGAGCATCAGCGAAGCGAGGGCATTCCTTACGACGAAATCGCCGTCTTCTACCGCACCAACGCGCAGAGCCGTTCCATCGAAGACATGCTGCTGCGCGCGGGCGTGCCGTACCGCATCGTCGGTGGCACGCGATTCTTCGACCGTGCCGAAATCCGCGACGTCATGGCGTATCTGACGTTGCTGGTGAATCCGGCAGACGACATCGCTGCCAAGCGCGTGATCAACGTCCCGCGCCGAGGCATCGGTCGCACCACCGTCGAATACATCGATTCAGCGGCTCGTATGACCAATATGCCCTTCATGCTGGCGGCCGAGCTGTGCCTGGCCGACGAGCATCTGCAGATGCGCGCCCGCAACGCGCTTGGAGGCTTCCTCTCCCTGATTGAGGAAGCGCGCAGCTACGGCGGCGATTTGCGCAAGGTGATCGAGGCGGTCATAGACAAGAGCGGCATGATTGCGGCCTATGAAAACGAAGGCACCGACGAAGCACGCGGACGCATCGAGAACATCAAAGAATTCCTGTCCGTCGTTGACGAATACGTCCAGACGCATCAGGTGGAAGACGAGCCGGAGATCGCCCGCGACGACGCCCTTGCCGCCGTGCGCCAGCTTTCGCCTGATTCCCTGGCCGACTTTATCGAGTGGGTCCGCCTGCGTACCGACCTTGATGCGGCCTCTGCCGAAGACGACCAGGCCGTCACGCTCATGACGGTCCACTCTTCTAAAGGCCTCGAGTTCGATTGCGTGTTCGTGGCGGGCATGGAAGAGACGTTGTTCCCGCATTCGAATTCCTCGCATGACGAATCCGGCTTGGAAGAAGAGCGCCGCCTGGCCTACGTCGCCATCACGCGCGCTCGCAAGAAACTCTACCTGACGTGCGCCTATGCTCGTCAGATTTTCGGCGAGACCGCGGCGAATCCCATGTCGCGTTTCGTGTCGGAGATTCCTGCCGAGCTGCGCAAGACCATCGGCCTGGGAAGTTCGGGCTTCTCGGGTACGGGATGGGAGAAGCGCGGAAGCCGTCGCGGCATTTCTGGCAGCGGTACCGAGGCCGGTGGCGGCCGCGTGTTCGGCCAGTCCAGCGCGGGCGGCAGCAGGCCTCGTTCTGCAGGACGTTCGGGCGCATCGTCGGGCGGTTCTTCGTTCGCGGATTTCATGGGGTCGAATGCATCGCGCACGTCGTCGCGCGGGTCCGAGGGTCGTGCGCTTGGCAAGGCGACCCACGGTTCGGGCGAACGTGTGCTCGGTCGAGCCAATCCCAATGCCGGTAAGAAAGCTGCAGCAAAGATGACCTTTGCCGTGGGGGACGTGGTTGACCATAAGACGTTCGGTCGCGGCCGCGTGACCAAAGTCGACGGCGATCTGCTGTACATCAAGTTCGCCAAAAACGGCATGACGAAAAAGCTGCTCAAGGATTATGCGCCCATTGTGCGCATAGATTCGTAAGAGGCTTGCGTTGAAAAGCGGGCGCTCCGGAATAAAGACGGGGCGCCCGCTGTTGTGTGGTGCTGCGTCGGGGGTTTCGGCGTGCGGGCCGTTATGGCGCTAATGCGCGCAGCCTTGGCAGAACGCGCATGCGGAAGGCGCGGCCGCAAGTCCGCCAAGCGCGCTTTCGCGCAGCTCGAAGGGAAGCGAGCGCCCTACTTTGTACATGGCATCGACGGTCTGGTCGAAATCCACTAAGTTGTCTATGCCTGCCAAGGCGATCTGGGCGGATACGAGCGCATTGGCCACACCGGTGGCGTTGCGCTTCTGACAGGGCGCCTCCACCAATCCGGCAATGGGGTCGCACACCAGGCCCAGAAGGCCGGCAATGGCGTTCGAGGCTGCGGCGAAGCACTGGCGCGGCGTACCGCCGAACAGTTCGCACGCGGCCGAAGCGGCCATGGCGCTTGCTGCGCCCACCTCCGCCTGACAGCCGCCTTCGGCGCCGGAGACGGTGGCGTTGCGCGTGATGAGATATCCGATGCCCGCAGCATTCGCCAGCGCGTCCACGATTTGCTCGTCGGAGAACTCGTGGACATCCTGGCAGGCAAGAAGCATGGCCGGTAAAACGCCCGACGACCCTGCGGTGGGCGCGGCCACGATACGGCCCATGGAGGCGTTGGTTTCAAGGACGGCCATAGCGTAGGTGGTCGCACGGGCGAGCAGCGTGCCGCACGGGCCGGATTCCTCGATCGCGGAAAGCGCCGCCGCCTCTCCGCCAATCAGGCCGCCCATGGAGCGGACGGGGTCGCAAAGCGGTCCGGTTGCGGATTCCCGCATGGTTTCAAGGGCTTTGGCCAGGTAATTGCGCGTGTCGTCGACGGCGATGCCGTTGCTCGCCAGCATGCAGCGTTCGCGGCGGCAAGTGGCCTCGCTGATCGCGACTCCCTCTTTCTCGCAGTAGGCCAGCATGGCCGCAGCGTTCGGAAAGTCCAGCTTTTCGAACAGGTCGGCCGCTTCCTTGGGGGAAAGATCCGCGCCGAACCCTTTTGGTCTTGCGCTCGCCTGCGTCGTCTGCGGGGGTACGGCGTCGGTGGCGCGGTCGCTTTTGACGATGCGTACGTCGTAGATGTCGGGATGCTTGGCAATCGCGCGGGCGATGGACTCGTCCACTTCGTCGTCGGTCTCCATGATGGTGAAGGCGATATCGCCCTTGCGCTCTCGGAAAAGGCTCGTGGTGGCAATGTTGACGTCGAAGACGTTCAAGCATGTTGCAATGTGGGCGAGCACGCCTTTCGCGTCGCGCTGCTTGACGACGATGCTGTGGTATTCGCCGCTTAAGCGCACGTCGATGCCGTTGATGCGGCTGATGACCGCCGCGCCGCCGCCGATGCTCTCGCCGCGCATGCTGGTGATCGATCCGGTTTCGTCGGTCACTTCGATATCCACCGTGTTGGGGTGCTCGCACGGCTCGTTGGGAGCGGGCACGAAGGAGAACTCGAGCCCGGCTTTTTTCGCCAGGTCGAAGGAATCGCGAATGCGTAGATCGTCGGTGGCCATGCCAAGCAGGCCGGCCACAAGGGCCTTGTCGGTGCCGTGCCCTCGGTAGGTGTGCGCGAAACTGCCGTAGAGCGTGAAGGTTGCCTTACGTGGTTCGCCTGCCAAAAGGCGGCGGCACATGAGCGCGATGCGCAGCGCGCCTGCGGTGTGGCTGCTTGACGGGCCGATCATGATGGGGCCGATGATGTCGCGAATGCCGAGAACTTTCATCGCACGTCCTTCCGAGCGAGACGGGTTTTTGCATGCTTCGCGCACGGTTCGATCCGGGCGCGTCGCTGCCATGGTACACTGTCTGGTTGTAATTACGAGCGCAAATGCAAAGGAATCAAGGAGGAATCGCCCATGACAGCGCCCATCCTGGTGTTCGGTCATAAAAACCCCGATAACGATGCCATTTCGGCGGCGGTCGGCTACGCCTATCTGAAAAACGAGCTCGCCCGCGCCAATGGCGAAGACGCCGTATACGAGGCGTACCGCCTGGGCGGCTTCCCGCCGGAGACGGCTAAGGCTCTCGAAGAGCATGGCATCGAGGCTCCCCGTCTGATCGAGTCTGTCGGCGAAGGCGATAAGGTCATTCTGGTCGACCACAACGAGGCGTTGCAGTCCGCTGACGGCATCGAGAATGCTGAAATCGTCGAAATCGTCGACCATCATCGCCTGGGCGGCCTTGTGACCGCGCAGCCGCTTCGCGTCAACGTCATGCCCGTCGGTTCCAGCGCTGCTGTGGTCGCGCGCGAATTCGAGATTCAGGGCGTGGAGCTGCCGAAGAGCATCGCCGCTCTGCTTCTGGGCGCCATGCTGACCGACACCGTCATCATGAAATCTCCCACCACCACCGATTTCGACCGCGCGATTATCGCGAAGACGGCCGAATACGTGGGCGTCGATCCGGTCGAATACGGCATGGAAATCTTCAAATGCCGCTCCAATCCGGCGGAGCTGCCCATCCACAAGATGGTCAACGCCGATGCCAAGGAGTTCGAGCTCTCCAACGGCAACAAGGTCTACATCGGCCAGTTCGAAACCGTCGATTTGCAGGCTGTGCTCAATCGCGAAGACGAAATCCGCGCAGCGATCAAAGAGCTTGTTGCCGAGAAGGGCTACCAGTTCGTGCTCTTCTTCGCCACGGATATTCTCGCTGAGGGCAGCCAGTTCATCGTCGAGGGCGATACCGATTTCGTGAACAGGGCTTTCGGCATCGATGCCACGGGCAAAAGTGTTTGGATGCCGGGTGTGCTTTCCCGCAAGAAGCAGGTTGCTGCTCCTATTTTGGCTCTCTAAACGGCCGTCCTGCGCTCGCGTAGGCTTTCCGGCGATGCACGTAGCTCGAGAGAGGCTGCGCGCGTATTGCTGAAAACTCGAAGACCCCGATCGTCGAGTCGCTCCGTTTCCTGGATATCCAGAAACGGGGCGCTCGCGTCGGGGTTTTCTTCGTCCTGGTTCTTTTGCGTCGTGTTGCGCGCCGAAGCTGCCGCCGCGCTCGGGTCGAAAAGGACGTTCAGACGCGGCTGCTGCACCGCCGCCTGCTCGGTGGAATTTCTACGCTGCTTTGCGAAAAGTCCGCTCGTTGTCGTTTGCCATAGTATGCTACAGGCCAATTGAAACGGTTGTTGCTCGAGTTTGCTTCGAGGGAAGAGAGGCTTCGGCGAGCGAGGGAGAGGGATTCGCAATGCATAAGATTGGTTTTCTCGGTTGCGGAAACATGGCGCGTGCCATTATCGGGGGCATTCTCGCAAAGGGCATCGTCGCTCCGGGCGAGATTATCGCGTCGGCTCGCACACAGGCCACCATCGACGCTGCACATGAACGCTTCGGCATCGATGTGACGCTCGATAACGCCGAAGCCTGCAAGGCGTCCGTCGTCTTTCTGGCAGTAAAGCCGCAGATGTATGAATCCGTGATTGCGGAGGCGGCTCCTCATTTCTCCTCGGAGACCGTGCTTGTTTCCATCGCCCCTGGCAAGACCCTCGCTTGGCTCTCTGACGCTTCCGGCCTTGCGAAGGTCGTGCGCCTGATGCCCAACACGCCCGCCGCGGTGGGAGAGGGCATGACCTCGGTCGTTATCGGAGAGGGCTGCACCGCCGAAGACGCCGATCTCGTGCTTGAGATCGTCGATTCCTTCGGAAAGAGCGAGCGCATCCCCGAGCACTTGATGGATGCCGCAAGTGCGGCCGCGGGTTGCTCTCCCGCGTATGTGTATATGATGATCGAGGCTATGGCCGACGCAGCCGTTCTCGAGGGCATGCCGCGCGCGCAGGCGTATCGCTTCGCGGCGCAAGCCGTGGTAGGCGCCGGCAAGATGGTGCTTGAGAGCGGCCAGCATCCGGGCGCACTGAAAGACGCCGTCTGTTCTCCCGGCGGCACCACGATCGAAGGCGTGCGCACGCTTGAGGCGTGCGGGTTCCGCTCGTCTGTCACCGAAGCCCTTATCGCGACGGTGGACAAGGCGCGAAGCCTCTAGGCCGAAAAGGCGAAACCACCATGGTGTCGAAACGTGCCAAAAACGATAGCATTGACGATTCCCGAGAGGCGGCGCGCCAGCGGCTTGAACGCCGTCGTGCTCGTTCCGACGCGTCTTCGGGCAACGGGGATGGCGCGCGAAAAGCGGGATCGTCCCGGTCTTCGGCGCGCAACGTCCGCCCAAGCGCGGCTTCTTCCAATGCGCGGGTGATTCATATTCCCCGTCCGTTGGTCATAGCTGCAGGCGTTCTTTTTCTTGTGGCGTTGTTCGCGGGAGTCAATGCGATAGAGCATTCGTGCGCTCGTGAGAACGCGTCCGATCCCATCGAGGCAGATGCTGGCCAGCCTACGCACAACGAAGAGCCCGCTCCCGAGCCCGAGCGGGCTGACCTTTCGCTTCTTCCTGCCGATTTGCCGCAGGAAGACGTTGATTCTCTTACCGCTCAGGCATCCGATTCCCGCATTGTTTTCATTGTGAACAAGAGGCAGCAATACGTGGATGCCTTCGGTGAAGAGCGTGCGACGAAACTACTGCAACTTGCGGCTCAAGAACCCGATGCGGTGGATTTCGTGGCGTCGCTTCTCGATTCGTATCCTGCATCTTCTGGAAAACCGTACGAGGAGCAGGTTTCCAAGGGCAGCATTCCGCTGCTTTTCCAGTGGGATGAGCGCTGGGGGTATGTCGAATACTGCGCAGGGCCGTTCGGGAGCACGGGGTGTTGCCCCACGTCTCTTTCCATGGTGTATATGGGGCTGACGGGCAAGACCGACAAGACGCCGGCGGATATGGCAGAACTGGCAACGCAGAATGGCTATGCGGCGGATGACGAGGGAACCATCGGATCGTTTCTGACGGACATGGCGCCAAGCCTCGGTCTGCAATGCGAATTCTTCGCACCCAGTTCAGCGTCGCTTCTGACGTATTTGGAGAGCGGCTACGTCGTCATCGTCAACGTGGGTCCGGGTGATTTCACGACGGCAGGTCATTTCTTTGTGGCCACGGGTGAGGCTTCGGACGGGTCCGTCAAGATACACGACCCGTATTCTAATGCGAATTCGTCGGTGACGTGGGATGCCGATGTGCTGGCGAATCAGTCCATCGCCATGTACGCGTTCAAGGCGCAGTCGTAGGGCGTCCTTCGGTTTTTCGCTCCGGATGCCCTCGCGATTGCGAGGCGCATGCCGTTGACGTGGCAAGGCTCAAGTGCGCGCTTGGGGGCGTGGACTCTCCTTCGGTCTGCCTCCTGCGACGTTCGCGATATCGGGGCTTGCGGGGACGCTTTCTCATGGTAAAGTATTCGACCATATTGCAAGCCTCGATCGAAGGAAAGCCGCTGATATGAAGAAGATTTTTACCAGCCTGCCCTTCATCTTGCTGGTGTCCGTCGTTATCGGCATTCTTGTAGGCCTCGTTGCGAACGAGGCGGTCATGAACGTCGTGGTTACCATCAAGTATGTGCTCGGGCAGCTCATCACGTTCTGCGTGCCCCTGATTATCATCGGGTTCATCGCGCCGTCGATTACCAAACTCGGAAAAAACGTGTCGCGCATTCTTGGCGTGGCTGTGCTGCTTGCCTATATCTCTTCGATTGGCGCCGCATTCTTCTCGATGTTTTCCGGTTATGCGATCATTCCTAATCTCTCGATCGCCACGTCGGTGGAGGGTCTCAAAGAGCTTCCCGAGGTTGTTTTCCAGCTCGACATCCCTCAGATCATGCCGGTCATGAGCGCGCTCGTTCTGTCCGTGCTTCTGGGTCTTGCCTGCGTTTGGGCGAAGGCGGACTCCATCGCACACCTGCTTGACGAGTTCCAGCGCATCGTGCTCTCTATTGTCACGCGCATTGTCATTCCGCTGTTGCCGTTCTTCATCGCCACCACGTTTTGCGCGCTGGCTTACGAGGGAACTATCACCAAGCAGCTGCCGGTGTTTTTGATCGTCGTGCTCATCGTCATCGTGGGCCACTATATCTGGCTCGCCGTGTTGTACGGAATCGCCGGCGCGTATGCGGGCAAGAACCCGCTGAAGGTCATCAGGCACTACGGCCCGGCGTACTTGACGGCCATCGGCACCATGTCTTCTGCCGCAACGCTTGCCGTTGCTCTGCAGTGCGCCAACAAGGCCGTTCCGCCGTTGCGCCGCGATATGGTGAGCTTCGGCATCCCTCTGTTTGCCAACATCCATCTGTGCGGTTCGGTTTTGACCGAGGTGTTCTTCGTCATGACCATTTCCCAGATGCTGTATGGCGCCATGCCTAGCATGGGCACTATGATTTTGTTCTGCCTGCTTCTGGGCGTGTTCGCCATCGGCGCACCCGGCGTTCCCGGTGGCACGGTCATGGCATCGCTCGGCCTTATCACGGGCGTGCTCGGCTTCGACGCCACGGGCACGGCGCTGGTGCTTACCATCTTCGCGCTGCAGGATAGCTTCGGCACCGCCTGCAACGTCACGGGCGACGGCGCTTTGTCTCTGTTCATGAGCGGTTATGTTCGCAAGAAGGGCATCGAGGAGAGCGAAGAGCACGTAGAGCTGTTCAACGCCTCCGACGAAACCAAGTTGGGCATCGGCTACGACCAGAGCGAGAAAGCTGCGGAACTGAGCGCCAAATAGGGCACGGTTTCCTGCGGCGGTGAGGATTTTGCCGCAAAAAATGTCATGCCAATAACGAAGAGGCTGCGACGAATGCTCGCAGCCTCTTTTGTCTGTTTTCCGATGCGGCGGTCGCGTGCGATTTCGAAAAGAGGGGGAGTGTTGCATCCATTGGTGCGAAAATCGCCCAAGTCCACGTTGGCTATGACGGCGTGGTTGCTTTTCGCTCTTACGACCAATGCCGCAAAGGAGCCATTCAGCGCCGTTGCGGCATTGGTCGTAAACCGAACGAGGTACCTGGTAGAATGAAGGCGTACAAGGGAGGATTGTTGAAAGGGGCTCCTATGAAGTACAGCAATATTCTTGTTCCGTACGATCACTCCGAATCGGCAAAACACGCTATGTTTACGGCGCTTGAGTTTGCGGCCGAAAACCCCGAGGCACGTGTCACGGCGTTTTTCGCGTCGCCTGTGCCCGAGTTCGAGTCGTCTCAGTTTCTCGCGGCCGAGACGGTTTCGGGGGTTCGCCGTGTTTCTCCCGAAGAGTTGGCCGGCATGCAGCAGGATTATCTCGATTACGAGCGCGGGTCCCTCAAGAAGAGTCTGGTCAAAGAGTTCGGGGAGCATCTTGTTGACAACACAAGGTTCGATATCGCCGTCGGTCAGGGCAAGCCCAGTAAGGCTATTCTCGATTTTGCAAGGGACAACGGCGTCGATCTTATCGTCATGGGTTGCCGCGGCCTGAATGCCGTCGCCGGCATGCTCGGGTCTGTGAGCTATGCGGTTTTGCGCAATGCGGAATGCCCCGTCCTGATTGAGAAGTAGCGGGTCTTTTCCGGGATTTGCGCGTTCGTCGCTCAACGGGTTTAGATGTAAAACGGCCCGCCGGTTTCGCGGGGTTTCTCTGGATGCAGCTACGTCAGAGGAGCTCTTCGCGAAGCCGGCGGGATTTTTTATTGCAAAGAGCTATACGTAGCGCATATGAAGAATATCTTTGCAAGTTTTTTCGTAAAAATAGCAGTCACATATATCCAAATAGCTAAATAAAAAGCATACGACCAGGCATTTTAATTATTATGAAGTCTAGATACGCCCGGACGCGTGGCGTTTGACACCCTATGCGTGCGATGCTAAAGTTCCAACCTGCGTCTGAAAGGACGCATATGCTTTCGTGTGCGTATGCTGCGTGACCGAAGGCAGGATGACCGCGAATCCGCTGTTCCAGGGTTGAGCAATGAGCAGGGGAGGCGCGCAAATCCGAGGAAAGGGCCAACCTCGTCAAAACAGGCTCGTGAATCCGTCAGGTAAGATTAAAGGAGAAGAACTTGCCTACTATTAACCAGCTGGTCCGCAAGGGCCGCGCCAAGACGGTCGATAAGAAGAAGACCCCGGCGCTCAAGGGCAACCCCCAGAAGCGTGGCGTGTGCACCCGCGTGTACACCACCACCCCGAAAAAGCCGAACTCCGCACTGCGTAAGGTCGCTCGTGTCCGTTTGGTCAACGGCATGGAAGTTACCGCGTACATCCCGGGTATCGGCCACAACCTCCAGGAGCACTCCATGGTGCTCATCCGCGGCGGTCGTGTTAAGGACCTCCCCGGTGTTCGCTACAAGATCATCCGTGCGGCTCTCGACTGCGCAGCAGTCAACAACCGCATGCAGGCTCGTAGCCGCTACGGCGCAAAGCGCCCCAAATAAGTAGGATTAAGCCGCGCGGGTTCTAGATAAACCTAATGGGCAAACGCCCCGAAGCGCGCACAGAACATGAAGGAGCATTATTATGCCGCGTCGTGCAGCAGCAGTCCGTCGTGAAGTTCAGCCGGACGCCGTGTACAACAACCGTTTGGTCACGCAGCTGATCAACAAAGTCCTCCTCGATGGCAAGAAGTCCATCGCAGAAGGCATCGTCTACGGTGCATTTGACATCGTTGCCGCGAAGACCGAGCAGGACGCCCTGTCCGTCTTCAAGAAGGCCATGGACAACGTTCGCCCCACGCTCGAGGTCAAGCCGAAGCGTGTCGGCGGCGCAACCTACCAGGTCCCGATGGAAGTCAACCCCCGTCGTGCCACCACGCTCGCCATCCGTTGGATCGTCGACTTCTCCCGCAAGCGCAAAGAGCACACCATGGCTCAGCGTCTTGCTGCCGAAATCATGGATGCCGCCGAGAACACTGGTGCTTCTGTCAAGAAGCGTGAGGACCTCTACAAGATGGCCGAGTCCAACCGTGCGTTCTCGCACTATCGCTGGTAGGGAAGGGATTTACTACCATGGCTAAATCCAACGCTTTGCAGAATACGCGTAACATCGGCATTATGGCCCACATTGACGCGGGCAAAACCACCACGACCGAGCGTATTCTCTACTACACGGGTAAAACCCATAAGATCGGTGAGGTTCATGAGGGCGCTGCCACCATGGACTGGATGGTTCAGGAGCAGGAGCGCGGTGTAACCATCACCTCCGCTGCTACCACGTGCTTCTGGAAGAAGGACGATGTCGAGTACCGCTTCCAGATCATCGACACCCCGGGCCACGTCGACTTCACCGCTGAGGTCGAGCGTTCCCTTCGTGTTCTCGACGGCGCTGTTGCAGTCTTCGACGCAGTCGCAGGCGTTCAGCCCCAGTCCGAGACCGTTTGGCGTCAGGCGAGCCGCTACGGCGTTCCTCGCATCGCTTACATCAACAAGTACGACCGCGTCGGTGCTGACTTCTTCCATGCAATCGACACCATGAAAGAACGCCTCGGTGCTCCCGCGATCGCTGCTCAGATGCCCATGGGCGCTGAGGACAACTTCTGGGGTCTCATCGACCTCGTCGACATGACCGCATGGGACTTCAAGGCTGACGAGAAGGGCATGACCTATCCCGAGCAGCTCCCCGAGATTCCCGCTGAGTTCGCCGAAGAGGCTGCTCTGCGCCATCAGGAACTCCTCGATGCCGCCGCTGACTGCGACGACGACCTCATGGAGAAGGTCCTCATGGACGAAGAGGTTACCGTCGACGAGATCAAGGCCGCTCTGCGCAAGGGCACCATCGCCTGCAAGATTCACCCCGTCTTCGTTGGTTCTTCCTACAAGAACAAGGGCGTTCAGGAGCTTCTCGACGCTGTTGTCGACTACATGCCTGCTCCGACGGACGTTGCCGCCATCAAGGGCGTCAACCCCAACACCAACGAGGAAGAGGAGCGTCCGAGCGATCCCAAGGCTCCCTTTGCCGCTCTCGCCTTCAAGATTATGACCGACCCCTTCGTCGGCAAGCTGACCTACCTGCGTGTGTACTCTGGCACCTTGGAGTCCGGCTCCTACGTCAGCAATGCTTGCAAGGACAAGAAAGAGCGCATCGGCCGTCTGCTGCAGATGCACTCCAACAACCGTATCGACATCGACGTCTGCTCCGCTGGCGATATCGTTGCCGTCGTCGGCCTGAAGGACACCTCTACGGGTGACACCCTCTGCGACGAGAGCGCACCGATTATCCTCGAGTCCATGGAATTCGCCGATCCGGTTATCGACATCGCCGTCGAGCCCAAGACCAAGGCTGAGCAGGACAAGATGAGCCTCGCTCTTCAGAAGCTCGCCGAAGAGGACCCGACCTTCCGCGTCTCTACCAACCACGAGACCGGCCAGACCATCATCGCCGGCATGGGCGAGCTCCATCTGGAGATTATCGTCGACCGTCTGCTGCGCGAGTTCAAGGTCGAGGCGAACGTCGGTAAGCCGCAGGTTGCCTATCGCGAGCGTCCTGGCAAGGAAGTCATGAACGCCGAGGGCAAGTTCGTCCGCCAGTCCGGTGGTCGCGGCCAGTACGGCCATGCGGTTATCAACATGTACCCGCAGGAAGCTGGCAAGGGCTACGAGTTCGAGAACAAGATTGTCGGCGGTGTTATCCCCAAGGAGTACATCCCCTCGATCGACAAGGGCATCCAGGATGCGCTCGAGCATGGCGTTTTGGCCGGCTACCCCGTCGAGGACGTCCGCGTCGAGCTCATCGATGGCTCCTACCACGACGTCGACTCTTCGGAGGCGGCGTTCAAGGTTGCCGGTTCCATGGCGATCAAAGAGGCTCTGCGCAAGTCCAGCCCCGTTATCCTCGAGCCGGTCATGGCCGTTGAGGTTGAGACCCCCGAAGACTACGTCGGCTTCGTCATGGGCGACATCCCGTCCCGCCGTGGCCTGATTCAGGGCCAGGAGCAGCGTGGCAACGCCGTATCCATCAGTGCCAAGGTTCCTCTGGGCAACATGTTCGGTTATGCAACCGATCTGCGCAGCGGTACGCAGGGTCGTGCTACCTACACCATGCAGTTCGACTCCTACGAGCCCGTACCCAAGGGTGTTCAAGAGGAAATCATCAGCAAAGCTGGCGGCAACGCTTAAGCCTTGGCTTTAATTCATGGAGGAAATGAAAGTGGCTAATCAGAAGATTCGCATCCGCCTGAAGGGCTATGATCATGAGATCGTGGATCAGTCCACCAAGCTCATCGTCGACACCGCCCAGAAGACCGGTGCTAAGGTTTCCGGACCTATCCCCCTGCCCACCGAGCGCAATCTGTACTGCGTCGTGCGCGGACCCCACACGAACAAGGATTCTCGTGAGCAGTTCGAGATGCGTACTCATAAGCGCCTGATCGACATCTTGGAGCCGACCCCCAACACGGTTGATTCGCTCATGCGTCTCGACCTTCCTGCGGGCGTCGACATCGAGATCAAGCTGTAAGGAGTGTGTGACAACATGATCAACGCTATCTACGGCAAGAAAATCGGCATGACCCAGCTCTTCGACGAGAACGACCGCGTGGTTCCTGTCACCGTCATCGTTGCAGAGCCTAACAAGGTCTGCCAGGTAAAGACCGCTGCTACCGATGGTTACGAGGCCGTTCAGCTCGGCTTCGGCGCTGTGAAACAGTACAAGAGCGGCGACTACAAGATCAACAAGCCCATGGCTGGCCACTTCGCCAAGCAGGGCACCGAGCCTACCCGCTATCTGCGCGAAGTTCGCGTTGAGAACGCTGGCGAGTACAAGGTCGGCGATCTCCAGACCGTCGAGGCATTCGCTGAGGTCAAGAAGGTTGACGTTACCGGCGTCTCCAAAGGTAAGGGCTTCCAGGGCGTTATCAAGCGTCACGGCTTTGGTGGCGGCCCCGGCGGACACGGTGCACACTTCCATCGTGCTCCCGGCTCTATCGGCCAGTGCGCAACTCCGTCTCGCGTCTTCAAGGGCGTTCGCATGCCGGGCCATATGGGCTGCGACACTGTGACCGTCAAGAACCTTGAGGTCGTGCGCATCGATGCCGAACAGAACCTGATTCTTGTCAAGGGTTCTGTGCCGGGCGGCAAGAACGGCATCGTCCGCGTTCGCATGGCTTAAGACCTACTTGTTATAGGAGATCACCATAATGGCAAAGATTGAAATCAAAGATGCCAGCGGCAAGAAGGTCAATGAGGCCGACTTGAACGCCGCTGTGTTCGGCATCGAGCCGAACGTGCATGTGATGCACACGGTCGTTCGTGCCTATCGCGCTGCCATGCGTCAGGGCACCCACGACACCAAGACCCGCGGCGAAGTCCGCGGCGGCGGCAAGAAGCCGTGGCGCCAGAAGGGCACCGGCCGCGCTCGTCAGGGTACGATTCGTGCTCCTCACTGGGTCGGCGGCGGCACCGTCTTCGGTCCGCATCCCCGCAGCTACGCCTTCCGCGTGAACCGCAAAGAGGTTAAGCTCGCTATGCGTTCTGCCCTGTCCGCTAAGCTCGCCGACGAGCAGCTGATCGTGGTCGACGGCTTCAACTTCGAGAAGCCCTCCACCAAGCAGGCTGCTGCGGCTCTGAAGGCACTGGGCTGCGATCGTCGCACCACCATCGTTGTGGCCGACGACGACGTGAACGCCTACTTGTCTTTCCGCAACATCGAGCGCGTCAACATCATTCCTGTCTCCGAGGCCAACACCATGGAGCTCGTTGACAACAAGGTTCTGGTTCTGACCGCTGCCGCTCTGGAACGCCTTGAGGAGGTGCTCGCATAATGAAGGATCCCCGCGAGGTTATCATTCGCCCGGTTATCACCGAGCATAGCTATGACATGATGGCTAAGAACACCTTTACGTTCGAGGTGGCCAAAGACGCCAACAAGATCGAGATCGCCCAGGCTGTTGAGGCAATCTTCGATGTCAAGGTCGTCAAGGTGAACACCCTCATCGTCAAGCCGAAGCCTAAGCGCGTGCGTTACCAGCTTGGTCACACTCGCTCTTGGAAGAAGGCCATGGTCACCCTCAAAGAGGGCGATACCATCGAGCTCTTCGGCTAAGCGTCATCACGCTGCCATGGCGGGAGAGCGTGTGCTCTTCCGCCTTTCAAGCCCCGAGGCATCAGCCTCGGGGCTTTTTTGTGTCCGGGCATCTTGTTGGGGGATATGGGGGTCGAAAGGGCGGTGCGGATTCGGCATCGTTCGAGGTGATGGCCTGCGATACTTTCGGGATAAATACCTGCTCGCTCGTCCTATAAAACATGCCGTTAACCGTAAATACGGGCAGAAAATGTTACAAAAACTTAACCGAGGGAGGACGCTCGTGCGATTCAAGGTATTCTATTGCGACATGAAAAAATGAATCATGCACTCGCATCGGTACCGTTTTTGCTGGCATATGCGCCGCTCACCGTAGTTGAATGGCGCATATGCTATGGCATTTCCAGCGGATTGATAAAATCCGTTGCTATAGCGCTTTTTGCTCGAGCGTGAAACGGTCGAGCTTAAGAGAAATTGTCGAAAGGGAGGACAATGGAAAACAAGTTTGCTCTTGACCGCCGTACTTTTGTGGCGGGCAGTGCTGTGGCGGCTGCCACGCTTGGTCTTGGTATGTACGGTTGCGGCGGCGGCAGCGAAGAGGCCCCCGCTGACGGCGAGGGTGCAGCTGTCGAAGGCGGCGCTCTGACTGGCGCATGCGCTTACACCAGCACCAACTGCAACCCCATTGGTAACAGCTCTGCTCTTATGCTCGCTGCGACCTGGCATGTCTTCGAGGGTCTCTACGACCTCGACCTGCACACCTATAAGACTTACAACGCTCTTGCCGCCGATGAGCCCGTCAAGGTTTCCGACACCGAGTACGAAGTGACCCTGCGCGAGGGTGCCAAGTTCTCCGATGGCACCGACGTCACGGCTGCCGACGTCGTCAATGCGTTCGAAATGAACATGGCTGATGCTACCTACGGTGCATTCCTCGAGTTCATCGAGACCGTTGCTGCCAAGGACGACACCACCGTCACCTTCACGCTGAAGTATCCCTTCGAGGCTCTGCTCAAGGGTCGCCTGAGCGTCGTCAAGGTCTTCCCGGCCGCCTCTACCGAGGACGACCTCAAGACCATGCCTATCGGTTCTGGCCCGTGGAAGTACGTTACCATCAATGGCGACGATGGCGGCACCATCGAGTTCGCTCCCAATGAGAACTACAATGGCTCCATGAAGGCTACCGCCGACACCATGTCCTGGAACATCCTGCTCGACGACACCGCTCGCACCACCGCTCTGCAGGAAGCTTCCGTTCAGGTTATGGAGAACGTGCCCGACGCCAACGCCGAGCAGCTTTCCGCAGCTGGCGCAACCGTTGAGTACATCCCCGGCTTCAATCAGCCGTTCCTGATGTTCAACACCAAGAAGGCTCCGTTCGACGACGCTCGCGTTCGTCAGGCGTTCTTCTATGCCATCGACGTGGAGAAGCTCATCTCCAATCAGATGGCCGGCCATGCAGATGTCGTCACCGGCTTCCTGCCCAAGTCTCATGAGAACTACCATGAGGCCTCCGTGGTCTACACCTACGATCCCGAGAAGGCCAAGGCTTTGCTCGCCGAGGCTGGCGTGGAGAACCTCGAGTTCACCATGGTCACCAACAACAACTGGGTCAAGGGCCTTGCCGCTCAGATTCAGAACGACCTTGCTGCCGTTGGCATCACGATGACCAACGCAGAGCAGAAGATCAACTGGTCCGAGTACGCCGCTCCCGAAGACGGTGCAACCCTCGCATACGACGTCATGCTCACCCCGGGCGACCCGACCTGCTTCGGCAATGACCCCGACCTGCTCATGAGCTGGTGGTACGGCGATAACATCTGGACTCAGGGCCGTTCTTGCTGGAAGGGCACCGAAGAGTGGACCCAGCTGCAGGAGCTTATGCAGGAGGCTCGCGAGGCTACTGGTGAGGACCAGCAGAGCCTCTGGAACCAGTGCTTCGACATCCTCGCCGAGCAGGTTCCGCTGTACCCGCTGTTCCACCGCCAGGTTGCCACCGGCTACCAGGAGACCATGATCGAAGGCTTCAAGCCCATCGCAACCACTGGTCTGGTCTTCCTCGGCGCAAGCGCCAAGGCCTAGTTTCTCGCTTTACGCGTCGGGTATTGCACGTTTGTGCTTTACGGAGGCCCGCCCCATTTGTGGGGCGGGCCTTTTCTCTGCGAAGAACGGTTTTTGTCGGCGAGGAGCGCGCGTCTTGTCCGCTTCGCCGGCAGAAGTCCGATTGCACTCGATTGGCGCTTGCACGAGGAGCGCCGCATCACAAAGAAGGGAGCCGTCATGGAAGCGTCGAACAAGCCGCTTTTTTCCATCATGGGTGATTCCATAAGCACGTATGCCGGATGCAACCCCGAAGGCTACGATGTGTTTTACGAAGGGGAGCGCAGGGAGGCTACGGGCGTGTGCAGCGCATCCGATACGTGGTGGGCGCGCATGATCGATCTTCTTGGCGGTCGGCTTCTTTCGAACGTTTCGTTTTCCGGGAGCATGGTCGAAGGAGCGGGCTTTCCTGCGGGGGACAGCCAAGAGCGCGTTGAGGCGTTGGGCGGCGACGGCCTTGCCCCCGATGCAATCGTGGTGTTCATGGGAATCAACGACTACGGATGGGGAGGGGCAAAAGCCCAGGCTGCCGCTGGTGCACGGGCGGTTCCCGCGCAATCGCGCAGGGAAGAGGGCGAGCGTCGCGTTGCGGGACGTGCAGAGGAGGGGGCTATCGAGGGCTTCGCGAAGGCGTATGCTTCTATGCTTTCGCGCATTCGCGAATGCTATCCCGAGGCCGACATCTGGTGCTGCACGCTTTGTCCCGGGCGCGTTGCGGGGAAAAACGTTCCGACGTTTGCATGGAAACTTCGGGGTGTGCCGCTTGAGTCGTATAACGACGCCATCCGATCGGCTGCCGCGCAGCACGGATGCGCCCTGGTCGATTTTGCCGCATACGGTCTTGATTACGATGCGATAGACGGCACCCATCCTACGAAGGCGGGTATGAAGCAGCTTGCTGCGATGGCTGTTGGTTCTATGGCGTCCCAGCGCGGATTTGCCTTGCACGAGGCGGCGTTGCTCGAGGACGCCTACAAAGGCTTTTCCCTGCGTTCGCGCAATTGGTGCGGGAAAAATGATTGCATAGACTGCGCATATGCCAAGGCTACGGGAAATGCGTGGTATCTCGTGTGCGAGAACGAAGAGGGAAGCGGCTTTTAGGAGGCCGGTGAAAGGGCTAGGTCGACGGGCGATCTTGAACCTGTGGAAATAGCCTGTTCACGCCCGCGTCTTTGTCAAATTTTTTGAACTTTTAACAACTTCGTATAAAATAATTCAGTTACGTATTTTCAAGGTTGCTCGGCCCGCGTTCCTCCGCTCGGACCGAGCTACCTTGGCGCACGGTAAGTCCAACGAAAGAAAGGGGGTCGAGGTGAGCAATTTGCTGCGTCTGATCGGACGGCGCTTAATCGCGCTTCCCATCATGATTATCGGCGTTACTATCCTCGTATTCTTCCTCATGGCTCTTTCGCCCATCGACCAGGCATATTCGGTCTTGGGTGAAAATGCTTCCGAGGCTCAGGTGCAGCAGTACCGTGAAGAGCACGGTCTGAACGATCCCGTACTTGTCCAGTACGGCAACTTCATGGTCGGCCTGGTTCAGGGCGACCTTGGCACCTATGGCGCGAACAGCGCTTCGGTTGCCGATCGTATTGCATCCGCTTTGCCCGTCACGCTTCAGCTGACGTTTATGGGCCTTATCATCGCGGTCGTGCTTGCGGTCATCCTGGGCGTGATTTCTGCACTGTATCGAGATCGATGGCCCGATCAGGTCATCCGTATCTTCTCCATTGCGTTTATCGCTACGCCTTCCTTCTGGCTGGCCGTCTTGTTGATCCTGCTGTTCTCCTCCATGCTGCAGCTTCTGCCTGCTTCGGGCCCGCTGCCGTCTTTCACCTCCGATCCCGGCGGATGGATGGCTCGTATGGCCATGCCCGCGTTCGCTCTCGCCGTTCCCGTTATCGGCCAGCTTACGCGCGTTATCCGTACGTCCATGGTCGAGGAGCTTGACAAAGACTACGTTCGCACGGCCCTTGGCGCCGGCATCCCGAAGGGCATCGTCGTCGCGCGCAACGTCTTGCGCAACGCGCTCATCACGCCGGTCACCGTTTTGGGTCTTCGTATCGGATACCTGATCGGCGGCGCCGTCGTTATCGAGGTCATCTTCAACCTCCCCGGCATGGGCATGGCCATCATCTCCGGCATCCAGTCCAACTACACCATGCTGGTACAGGGTGTTGTTCTGTGCGTGGCCTTTACGTTCATCATCATCAACATCATCGTGGATATGCTCTATATCCTGATCGATCCGCGAATCAGGACGGTGTAGCGGTATGGCTCAACTTAGGAAAAACCTCACGGAGAAAATGGAATCGAACCCGGGCAAGGTGCACTTCCGCCGCTGGAAGGCCATGAGCATCGGCGCTCGCATTTCCTTGATCGTCCTTACCCTTATCGTGCTCATCGCGGCGCTTGCGAACTTCATTGCACCCCACGATCCGTTGGAAATCTTCACGGCTCGTCAGGCTCCCGATGCCGAGTTCATCTTCGGCACCGACGACAAGGGCCGCGACGTCTTGTCCCGTATGATGTACGGCGCACGCTATTCGCTCGTCATCGGCTTGGGCGCGACCGCCTTCGCTTTGGTATGCGGCTCCATCATCGGCGCTCTTGCCGCTGTTTCGCGCAAATGGGTCTCTGAAGTCATCATGCGCGTCCTCGACGTCGTTATGTCCTTCCCCGGCATCGCGCTGGCTGCAACCTTCGTCGTCGTGTTCGGCACCAACATCCCGTCGCTCATCTTCGCGATCGGCTTTTTGTACATTCCCCAGATCGCCCGCATCGTTCGCGCGAACATCGTGAGCGAATACAACCAGGATTACGTCCGTGCCGTCGTGGTTTCCGGCGCCCGCGCTCCCTGGATTTTGATGAAGCATGTCGTGCGCAACTGCATCGCGCCCGTCATGGTCTTCACCATCGTCCTCGTCGCCGACGCCATCGTTTTCGAGGCATCTCTCGCCTTCATCAGCGCTGGCATCCCCGAGCCTACGCCTACGTGGGGCAATATTCTCGCCGACGCGCGCGGCGGCGTTTTGTCCGGTCGCTGGTGGCAGGCGCTGTTCCCGGGTCTTGCCATCATGATCACGGTTCTGTGCCTGAACATTCTTTCCGAGGGCATGACCGACGCCATGGCAGCTGCCCCTAAGGCCGCCATCAAGCCGAGCGATTCCAACCTCAACAGCGACCGCGAGGCCGACAAGCTCGTCGCCAATCCCGTCCTGGCATATGAGGCCCAGGCCGAGTCTTTGGCGCAGCGCCTTGCCGCTCTGAAGGAAATCGAGAACAAGCGCACCGACCGCTTCGAGGCGCACACCGATGCGGAGCCCATCCTCGAGGTCAAGAACCTCTGCATCAAGTTCCCGCGCCACGGAGACGTCAACGTCGTCGACAACGTGAGCTTCAAGGTCCGCCCCCATCAGACCATGGGTCTGGTTGGCGAGTCCGGCTGCGGCAAGTCCATCACGTCGCTGACCATCATGGGCCTGCTCGACCCCAAGGCCGAGGTTTCCGGCGAGATCATCTACGACGGCAAGAACCTGCTCTCCATGACGGAGAAGGAGAAGAACACGCTGCGCGGCCGCGAGATCGCCATGATCTATCAGGACGCTTTGTCTTCCCTGAACCCGTCCATGCTTATTCGCGCCCAGATGAAGCAGCTCACCAAGCGCGGAGGCACCCGTACCGCAGAGGAGCTCCTCGAGCTTGTAGGCCTCGATCCGAAGCGTACGCTCGACTCCTATCCGCATGAGCTTTCCGGCGGTCAGCGCCAGCGCGTCTTGATTGCAATGGCTCTTACGCGCGACCCGAAGGTCATCATCGCCGACGAGCCCACCACCGCTCTCGACGTGACCGTTCAGAAGCAGGTCGTCGACTTGCTGAACAAGCTGCAGGCCGAGCTCGGCTTCGCCATGGTCTTCGTCAGCCACGACCTGGCCTTGGTTGCCGAGGTTGCGAACTCCATTACCGTTATGTACGCTGGCCAGATTGTGGAGCAGGGTTCGGTTCACGACATCCTGACCAACCCCATCCACGAGTACACGCGCGGCCTGCTCGGTTCCGTTCTGTCCATCGAAGCGGGCAGCGGACGTTTGCATCAGGTTCCGGGATCGGTTCCCAGCCCCGCAGACTTCCCGAAGGGCGACCGCTTCACCCCGCGTTCCAGCCATCCCGATGCCGTTTCGGACGTTCGTCCGATTCTCAAGAAGGACGGCGACTCGAATCACTGGTACGCCGAGCTGCCTGACGAAGAGATGGCGCGTCTCGGCCTGAAGCCGTATGGAGGTGAGCAGTAATGACCGAAACCAAAGCAGCGGCAGGCGAGCAGACCCCCATCATCTTCCTGGACGATATCCACGTTGTTTTCAAGACCCGTACCGGTTCCATCCTGCATCCGAACAAGGTGCATGCCGTCAACGGGCTCACGCTGAAGCTCATGCCCGGCGAGACCATCGGCATCGTAGGCGAATCCGGGTGCGGCAAGTCCACGACGGCAAACGTCATGTGCGGCCTGCAGGCACCGACCTCCGGTCATGTGTATTTCAAGGGCGTCGACGTGACCAAGCGCACCGCCGATCAGCGCAAGACCATCGGCCGCGTTATCTCCGTTGTCTTCCAGGACCCTGCGACGGCGCTTAACGCGCGCATGTCCGTTCATGACCAGCTTATGGACCCCATGAACGTTCACAAGGTCGGCACGAAGCAGGAGCGCGAGGCTCGCGTGAAGGAGCTGATCGAGATGGTCGGTCTGCCCAGCTCCGTGTTGGGCGCGCTTCCCGGGCAGCTTTCCGGCGGCCAGCGCCAGCGTGTTGCAATCGCCCGCGCTCTCTCCCTGAAGCCCGACGCGATCATCGCTGACGAGCCCACCAGCGCTCTTGACGTTTCGGTTCGTGCGCAGATTCTCAATCTGCTGTCCGACCTGAAGAAGGAGCTCGGCCTGTCCATGGTGTTCATTAGCCACGACATTCAGACCGTGCGCTACATTTCCGATCGCATCATCGTTATGAACGGTGGCCAGGCGGTCGAACAGGGCAAGGCGTCCGAGGTTTTCGAGAACCCCAAAGACGACTACACCCGCCTGCTTCTCGGTGCGGCTCCCTCGCTGCTCCATCCCGATCTTGGCAAATAGCCCTGCATCGTCTCGTTTCGAAGCTTCGAACGAATCAAGGCCCGCTTTTCAGCGGGCCTTTTTATGCGACCTTTTCGAGCATTCTTGACGATAGGGGTAGGGGGGCATATAGTCTTGCTGTTTATGGAAACCGAAGAGTAGAGGTAATCACTCATGACAGACATCAACTTCCACGGTGTTATCCCCCCGGTTGTCATTCCGCTGACCGAGGAGCGCACGCTCGACCTCGAGGCGCTCGAGCGCTCCATCAACCGCATGATCGATGCGGGCGTCGACGGCCTGTTCTTCCTGGGCTCCAGTGGTGAGGTTGCGTTTTTGACCGATGCTCAGCGTTATCACGTGCTGCAGGAGGCCGTCGCCATGGTTCATGGCCGCGTTCCTGTTCTCGCGGGCATCATCGACATGGAAACCCTGCGTGTCGTCGACCAGGCGAAGCGTGCGACGGGCTACGGCGTTGACGCGCTCGTTGCCACCGCTCCGTTCTACGCACTTGGCGGCCCGAAGGAGACCGAGCGTCATTTCCGTGCCATTCGCGAGCATACCGACCTGCCTCTGTTCGCATATGACCTTCCGGTCTGCGTTCATACGAAGCTTGATCCCACGATGCTCGTGCGCCTGGGCACTGACGGCGTCATCCAGGGCGTCAAGGACTCCTCCGGCGATGACGTCTCCTTCCGCTGGCTCTGCCTTGAAAACGAGGACGCCGGCCATCCGCTGCAGATTTTCACCGGTCATGAGGTCGTCGTCGACGGCGCCTACATGTGCGGTGCGGACGGCTCCGTTCCCGGCCTTGCGAACATCGACCCCCACAGCTATGTCGAGCAGTGGCGTGCCTACCAGGCGGGCGATTGGGACAAGGTCCGCGAAATCCAGGATCACCTTGCACGCCTGATGTTCGTCACCCGCGTCGTCAAGGCTACGGTCGGCTTCGGCGCAGGCGTCGGCGCATTCAAGACTGCTCTGTGGCAGATGGGCGTGTTCAACACGAACCAGATGCGCGAGCCTGTCCAGAAGCTCGAGGGCGAGGATGTCGAGGCTATTCGTCGCGTTCTTGAGCGCGAGGGCATGCTGTAAGCCTATGGACCTCGGAGCGAAAACATCATCTTTCGCCTCATGTGCCACCGCGAATGACTATCCATTCGCGGTGGTTTCTGTTGATGTGGGCGGAACGAAAATAGCCTGTGCACTCATGCGCTATGAATCGGCGGACGCTGCGCCGCAGGACGTATGGAATAAATCCGTGCCCACCGAGGCGTCTCGCGGCGGCGCGGCGGTGCTCGAGAGCATCGTCGGCGTTGCGGCGGCGGCTGTGGAGGCCTCCGCCGGTCTGGGCCTGAAGGTTTTAGGCATCGGTGTCGGCACGGCGGGCAGAGTCGACGCGAAGACCGGATCTATCGCCTACGCCAATGAAATCATGC